>Ga0208494_1000194_pt1 | contig 16379 bp, 25 predicted proteins | sample CryBogmetaGMA10M_FD_184544 | JGI IMG/M metagenome (GOLD analysis project Ga0208494, IMG submission 184544) | Freshwater microbial communities from Crystal Bog, Wisconsin, USA - MA10M (SPAdes) | ecosystem: Environmental > Aquatic > Freshwater > Lake | place: Crystal Bog, Wisconsin, USA...
GGTGGGATTGAACCCCTCGGGAATTGAGGTGAGGCTTCCCAGGTCCAAGTCCCCGCCAATTTTTTCTTTCCCAAAGAACTGATCGCTTGTTATGTTGTTCTTTTTACAAAAATCCATTATTTCTTTTTTCATATTTTAGGGGGTTATTTGATTTTATATTGTTCGTAAGCCTTTAGCTGTAATGAGGTTAGCCTTTTAAATACTCATTGACAACCTTTATAAACTCATCGACCGACCTGATCACGGCAGTTTTATACTGCATTGAATCGAGATAAGTAAGCATTTCCTTTTGATACTCCGAAAGTTTTCCGGTTTCACTTTTAACCTCGATGAATAATCCATGAAATCCGTTTGCAGGCTTCATAAGGAATAAATCAGGCACACCCGGCGTTACTCCCTGCCTTTTAAATCTTGCGGCCTCCTGAGCGTTCCTATGGCCTCCATTGGGCGTATGAATTAACTTAATGCCAGGATATTCATAAGCGAACCAACGGCAACAAGCGGCCTGAATGTTATCTTCAAGATGCTTCATATATCCTTGCCCTCTTTTTCATTTTGTGCGGTTTCATTGATTTTCTTCTTTTTCCGTAATCCTGAGCCTTTTGATGATACTTGCAATACCCACCAGATTGAACGGGTTCGTTACAGGCTTCGCCTTCAAAATTGGATTTAGTAGAGGTTCATGCTGTTATGAATTTAGGTTGTATGTACTTTGGCAAATTCATAGAATGATACTGAGTAGTACCCATTAAGCGGAATTCATATCCCTGGTGAAAAAGCTGGTTATCCATGCAATACCGGAAAGCGTTCAACGTGCCATGAAACTCATCCTTTGCTGTTTCGGAATAGTTGTTATCACAAAACATTACCGAAACATTAAAAGGTTCGTCGGTTTCAACAACCAGGAAAATCATCATGGGAAATTTAAAGTAACAGCGTGGATAGCCTTCCAGGTAGGCCCCGGCCTGTATATGGTATTCCAGTTTTGCAGCCTGGCGGTTAAAATCATCAGGGTCCCCCGATGTTGCTGTTTTCAGATCAACGATGAAAAGCTCATCCCACACCTTTGCATCAAAATCAATGTACCCGATCATGGGGAGCTTGGTGGTCTTATCAATCCATTTCAGCCGGGCTTGTACCTTTTGACGGGCCTCTATGATCATCCGGGCCTGATCGTGGTCCATAAGGGCCGTTTTACACGTTTGAGCTACATCAATCAGGTCACTTGAAACCAGCGTCATGTGATTGTCGGCTGCCATTTTCATCAGGTCGGCATACTTGGCCTTTGCATCATTGCTGCGACGTTCAAACTTTTCCCAGGGTAGGAACTTCTGATCAAACTTTTCAGGCTCCAACACCAGGCAGTCGACCAGAGAACCTAACAACATGGCCTCGGTTTTTTCCTTCCGTGTTTTCAGGTATTGGATATAATGCTTTGGGGATTTACGGAATTCTTTTAAAGAGGAAGCCGACAGGGGCCGGGCCTGTAACATTTCCTCAGTTACGATATAATCAGTCTTTTCCATGACCTGAGAGTTTAGAGATTAATGATTCGTAAAATTCAGGGGCGTCGTTTTTTGCCTCTTCGGCGTCAAGTATTGCCGTGACAATTTCGGTGCGGAGTTCATCATCCTGGCACTCCTGGAGCATGTCCTCTATCTGCTTTTTGTATTTGGCAATGACAGTTTTTGCATAATCCTTATTTGGCATTGCCTTGCCGTTGACCTCTTCAAAATCGTACTCGCTTTGCAGGCCGGATATTCCAAAGGCTTTTTTACAAGCCTGGGTTACGGCAACCTTTTCACACATAGCAGCGGGGTTACTCTGCCAGACGTTCCATTTTTTATCATAATCCCTGCGGTCAATCCATACCAAAGTGTCTATTTCAACACCCAATACTTTCACCCTGGCATAAGCTCCGATCACTTCACCCCTGTCTTTTGGGTTGATCTTGTGAGTTACTAATCCGTTGGGTACGTCAATTTCGCAGGCGTCATTTGCGCAAACTGCGCTCGAAACAATACCTCCGAATTTTGGATTTTCCTGGGCCTTTTTTAAGAACCCGTCTTTGCCTGCGAAAACAATCAGGTTTCCTTTATTGTCTTTGTAGCACCAGGTTTCCTTTAAAAAAGGATTAAGCCCCAGGGCCTTTGAGAATTGCATGAAATAGGCCAGCTCTGAAAGCGTGGTCCCTTTTGCAACTGCGCTGTGAATAATTGCAAGCTCTTCAGAGGACATACCGGACATGCTGGTAATTTTATCGTACCCCTGAGATTTTTCTAATGCTGTTTCCATTTGTATTTTTTATGTTGACTTTAAGATTACGATTCCGTATTTTTGTACCTGTTTCCATTTGCCCCCGGTTCATTATGCCCTTAATGTCCGGGGGCTTTCTTTTACTCGGCAAGGGTGCTTTCGACTTCCCTGATTCCGATGTTCGATAAGCGCTCGTCTTGCAATTCAAGAACTTTCTTTTCGATAAACTCAATTAACAATCCCATCGCATTGTCATACTCTTCACGTGTGGCGGGAATTGTTTCATCCTCTTTTTCACGAAAGGAGAATTCAGTGAACATCACAAAGCCGTGTTCGTTGTTTATAACAATTCTGCTTTTTCTGAGTTCCCCCTTCTCATTGCGGGAAATTCGATAAATACCTGATACATGCTTTTCGGTATCTCTGTAATAGTGTGGCAGCACAACTTCAACATCCCTGGTTGATGTGATTGTTTCTTTTACTTTGATTTTGATTGTTTCCATTTGTATAGTGTTTAAATATGCGTAAATATAATAAAAATATATCAAATTAGTATGCGATAATGCAAAAAAAATTAATGTTTTTATAGTCTTATTTTTATAGAACAATGCTTATTGATAATGTTTTCCATAATCGCTAAATATCCAATAGCCTCAGTCTGTTTTAAAATTGTAGAATGATACTTTAAAACCATGTTGATTTGTTTTTCAGATGCCTTTTTAAACAATGTAATAATTGCCCTGACAAAATACACATTGTTGTTAAATGGTAAATTTTTACATTGCCTTAAAAAGTTGTACACTCCATCCCAATGTTTAAAAATAGGCAAATCTACTCCCTGTCTTATTTTCGCTGAACAAGATCCGTATGATCCAGAACAAATTGAAATGTCGGCAGAAATACCAAACTCCGACCCTTCGTGTACTTTATTTAAAAATACATAAAAAGGAATTTCATTTTTAGCGTGAAGTCTAACATAGTCCAATAATCTCCAAATTAATTGATTACTGTTAAGTTCTATTATAACATCGTTTACGTCTGCTGTTGTATTGGTAAATTTAAAAAGTATGGGAATGCCTAACTGTTTACAGGCAATGAATCTATGCTGCCCGTCATATATCCGATAATTAGCATCGCAAGTAATGTAACTCGATTCTATATATCCTATTTTTTCTATAGAATGGATTAACCTGTTTACTAGTCCGTGGTTAATTTTTCTATTTTGGTAAAAAAAAGAAAATTTATCATACTCAGTTGTTTTCATGCTCAGTTGTTTTTGAAATTATTTTTTTAGTTTAAGTATTTCCGATTCCCGGTAACGGGGCTGTCCCGACTTAGTGGCCCGTTTAATAATTCCCCGGTCTTCCATTTTCTTAACCGCCTGGACTGACTTTTTGATCTTTGCAGCAACCTCGGCCCTGGTTAACAAAGCATCGCCAGGATCAACCCGGTTTATCAGGATTTTCATTTCCTCACGGATCACTGACCGGAATTCATCAGGGGAAAGAGTTACTGTTACCTGGCTATTCATTGCGGAATCTTTTAATAAGTGCGATAAATTCAGAAAGATTAAACTCAACCACTTCGCAAAGAATGACTTTCGTGTCATGCTTGCGGATGACGGTCTGGACCCCGACAATCTTTGAATAATAAATCTTATATTCCCCGGTATCGTATTTGATAATGTCGCAATCCGTGTCGAGGTGAATGTTTTCAATTGCCATAATAATAACCCCTTTCTTTTATAATGAGCCTGGTAAGTTCTTCCCAAACCTGTTCAACGTGCAAGGCGTCCAGCAGGTCCATAATAGAAGGACCGGATATTAGGCGCACATTGGTAATCTCAATCAAGGGATCGGTGCCGGGGGTTGCAAAGTCACCCCTGGATGAAGGGGTATAATGAAAATTTACAATGATCTCAACTTCCTTTCCCTTGTCAAGTGGAAGGCGTAGCAGGACATAATCTTTGATTCCGCTTTTTGGAATTGCCGGGTTTATCTTCATGACGTTACGGTATTTTTTTCGTAAATCAGGATTACCTTTTTCACCGTCGCCATACTGCATTTATGCTTCTTATGAACAGCAAGGGCAAAGGCTTCTTTACTGCCGTCGGCATTTTGCCAGTCGTTGATAATGTTCTTGTCCCTTTTGGAGATTCTCTGTTTGAAGTGGGTTAGATACTTTTTCCGTTTTTCCATAAATTTGCTTTTTCCTGTTTTGTTAATTATATTTGCACGCTATTTTAACAAATTGTTATACGCAAAGATAATATAATGTTAGCGGTCAATCCTAATTTTTTACATGAAATTTTGTCAATGATTCGTGACAATATGGCAATAAAAAGTTAGGTAATTTTACCTAACTTTTTTATAATCAACTGACAATCAGGATTAGTTAATTATAATTTGTCTGGAAATTTACCCAAACTTTTAATATGGTGGAATTCGACCTAATTAAAAAAGCCTGTCAGCGATCCGACAGGCTTAGGCCAGGCTCAACGCACCTGGCGTGAGGCTTATAAGGGCCAACTATCGTTTAAACAGTATTCCTATTCGTACATTTCCATACAGCCCATTCATGTACAAAGCCCCAGCAGATAGCATTACCTGGTCTTTAAAGATTAGTTGATACCCGAGGCCAAAACCGGGAAATTGCTGAAAGTTCTGCAAGGTCAGATCAACATACGGCCCATGATGAAGGAACTTTGCCCGGTATTCTGGAGCTTTGGCAATACAGGTGTCTACGTGCTGAGTTATTGTTATCACCTCCTTTGGAAAAACAACTTTTGGAAATATTATCTTCGATTCACAGTCTTTGGCATGAATTGCATAATAAATTATCCCAGTATCTTTTCCGTTTATTACTTTATACGAATCTGCAAAATACTTTTCACAATATTTAGGAGGAACGGTATCTGCTGGAATAGTTTTCCAAAGAGTTCTATAAACAAGTGTAGTTGTATCAATTGTTATTTCAAGTTTGATTAACTCTTTTGGCTTCAGCCATATTTTACCGTTTACAATAATAGAATCCATTGCAGTATCTACCGTCTTAGGAGCGTTCAGGCAGGCTTTTAACTGGGTAGCTTGCTCAGCTATCACTTTGCTGCGATTACACGACTGAACGCCCCAGAATGACGATAATGCGATAAGTATACCTATCAGGATCAACCAAAGGATTTCACGCCAGTTCATTTTGGTTCAACCTTAAATGGAATCCCCTGACTGTTACGGAAGAATGTTTGTATCAGGTAGGAAATTCCTGCACCGATACCTAATACAAGAACAGGTTGAAAAAATGCCCAAGTGAATGCGAAAGTATTCCCCTGAATTGCAGAATAAACTGCACCAAGAATAGCACCAATAACGGCAACGATAAAACCTTTTAAGGCTTCGAGCCAATTAATACTTAAAAATGTTGAGTTCATAATTATTTTGTTTTAAGGTTATAACCAATCAAATTTTAATTGTCCAGTAAAATATAAATGTGCCTCGGAGAGCCTCCGATGTTGAAGTCCTTTTAGGATAATTCCGCCAGCACGAACCCATTTATAAAACTCCTGTAATATGCCAGGGTTATTAGGATTGATTTGTATGAGTTGGAACAAGGTCGATTTCAGAAAGGCCCCAGGCCCGAGGTTGTAAATAAACGAACAGCAGGCATCAACCTGGTTCTGATTCAGTATCAATTTATGATTGTCAATAAACTGAGCAGCGTTATTCAACTCCCATTGCAGCCATATTTCAGCCGTTGCCTCGTTGCATACGTCGCCTGGGTGTACACGAGTGCCATCGGGATACATGGTCGTGCCGTAGCCTATTGTATTAATTCCTGCGGGACACTTATAGGCTTCCAATTTAAACCCCTCGTAATGCTTTACCAAGTCTAAACAATTCTGTGATACGTTCATTTCTTTTTAGGTTTCGCCTGTTCCTTTTTAATCAAACTGTCCAACTTGGTATTATTCTGTTTCATTTTACTTATTGCCGTATCGTTCTTTTTCTTATCAGTGATTTGACTGCATAAGGGTAAGCAATACAGTAACGCGGCCAGTAAAATCACTAACGCACTTAATCGTTTCATTTTGCTGTTTTATTACTTCATTCATCTGATTTTGAATCGAAACTTGGTTCTTCTCCAAATCAGCTATACGTTTTGACTTTACGCCGCTGTCATAGATCCACCCGCCCAGAGTGCCTAAGAACAATATTAATGAGCCTATTGTTACAATCGTTTGTAGATTGAACTTCATAGGGGGTTTGTCAATGTGTTTTGGTGGCATTATCTTTTATGTTCCAGTTTTTCAACTCTCCCTTTTAGTTCAGTAAGTAAATCGGCGTCAAAATATACTTTGGTACTCATGCGTTTATATTCCCCATCTTTAAATGATTGAAAACTGCACTGATGGTTTCTGCATTTTTCATCCCTTACCTTATCATTGGTTTCCAGAACTATGATTCGTTTCACCATATCTTCGATGTATCCCCATTGCCTTACCTTCGATTTGTTTAAACCGGTGAAGAAAATGACGAGAAAAAAACCGAGGGAGGTGCATAAAATAACGATGACTCCCCAAAGGATGTTAACGAGTTCCATTCGAGCGTCGTAAGATTTTTAGTATTTCATTTAGGGTATCCTGGTGTTTCTTATCTGCCATCTTTATTTCATTAAATAATTTTGTTCTGCTTTTTAATGTTGAATCATTCTTTGCAGCTATAATATAGGTAGCTTCGGTACGGTCCTTATTTTTAAGGATTTCGTAAAAAGCAATACTCATTAGCAAACCGAGAATTAACTCTATGATTAGAATAATCTTAACCATTTGATTGCGCCATTGGATATATAAATCCATTTTATTTCTTGTTAAATATCCAGTAAAACAATGAAAATACAGAAGTAAAATAAACATACATTAAAATGAAGTCCGTCACCATCCAAAGATTCCAGGGAATGATCGGGAAGCATTGTGAATAGGCTATCGGGGCAAGGAATAACGGCAACAAGAAGAAATGTTGAAACAAGTGCCAGGCATCCGTAAAGCTGACAAAGATTGTGCTGCTACCTGGGAACGCTTCAATTTTTCGGTCAACGTCTTTCCACTTATTGCGCCATGATACTGCCTTGTTCCAGAACAACGGATTAAGGTTTTTGAATACACTTGATTCAAAAGATGAGGCGCAGGTGTCCATGATCGCTTTGCTCATGGCTGAACACGTCAGCATCACCGCAAGGCTTATCAGCGATATTAAATGTAGGGTAGTCATGCCAACGAGTTTAAAACTTCATCGGCAATGCCTTCTGCATACGCCTGATCGAATCCGTCAGCCATTACAGCGGCAACAATTTCTGATTTTGTTGGCTGAACTGAAACTTTAACCTGGTTGCACTCCCAATAATTATGCACCTGCCCCATGTTCGTTTCTGACTTCTGGACATGGTTGAAGTTGACAAGCAAACCGCCTTGAAGGGGGTATGCCAAATCCTGCTTGCTGTCTGATAATGATTTCATGCTGCTATTTTTAATTTGAATTCTGGTAAATACTTATTCCACAAGTTCCACGAATCGGAAACCTTTATCCAACCGTAGTAACTCATAATTACTGATCTTTTATTATTCAGAAAATCAATCCCTTTGATTCTTCTCTTGAATGATCTTACAATTGATTTCCTGATGTAGGTTCTGCAATGATCGAATTTGAAACCAAGAAAATCAACCCGTCGTTTGCGGACAGGAAATACCTGATAATTCTTTTTGAGAAAAAGCCTGAGTTTGCTTTCAAGGTAATACTCGATCTTGACCAACAAATACTGCAAATAATCTTTATCCTGATGAAGGATAACCATGTCATCACAGTAACGAAAGAAATTTTTGATCTTCATTTTCTCTTTTAACCAATGATCTGCATAAGCCAGGTAAAGGTTGCCGAAATACTGCGACAAGTAATTTCCGATAGGAATTCCTTTTACTGAATCAATGATCTCGTCCAAAAGCCAAAGACAATCCTTGCATTTGATTTTCTTACGAATGATCTGTTTTAAAATCGCATTATTGACAGAGGGATAAAACTTCCTTACATCAATTTTAAGGCAGAACATTTTCCTGCTGTTTCGTAAAACGTTTTCGATTCTCACCTTGCAGGAATGAACACCCCGGCCTTTGATTGACTGATACGTGTCACAAATGAGAATTTTCTTCCAAATAGGTTCTAAGATTTGCAAGATTGCGTGATGCAGGATGCGGTCAGGGAAATAGGGGAGTTTGAAGATTTCCCGTTCTTTACCCCTTTCGAGTTTTTTGTAAGTTTTGTACGCCGAGTTTCTGAACGTTTTTTGTAACAACATTCGTTGCAGTTTTTGTAGATAGTAATCCTCATGCCGGTCAACTTGCTTCACTTCGCCATAATGTGTCTTTTTCCTGCGGGCTTTCTGATGCGCAAGTTTCAGATTATTATAGTCTGCGATCTTTTCAAATAAATTACCTACTCTTTTCATTTACTCCTTCTTTATTTGTCCAGAACCTTCGGTTTCCCTACCAGCACTTTAACGGACATCCATATGTTTTGCCAAGAGGCAAGGATACTTAGCGCATTAAAGAAGTACAACTGAGTGCCAATGTTCTGATTCGCATTGCCGGAATCGTTGTTCAGATTCCAATTGAAAGCCCCGGCATTCGCCCCATTGTTCGCATTGCCGCCGAAAAACGCCACTCTTCGCTAAATACCCTATATTTTAAAGAACAAAAAAAACGCTTCGCATAATGTGCGGCAAGTGCCGCAATTTCTTATTAGAAGGACAACCGAGCGCCAATGTTCTGATACGCACTGCCGGAACCGTCGTTCAGATACCACCTGAAAGCCCCGGCATTCGCCCCATCGTACGCAGAGCCGCCGAAAAACGCCACCCTCCAGCCTGTGCTTTGATAATAGTAGTCCGTGATCTTCGTGGTCGATGCTGCCCCTACTGTTGCAGGAAGCATTACCCTCGACGAATTAACCAATGTACTTTGCCAGCCGTCCGATGAAGACATGGTAACGCCAAGATAATCATACCCTACACTGGTATCATCAGCCCAAACCGCTGAATTGTTACTTACATAAGGCACGTTTGCATTGATATTGAACCCATCCACGGCCTTGCATATGTGTCCGTAAAAGTTTGAAATTCCCCGGTATTTTGAATAACCCGTTGCTGCCACCGTTGCACATGATGTACTTGCGGCGGCTGCGTTCTGCCCGGTTGCATTGCCGATACTGTTTCCGAGGCCCGTAGCCACAATTGGATAATAATTGTTATAAGTAGCCCAATCAGTGACATTGGTAATACCTGACATGATTGACTGAGAATTGAGTGTGGCATATTCAACAATGAAGAGCATTTGAATGGCATTAGTCAGGTCATAATCCTGCTGCCTCCAACCCGTACCCCTTCGTGCGGCCATCGCCCTTGCGCCAGCCCTTGTAATATTCGTTACGGGGCGAAATCCAGATACAGAAGAAAGTTTATCGGTACTTGTATTGATCGTCACCCCGGCCTTGTAATCCCTGTACGTACTATCAGTAGTTGCATCCCACAGCACACTTTCGTAAGCCCCGAAGTACCTGTAATTTACCTCAACGCCGTCTTTTATGAAAGCATTCTGTACTGAATATCCCGGTAATTGGTAAAGCGAAATCCACCATTCGATTGTATTGCCGACGTTAACGTATTTGACATAAAACTTGGGAATTTGAACCATTACCTGCCCGTCAGCACCTGTCAGAACAGAAGCATCGCCATTGGCTTTTAACGTCCAATTGGTGGCGTTAAGGTAGTAATTTACCACTCCGTTGTCTGTTAGCAAACAGCCTTTCATTAAAGATTGAATAGGCAAAGCCGAGTTTCCGGGACTTACCCCTTTTGTGGCTGCTGCAATCGAACCGAGACGGGTGTAAGTGTCTGCGCTCTGATCCCAGCGCAATCCCTGGGCGTAAGCATTTTCAAATGCCGTTAAGGTCTGCGCTTTGGTATAATGATTTGTCAGGCTGTCTTGTAATCCCGGAACTGCTGAAATTGACCGAGTGATTGCGGCCACGCTGTCCAATCTTTTACGGGTGACGTAATTTCCTGCTGCTGTTTTGTTACTGTCACCCAGCGAAACTCCACTTGCCCCGGTACCAATGACAGATAAAATTCGCTGCCTCTCCCACCTCCCTGCGCTTGCATTTGCAACACTGTACGGCTTTATGACGGTTGTGCCGTTATCTGTTGAGGTGGACGCTGTATTGAATTTATATAAAGCGTTATTCGCATAACATCCAATGGTCACACCGTTTGTTAATATTTGAACGCCGCGAATATCATTCAGCGCGGAATACCAGGTTTGCGCCAGGGTGCTGATAGTAAGGGCGATGAAAACCGCCGTAAGAACAAGATACTTTTTCATATAATTAATTTTTAAAGTTTTAAAAAACAATTCCCCCGATTACTTTTTTAGAATAGGTCCGTTGAGTTGTATCATTTTCGTATAATGGATATTTTGTCGGGTTTGCGTTAATAAATCGGATTGCATTACGCATCAGGGTTTCGGCAATATCCTTGCTTTGCTCACGAAGCATGCCGGTTTGTTTGTCGCTGGCTGCCAAAGTTCCACCAGGTTGAATAACCTGGCCCCCGGTATTGTTTACATTTACTACCAATTCAGGCAGAACGGTATATTTTATAAAAAAAGACAGAGGTTTTTTAAGGTAAGAATCAACCAGCGTTTTATTATCTCCCGCCGGAGTTGATTTAATCAGGTCTTCGTACAGATTATCTCCGAGCCAGGATCTTAAAAAGTTTTCCTGCGCGGCTTCGATAAATACATCTTTTATCTTTGCAGCCAATAGGTTTTTATCCTGAAAGGCCAGTGTAATAACTTCAGCTGCGGTTACAAGCAATGTCATTTTACAGCTCCTTCCGTATTGGTTGTACTTTTTGAGGTGAGCGCGGCCAGGTAAATCTGCTGTCCCGGGTCGTTTTCATCATAATCCAACCCGTCGGCTTTACGGGCTTCCCAAACTTTCATGTAAATAGGCTTATCAGTTACCGGTGGCTTGTTTATAAAGCTAAGTGAAGTACAATCCCAGCCCATGATGTTTCCAAGAACATTGCGAAGCAAGTTCAATATCCCCTGCTGTTCTTCCAGAATTACCGTATTCAGGGCAACTTCATATTCATTTAAAATTCGTTTGGTATCAAACCCGGTATTATCAGCCAGACCAGATAGGGACCTGAACCAATTATGAGCCACAATTAAATCATCTTTGGCCTGGGAGTGAAGATTTACCCAGTCTCCCTCGGTTGACTGATTGACGGAGATCAGTTTTGAGCCGTCGTTGTCTGACTGACCTGGTTTGCGGGCCATGAGCAGTATTTTACCCTGCTTGCCTTCGCCTATGAACTTATTATCAAATTCGTTGGTAAACTCTTCCCATGCCTTATCATCTTCAAATTCATCCGGGACTATTAACACCCCTGAGTTATTGAAAGAATTGTCCAGACGTGAAATGTTCCATTTATCTGTTTTGTAAGCAATGGCAGATATTCCAAGTCCGGCGGCCCAATCCATCAGCCCGTAATTTTCAAATTCAGGCTCATAATCTTTGATGTGAATGATTGATCTTAGCGTCCCGTCTTTTTCCGTATCTTCAAATACCGGATAAATAGGGATCTTCTTTACCCTTGCTTTTTCTGAATAGTATTTCGTCCAGTCATGATGAAAAAACACATATTTTTTATCTTTTGCAGGATCATCATCCCGTTGTAGCCTGGCCCTGGTTGCATCCTGGTGGAACAGCATGATAAAAGATTTCCGGCTATTGGTTACAACCTCAATAAATCCGTTACCAAAACTATGATGATCAAACTTTACCTTACGGACCAGAGATTGAAGGTTTTCATCTTTGGAATTACAGGCCAAAATAAATGCAGCAAGATCCTTTTCCCTCTCGTCGCATATCATTTGCTTGCCAGAGATATACCGGGCCTTGTTATTTAAGATTCCCCGGTGTACCGTTGATTTGCGGTTCACTATTGCAATTGCTTTAGGCCAAAGATTATCTGAACCCCATTTCCAGTATTGCAAGCCTATTGAAGTCCCGCCCGAAATGGTCATGTAGGGATCAGCTGAAGAAGAAAAATTTAATACTCTGGGCTTTCTCATAATGCTGTTAAAAAAGGGGGTTGCTGTATTTCAAACAATCCCCCTCTTTATGAATAATCGTTAACCTGAACTTATGAAACCTGCTCTACACCCTCATACATTACTACCTCGGCCAAGAAGGCCAGATCAACCTGGTCAAGATCGCTGGTTAAACTGAACTTTGCCCCATCCGGACGGGGGTAATCCGGTAGGGGTGTCCAAACGTCTTTACCTTCATATCCCGGTTTTATACGGTAGCTGTTACCTGTTTTCGCTTGCTTTGCCATATCCTAAATAATAGGAACGGTACCGGAGAAGTCCCGGCAAGGTTCGTTATCGGTTGATTTTAGCGTAAACACATACTGCGAAGCGTCGGTGAGTTTCTTTCCGGTTCCACCTGCGATTGATTCGACCTGAAGCGGACGAAGTTTAAGGAAGTTCTCGGTATATCCGAGAACCCATTTAGTCCCGTTGTTATCTTCAACAATTGCAATCATTCCGCAAGCTGAAGCAAGGGCAATTTCAGAAACGACGGCCCGGCCTGCGGTTGACATTTTGGCGAGAACGAAATCCAGGGTCTTTGTGATCTCAATACAATTGTTAGTGATCTTGACCTCTTCCTTCCATTCACAGGTATCAGGCTCAAATTCATACATTTTAAACACCTTGCCGGCTTCCATTGTAGCGGCGGTGTAGGTCTGCGAAACCAGGGTAAGGCTGGCTATATCGGGTACGGCAACAAGGTAAACCCGTTTAACCCCTCCCGACTGAAGCCCGCATGTTCTGGCAAATCCTGCTAATGACATATCTTTTTCTCCTTATTTTTAGGGTGAAGGGAGGGTTTTACCCCTCCCATGTTTGACTATGCTTTGTAAGCTACAGCAACCAGTTCAGGAAGGATGTAATTATATCCGGTCTCAAACTGAGTGCGCTGGCGGTTTACGTTCAGATCAGGATTAAACCAGAAACGGGTTTCGCTGAAATTGCTGGTACCATTGATAACCAGGCAGAAGTTTTCCGGTGTCGACAGGATGATCCAATCTTTCGGGAAAGTGGTAGCAAAATCTTCCTCGATCAACTGATCTATTTTCATCGGAATTAAAGGAATACCGTTACAGGTGTACCGTGAAACCCCGTCTATCATCGCATTACGTGCGCTTTCTGTTACACCGGATTTCAAGGTATCTTCATAGTTGTACAGAATCGAATCTGTTACATAGAAGCGGAGCAAGCCGGCATCTTTAAGGGCTTTCAGTTCGGGGGTTGCGATTCTGAACAAACGGTTCATGTAGGTTTCGGCTGTGTCGGTTGTTAAGGCTGCTGGAAGGTCGAGTTTTGTAATGTAGTCCGACTGATTGTAATGAAGTTCAAATACTCCTGAGGTACATGCTTTTTCAAGCGTTACCGTTCCACCAAATCCAGAGCTGTTAAGCTCGGTAACGGTTGCAACATAAGGATAGGTCCCGTTGGTTGCCGTGAAGGAAAAGAGTTTATCTGTTCCAACAGCCCCGGTACGTTTGGCTGCGCTTTCATAAGCGTAAACCGTCCCGCCTGATTCCGTGAGGTAAAGAACCGGGTAAGTGGTCTGGTTCCAGCCTGTAATGGTGGTCTGTTTGCTGACATAGGCTTCGTACACATCAGTCTGGATATTCTTTAAAATACCATTCTGAGCATTGTAAAACTTGTCAGCTTCCCCTGCTGCGTAAGCGGTTGAACCGTCAGGATAAGTCCCTGCATGGGTGTGAGTTTTGGCGGTATCTCCAAGCCAGAAATTTGCAAACACATCGGCTGTAACAGCGTCGAAAAATACCGTCCGTTCAGCTGTCATTACATCAGTACCGGTAATGTCGTTCTGATTGATTCCGCCTTTATTTACGATCTGCTCTAAGATCATGTTGGCGTAATCATGCTTGTCGTATTCGTTCTCTGCCTTGAATTCAACAAGGGTCAACTTCTTTTGATATTTAGAAGCGGCTGTCCCTCCCTGGAAACCTGCGACATAAGGCATGAGAATTTTTTTGATCTTACCAAAGAAGGTAAGTTTTACAGAGCTGGCTCCCTGGGCGTCAATAACCCGGATACCCATTGCCTGGGGTGCGGTTCCGAAAAACCTTGGACGGATATTGATATCCATGTTTTCTTTGCCATGGTATTCTGATCCGTTTGTGATGAAAGCTGCCATTGTGATTCTTTTTTAGTAATGTTTATTTTTGGTTATTTATCTCCTCTTAAATTCGCTGCGTTTGCTTCAGATGAAACCTCGTTGCTTTTCAGGTTGCTCTGATCGGTAAAGGGATCATCCCTGGGAAATGTCATAGTCGGGCCGGCTTTTAGTTTTGTAATTTCATCCTGGGCGGCCTGTAACTTAGCTTTCAAATCGGTTATTTCAATGGCCTTTGCCTCGTTCTGTGTGGTCAAATCCGTTAAAGTGTCCTGAACTTCCTTAATATCCTTCAATACCACCTCATTAACGATTGCACTAGGCTCGGGGGCCGGGGCAGGGTCAGGCGTGGGGTTTGGTGCGGGGTCGGGAACCGGGTCCGGTGCAGGTGCGGGGTCGGCAGGCGGATCAACTGCTGGGGCCGGTGTCGGTTCCTCGATATCCTTTCCGAAATTGGTTTTTACAAACTCTTTGAACCATGCGAACACGGTTTTTTTGTCAGCATTCATATCGGTATTTTTTAATTTGTCTTTTGGAATTTCAGGCAGTCCCATTGCGGTAAATGTGCCGGGTTCAACCATTGCAACGGCTTTCATGGGTTCGTAAACCTCATCAATAAAGCCTAAGTCTTTTGCCTCGTTAGCCGTTAACCATTCGCCCTGGCCGTTGTAGCGGTCCATGATAGCGGTCATTTCAGCCTGTGATTTCCCGGTGCGCTTAGCGTAAATGCCTGCAATGGTTTCATCGCATTTTTTCAGGTCGCTGGAAATAAGGTCCAGGTCGTTTACATTGCCGATTGCCATTGCGCTGGCCCGGTGTACCAGGAATAAAGCATTACTGGACATCCTGCGGGTGTCCCCGGCCTGTGAAATGATCGTGGCTGCGCTGGCGGTATGTCCATGTACAACTGTGGTAACTTTGGCCTTATGTTCGGCCAGCATGTCATGAATCGAAATACCGTGATTTACGTCGCCTCCGTAAGAATTGATGTTTACGAGAATTGAAGAGGCTCTGGAATTTGCAATCTCTTTGAGTTTTTCGGCTACCTGTTCTTTGGTCGTACCTTTCTGGCCCGTCCACCAATCGAATGATTCACCTATAACACCCTCAACGTCAATAGTCAGCTCGTCTTTTGCTGAATTAAAGGCTATCCGTAAATGAGGCTTACTCATAAATCCTTTTGTAATCTTATGGACTACAAAAGTAATTTACCAGTTTACTAAAGGCAACCTAATGATTTTGGGGGAAAATTGCCAAACTGTCATATGTTGGCAGAATTATTTACTTGACTTAGGGTGTTACATTGTTGTATCTTTACATCATCAAACACACAGCAAAATGAAAGCAACGGCAAACACCAAGAAAGAATTTCAGTTTATGATGGACTGCTTTATTAAGTTAATCCGCACTTTTGTAGATGTTAATGGAATGACAATAAAGGAAGCAACAAAACAGGCTACCATTGCATTAAAGAATGGCGATTTCGAAAGGATGTTAATTCAGGCAGCAAAGCAAATGTAAAAACAACCGGGGCCAAAAGGCCCCTTAAAACATAACTCCATGAAAAAAAATAGAAAAATATCTATAAGCCGCAAAAGAGTAATAGAGATAGCAATGAACCATAATTGCGTTTCTAAGGAAATAGCGCAAAATTACACGGATTCGGAATTAATTGAAGTTTTAAGACATTTAAAAATAAAAGCACAAATAATATGAAAACCGAATACATATCAATCCGTATTCCCAAAGAGGACAAGGAACGGCTTAAACAGGCAGCAAAAGACAACGGTCGAACTGTATCAA
>Ga0208494_1000195_pt1 | contig 16241 bp, 16 predicted proteins | sample CryBogmetaGMA10M_FD_184544 | JGI IMG/M metagenome (GOLD analysis project Ga0208494, IMG submission 184544) | Freshwater microbial communities from Crystal Bog, Wisconsin, USA - MA10M (SPAdes) | ecosystem: Environmental > Aquatic > Freshwater > Lake | place: Crystal Bog, Wisconsin, USA...
GATGCAGATCATCCCGTTGATCCGATGACCCCAACTCCGCATGGTGCGGGTGGAAGTCAAATCTTAAACCGGTGACGTTTTGGATTGATGAGGATAAACAGAGAGAGAATGAGAGAGAATGGCAAATAAAAAAAAGAGCGTGTCAAATCAGTTGGCAGCCGGGGAATTCCCCATTTATTGCAGGAGTATCGGATCACCGTATCTCTGCCATGTCGCCATCAACCCAACCTATGACCCGCTCTGCACACCCAAGGGTAGCACCGGTGGCTGAGTCGACAACGTTAAGGGTGATATGTACGACCGGGCGCTCCTTTCCGGCTGCTGCGCTCCCGTACGTCCAGTACACCTTCCCACCCGGGACTTTAACATCAGAACCCAGTTCTTTCACGGTGAAATCAGGAGATTTCCAATCGAGAAAATGCCCATAATCGGTCTTCCAGACATACACACATTTACCGCCAGCCAGTACCTGCCCGGTGATCTGCGGGGAGAGCCCGATGCCCGGCGCTGACGACATGGCAAGGGTGTACCGGGTGATGTCCGGCTGGATCGAAACATTCACTGCAGATGGGGTGGGAATGATTGCGCCGATTGACGCGGGGGTTGATGAACTGCACCCGGCAGCGAGTATGAAAATTCCTGTGATGAGGAGCGCCGCGAGAAGGATATACCGGGTTGTTGATGCACCGTGAGACATAGTGATCCGGTTTCCTGTCGGAATCTAAAAAAGGTATTGCAGGGGGGCCCGGGATTTTTCACCGCTTGCTATCCACGGATCCCGATCTCACGGCAGTTTTACGGGCAGATCGAAGACTCCCGGGCATATGATCATATCTGCCTGCATACCCCCGGGCGCTGCCCCGGATCCCATCAGCCTCTCCCCATGAGTACAATCCAATCCTTCTCTCCCGCTTTTTTAAACCTTATGAGCTGGAACTTTCCAGTGAATTTTTCACCGTGCAGGATGACTTCAATACGGTCATCGGTCCACGTGAGGGGTTCGTAATTGCCGTGATCTGCGATCTTCACGCTGCCGGCACCATACTCCCCCTCCGGGATCGTCCCTTCAAAACTGATATAGTCAAGGGGATGATCCTCTGTCTCGATAGCAAGCCGCCGTTCGCCGGGCTTCTCGGGCAGCCCTTTTGGCACCGCCCAGCTCTTCAGCACGCCATCCCGTTCGAGCCTGAAGTCGAAGTGATGGTGTCGTGCAAGATGTTCGTGGAGGACAAACCGGGAGTGTGAATCTTTATCCATGAACTTTCCTCTCTTGTTTTGCCCGTGTCACAATCCCTCGCATCTCCCAATTCACACAAACCGATCTCCTCCATGTGGAGAAGAACGGAATCGGTTGGTGTCACTTCGGGGATTATTCGAATTATGTCTTCAGTATGCTGATGATTTGGTCGATGATACGCTCCATTACCTCATTGTTTACGTGTCCTGCCGGGTACTGGATAATCCGACTGTCAGCGGTAAACAACCGGTTTGGTCTGACATTGCTCTCCTGCCGAAGTGAGCCTGAAGAGAAATCATTCTCCCGGATCGTAATAGCGTATTGGTCAGATACGTTGCGGCTTGTAATCTGTGAGAGAATTACATCGTCTCCACTCAGTGCTGCGATTATGAGAGCCGGACGTTTTTTCGCATTGCTCAAATCAGAAAAAGGAAACAGAACAACTACTACATCCCCTTTTACAAATTTGCCCACGCCTCATCCTCCTCGGGGCGTTGCCAGTCTTTTGCGAGGGAAGATTCGCTTGCAATAGTGGTCTCGTTTGTTATCGCAACGGGTTTTTTCTTCACGGTTCTGATAAAATTGAGAATCTCACGATAATGCTGCCGGGGCACATGGTGCAGTTCATTAATGATCTGTTCTTCGACTTCCATAATGATTCCCGCGTGCAATGCGTGTACACTCATCCCATTATTCCGGGTACATTATCAGACTATCTGTCCTTCAGGATTTTGGAAGACTTGACTGCCGTTGACAGCCTTGGTATTTCCGGGAAAAATGTTCCTTAAAAAAAACAGTCATGATGCCCGTGTGCCACAAACGAACAGCAGAAAAAACCGTTCGAAACTTTTTCATATCAACCGCCGATGAACTGCTGGCAGTGCAATGATACGACCATGAAAACGGCGCGAGCCGTTTTCATATGAACGATGATGCGACACGCGCTCACCCATGCAGCACCCTCTCCTTTGCCCGCGTCACAAATCCCCTCATCTCCCGGACAGCATCGGCAATATCCGGGCTCCCGACAACCGCAGAGATCACTGCCACACCATCCGCACCCGCACGCACAACCTCCTCCACATTGGAGTGATTGATCCCGCCGATAGCAACCACCGGGCATGAGACCTGTGCACAGATCGCCCGCAGCATTAAAAGCCCGTGACCCGGTCCGGCGTCCTGCTTGGAACCCGTAGAAAAGACCGGGCTCACCGCGATATAATCCACCCCTTCCGCTTCTGCCCGCACCGCTTCCTCGACGCTCCCCACAGAGACGCCGATAACAAAACCCCTCGGGGCGATCTGCCGCGCCACATCCACGCGGAGATCTCCCTGCCCGAGATGGACACCATCCGCCCCGCAGGCAATGGCGACATCGATCCGATCATTCACGATGAACAGGGTGCCGGTCTCTTGGGTTATCCGGTGGATCTCCCGCCCGATGCGGGCAAGATCGCGGCACCCGCATGTCTTGTCCCGTAACTGGATCACATCTGCCCCGCCGGCGATTGCCTGACGGACAATCTCAACGTGGGAAAATCCCCTTGAAATTTGCTCATCGGTGATGACATACAGGTCATATGCCATAGCCGGTGCGTCAAGCCTCCTTCACTATCGCATACTGCTCAAGCTCCATGAGCCCGAGTGCCGCAAGTTCATCGAACAGTGCGGTTTTGAATGATCCGGGCCTCCCGGATTTCTCCGCTGCCTTCTCCCCGGAGATCCCGAACGCTGCGAGCGCTCCTGCCGATGCCATGACCATATCATCACAGACCGCAGCAAACGTCCCGACAACCGATGACGCCATGCAACCGGTCCCGCAGATGATCCCCATCATGGGGTCGCCATTCCCGACAAGGAGCGTACGTGTTCCATCGCTCACAATATCGGTCTCACCACTGATGACAACCGTGATCCCTTCGGCTTTCGCAAACTCCCGTGCGATCTGAACAGGATCTCCCGCAAGCCCGAAAGAATCAACCCCCTTCACCTCACCACCTGCACCGGCGAGCACCCCAACCTCGCCGGCATTCCCCTTGAGGATGGCAATCTCCAGTTCGTCCAGCAGCCGCCAAGCGCTCTCGGTCCGGAGCCGGGTCGCCCCCGCCCCGACAGGATCAAGGATGATCGGTACCTTTGCCTTGTTTGCCGCTGTGCCGGCTGCGATCATCGACTCAACAAGAGATATGTTGAGCGTCCCGATGTTGAGGACGAGCGCCCCGGATACCGCTGCCATCTCTTCGACTTCTTCACGTGCATCCGCCATGACCGGCGCTCCACCGGCACAGAGGGTAATGTTTGCGCAGTCGTTGACCGTGACATAATTGGTGATATGGTGGATGAGCGGTCTTTTTGCCCGCACACTCCCGAGAATATCGGCAAATGCAGAACCATACATGGTGTTGCTCCGGAACCGGGGTATCGGTTTCTTCCCGGTTCTTATAGTATAGGAATCGGTGAAAGGATAATTAATAAAATCGCATCAGCCGATGACGCGAAGTAAAAAAATATCCGTTTTAAAGAGAGGCTGCACTCACTGCTGCCGCGTGAGCTCTTCAAGGGTTGCAACCAGCAGATCGATCTCCTGCTCTGTCGTATAGAGCGCGAGACTCGCCCGCACCGTTCCGTCAGGAAGACCGAGCCGCTCCATCAGCGGCTGGCAGCAGTGGTGCCCGGATCGCACAAGGATATCCGCAGTCTCATCCAGCTGCTGCGCCACTTCGTGCGGGTGATACCCGTCAACAGTGAACGAGACAACGCCGATTCGGGTTTCGGGAGTGGGCGGCGCAAAGACGTGAACCCGTGGATTTTTCGCCAGCCCCTCAATAAGGCGAGTGGTCAGATTACCTTCATAACTGTGGATTTTGTCCATGCCGATCTTTTCAAGATACTCAGCCGCAACGCCAAGTCCGATCCCGCCTGCGATGTTGGGCGTTCCCGCTTCGTATTTCTGGTAGCCCTCAGCCACCACAAAACCGTCGCTTGTCACCGACTCGACCATTCCCCCGCCGAGCACGAGAGGTTCGATTGTCGCCTCCTTCATCCAGAGGACGCCGGTACCGGTCGGACCGAGCATCTTGTGCCCGGAGAAGCAGAAGAAATCACAACCCAGCTTGCCGACATCCACCGGCATATGCGGGACCGTCTGTGCGCCATCAATGAGCAGGAGCACCCCATGTTCATCGCAAATCTCTGCGATCTTTTCGACGGGAGTGACAACTCCAAGCACGTTGGATGCGTGCGTGACCGCAATGAGCCGCGTCGATGGCGTGATCGCCTTTTTTAGTGCTGCGAGATCGAGGGAGTAGTCAGGGTTGATGCTGATGGTGTCGACTAAGACTCCCTGTTTTGCGAGGTTTCGCCATGGCAGCAGGTTGGAGTGGTGCTCAAGGATCGTGGTGATGATGCGATCACCGGGTTTCCACGCAAGTCCCTGCGCCACCATGTTGATCGCTTCTGTGGTATTTTTTGTAAAGACCGTGATACCCTGCGCCCCGCCGATGAACTGCGCCACCTTCTCGTGGGCGTGCCAGTACCGCTGGCTTGCAATCCGGGTGAACCGGTGAACCCCCCGTCCCACGTTCGCCCGGTAGTGGTACTCGAACTCGACCATCGAGCTGATCACGGGCTCGGGCGAGAAGCTCGTCGCGGCATTGTCAAGATAGATGATGTCGCCAAGTATTGGGAAACCCCTCCTGACTGCATCGATCGGAAATGCTTCATCCGCCTTTTCTGACATTACCGGTTTTGTGATTCTCTCTTTTTTTATTTCAACCATCTCCCCGCGTTCCTTCACCAATGTAGTCTTCAGGGTATTGTCCTCGTTGACAGGGATTCCCTGATTACGGCACAGTTCAAGCATTTTTTTTGGCAGCGCACGCCAGCGCCAGAGCCCCCACCGGCTGTACGGACTTGGGAGCCCTTTCTTCTTCTGCCACCGTTCCAGCACCTCGTCCCAGCGGTGTGCAATTGCCGGGTACATCTCACGCAGCAATTCATACTCGCTTTCGAGCATCGCGGGGCAGAGATAACACCCAATCCGCTCAAGCCCCAGTTCGTAGAGCGGGTTTATGGGCACCTTCTGCCACCAGAGGTAGAGAAACACCTCAAGCGCCCGCCAGTTGCGGATCGGTGAGATGTTCAGCTGGAGCGGGTTTAACGGGTTCTGGATCGCCTCTTCCAGATCCGCCCGGTTCCACGACTCGTACCAGCGGTTGCCCTGCACCGTAACGCAGGGACCGGTCTTTGCGAGCACAGTCTTGAGCGGGTTCTGCTTTAAGAATTTGCAGCACCAGCGGTTGTCTTTGCCCGGAGGTCCGGCTTTTTCTGCCGCTTGCCAGAAATCCGTGGATTTCGGGATGACCTCCACCCCCATTGATCGCACGAACTCCACGGTTTCAGGGAACTCGATGCCGGTATCGATAAAGAACGCTTCTGTTACGCCGGCTTTTTTTGCAAGGACGTATACCGCGGTGCTGTCCTTTCCGCCGGAGAACGAGATATTACATAGCGGTCGATCATGCATATGCTGGCGGATAGTACGGATCGCGCTGCGTTCGAGATTTTTTAAGTGATACCGGTTCTGCTGGACGACAAAATCCCAGTCCGGGTTTTTGCCGGTCCGGGGTTCTACGGGCATGATCTCCTTTACACGGACCTGCCCGTCTTTTACGATCCCCGTGCCGAACCGGTTCCGGTATTTCACGATAACGGTTCCATCAGGCACCGGATTCTTGAGCGGGAACTTCTTTCCGCCCATCCTTCCAGTCTCACGGACTCCGGCAAGATCCGTGTCAAGATCGACGATACCTTTCGTCACATGCCGGAGGATATACGGGAGCGCTTCCGGTGTGAGATCCAGGCTGAACTTCCGGGTCACCGGATCAAACGTAAGCCAGCCAAACCGCTGCCCGTGTGCAATCACGAGATCGGCACGGTCGACACCCCCGGCTTTGTTGAAGAGCATCACGGTCTGGAGCGGAACATTGCCGAAGCGTTCGCGAACGAGGTTTTTTATGAGTGTCGCATCCGCAGCAAGCACCGGGCGTACATCGTACGGCTGAAGGAGTTCGATCGCGCTGCCCTCCGCACCGCACGCACAGCTCCTGCCAATCAGCGGCACGTTGCAATGGTCACACCAGTAAAGGATCTTTTTCACCGGCGGCTCGCGTATCATTATACATTGATTGCGCGGCGGTGTAAATAAGAGAGATGATTACGGTTATTCTGGTCTGCACAACGGTAAGAAGGCTGATGGGAGGGGGGATTTTCATCACTGCCGGGATTGCGGCAGGAGATGATGCCCATGGAGCTGGGAATGCACTGCGGGATCAGGACTGATCGAGCCCGTTGTATTCCTCTTCCATCTCCGCTGCCTCATTCTCTCTCCCGAGGTCACGGTATGCCATGATGAGCAGCGGGTACGCGTACTTTCTCATCGTCATATCCCGTAACATCTTTGAGCAGATGCTGACCACCCGTTTAGGGTAACCTGATGCGAGGAGAAAACGTGACGAAAAGATCTGGGCAGCACCCTCAGGGAGCCCCGATCTCTTTGCCTGTTCGATCAACGCAAGCCCCCCTTTCACATCCCCTTTCTTCATCTGGTCATACGCGTCCATGAGGAGCAACCCTGCCCGCATATTCATGGATTCAAAGACGGGTTTGAGATTGAGCAGGTCATCGATCCGGTCAAACGATAGCGCGAGCTCGAACATAAGGGCATGATTGGCGAACTTGTGCCCAGTTTCCAGGAGTTCCTGCATGTACGCCATCGCCTCCTCATCCATGCCGGATTCAGTCAAAGCATGCAGCTTCAGGGTCATATATTCTTCCTGGTCGGGCTCGAGGATCTTGTGCTCTTCTGCATATGCGAGAGCTTCAGTATACTTCCCGGAATGGACCAGCACTTCCAGTTCTTTGTTCTGCAGCTTGCTTTCATGCTTACGGGAGATGGAGAGGCTGGAGCGGATCTCCTTTGCGGTTCGTGGGGGGAGTGCGGAATCCATCAAAAGAAGCATCTCTGCGATCGGTTCGTCATCTCCACCACATTGCTTCCGCAGGACTGGGAGGATCTCCGAAACCAGTTTCTTTTGCGTCGCTGACCAGCGTACCAGTGTCTCAAGCACACGCATCCTCACACCAGCGCCACGGATCTTTTCTATTTCGTCGTTCGTGGCAGCCATTATACCGCTGCGGGTGACTACCCCGGGTTTTTTAACGATCTCTTCAGCCGCAGCGGCACAACCATCGGAAATAGCAGCGATGACGGGAATTGCCGCAAGGCTCCGGCGGAAACCGGCACTTGTCCGGTCCTGCGAGATCAACTCGAAGAGGTTGGCGATATAATTCCGGAAACCCCGGACCAGTGCCATGATCTCTTCTTCCCTGCCCTTTTTGATTTTAAACGTAATCATCAGGTCAATTGCCTCGATCTGCTCGCGGAAGGGAAGATCCGGGAGCAGGACATACTTCATCGGATTGTCAATCAGGCTCTTTTCCGGAACATGTTCACTGATAACGTACTGCTCAAACAAGGTGTCCCAGGTTTCAGAGAATGCCTTCCGGTCATTCAGGCGCCCATACGCGATCATGGTGCATAACTGGCGTACTGACGAGATCTCAAGGTACCGGTCGATGACAAACTGGAGCAAGGGTTCGACCTTCTCGTCATCTCCATCCAGCAATCTCTCGCGGGCTTCGCGAAGCGTGAGGAGCGAGTTGTCGATTATGTAACTCATCAGAGCCAGAATTGCTGACGAGCGATCTTCAATTGCATCGTTTAACGCGTCAAGCGCGATAGCAGTTTCCAGGTGGTCAGGATAGGTGTCCGAGAACGCTTCAATCTCTTCGATAATCTCTTCGATCCGGGACTCGGGCAGGTGACCCTTGATAAAATCAAACCCAATCGCGAAATACTCAATATGGTCCTTATTGTTGAAGTATGAAGCCATTACTAATGATGGTGATTTCAAAGGTCAATAACATGGCGAAATGATATGACAACCCCCGGGCGCACTACGGGAGTATGACCGCCCTCATCATTCACCATTCTTTAACAGGATGAACTGGTATCCGTACTCATCCGGATACTGGTGGTAGAGGCTGATCTCCTGCTTCGTCACCGCAATTATTGCCTGTGCTTCCGGTTGTATCCGGTATTTTTCTTCGAGCCCGGGGAGTCGGGCAAGAAGCGGGGTGTAGTAATCATTCCACCACGCAGACGCAGGCAGCGGGAAGGAGGCGATCCAGGAGTACCCGGCGTTCTCTGCAATGGTTTGTATGCCCCGGACGTCTTTTATGTACCCTGAACTCAGCTGAGTTAGGGGATGCATAATCTGACGGGCAAAGAGTTTGTGTCTGAACTCCAGATTCTGATGACTGAGCAGGATCCCGATACGCACACCACATCCCCCGGCTAACATGAGTCTGAATGTTCATGTCTTCACTGGTAAACCAGAAATTCTCTGAATGGACACACGGGTGTGACACGCGCCAGAGTATGATATCGATCTTTTCCCATATCCGCGATATCCCGTACTCCCTTGCAATCCCCATGAACGATCCGGCAACCGCGCCGGAAAAGATCCTCACGCTGGGTAAAGGATCGTGCAGTTCGAAGCACTACCTGCTCGCGGAGATGTATAAAAAACTGAACCTTGCAGTAGTGTATGCAACGGTCCCCTTTCTGTGGAACGAACAGGATATCCAATACCCCAAAGAGCTCCGTGAACAGGTTGCCCGGCTCCCGGTTGCACACCATCTCGCCTGCCGGGTGCAGATCGGGTGCCGCTGGGTGCTCGTTGATGCAACATGGGACCGCCCCCTTGCAAATGCCGGGTTCCCGGTCAACGCACATTGGGACGGATATTCGGAAATGAAATGTGCTGTGAAGCCGCTTAAGTCTCCAGTCCGGACAGCGTATTGCCGCACGCTGACAAATGAGCTATGCCGGGAAAAAGGAGATGACGATCTCTGTCCTGTTGATGGTGAGAGGGATCACTGGGAGGCAGCGGACCGGGCCCGGTATTACTCTGAAAAGATATCCCGGCGTTCCTCTGATGAGGTAGAGCGTATACAGCTGTTCAGCAGAGAATTCAGCAGCTGGTTAGAGACAGTACGAGCATCCATATGATCAACTTGCCCCATACCTCCCCTCTTTTCACCGGGAAACGCAACAATTAACTGATTACATACGAAACATCCAATATAATGGAACCCGATTCTCGGCAGGACACTATTCCGGTCGAGCTGCAGATTCTTTCAGGACTCTGCATTCTCGGAATTCTCACGCTGGCACCGATTTTACTCATTGGGTATCTTCCTGTAAATCTTCCGGCATCGCACACAAACGCAACCGTTCATGTAAAAATTCTCGCGATCAATGATTTCCATGGACAGCTGATCCCGGGGCAGACCCTGAACAAGCGCCCTGTCGGGGGTGCTCCGGTACTGGCATCATATCTGAAATCGGCGATGGCGTCAGGGAATGCTGATGGCACCATCATTGCCCTTCCGGGGGATACAATCGGGGCATCACCTCCCGAATCCGGCCTGCTCCTTGACGAGCCAACCATGCTGTTTTTCAATAGCTATGCAAATCCGTACTGCTCGATCGCATCAAACCCACCGGATGCTTCCTGCAATATGGTTGGAACCCTGGGCAACCACGAGTTCGATAAAGGGATACCGGAACTGATGCGGAAGATCAATGGAGGGGATGATGCAACAAATATCAGCCACTTCATTGATCCATACCCCGGCTCGAGGACCACGTATGTCTGTGCAAACGTGGTCTGGAAAGTGAACAAAACCCCAATCCTTCCCCCTTATACCCTGCGAAATGTCAGCGGGGTGACTGTCGCTTTTATTGGTGCGGACACGACAAACACCCCCCGCATCCAGAAAGCTGCCAATATTGTGGATGTGAGTTTTCTTGATGAAGCCGGGTCCATAAACCGGTATATCCCGGAAATACAAAAGCAGGGGGTTCACGCTATCGTTGTCCTCCTTCACGAGGGCGGGAGCCAGACTTCTTATGACGGCCCCACACAGGCGAACGGGACCGTGACCGGGGAGGTGGCGGATATTATCCCCCGGCTTGATGCCGATGTCGATGTCGTACTGTCCGGTCATACGCATGGTTTTACCAACGCCTACCTGAAAAATGCCGGCGGAAAACCCGTGCTCCTCACACAGGCTTATAGTTACAGCAAAGGGTACGCCGATATCGATCTTACCATCGACCGGGGGAGCGGGGAGATCGTGGAGAAGTCTGCACAGATTCTCCCGGCATATGCAGACCAGCCCCCCGGCACCAGCCCGGATCCCGCAAAGACGGCGTTCGTTGTGGCAAACCAGTTACTCATTGCACCGCAAGTGGAACGGATGGTCGGTGTTGCTGTACGGGACATGACCCGGGAGCAGAACCGTGCCGGGGAATCCGTGCTGGCAGACCTGGTAGTCGATGGCCAGCGGGCTGCGATGAAAACCGATGTGGGATTCCTGACCACCGGTTCGGTACGGGCAGACCTCTCACGGGGAAATATTACCTGGGGCAACCTGTATGCCATCCAGCCGTTTGCCGCGACAGTCCTTTCGATGACCCTGTCCGGTGAACAGATCCAAAGTATTCTTGAACAGCAGTGGCAGGAGCCGCTTCCCCCGCACAATCTGGCAGTTTCCGGGCTTGTGTACAGCTATGATGCAGCCAGACCGGCAGGCATCAGGGTAGAAGACATAAAGATACATGGTATTCCGCTCGACCAGAAAGCGACATACACCGTATCCGTGGTTGATTTCCTTGCCGGTGGTGGTGATGGGTACACGACATTTATCGAAGGACAGATTATAACGAACGGACCGGTCGATGTCGATGCACTGGTTGCATACGTGACGTCATTACCTCAACCGGTGAACGCAACGATTGACGGGAGGATACAGAAGATTGGGTGAGGAGAGTATCCAGATCAGGGATCGATGAGCAGGTTCTTACGGTTCCTTACCTTGAGGTTCGCCGCAAAGGTCCGGGTGAGCAGCGGATTGACTGCCTGTGGGGGCAGCCCGAGAGCTGCGGCGCTTTTTCTGGTGAGATCCATCTGATCTGGTGAGCCATCTTTGGCGCACGCAAGCACGGCTTCGTGGATCTTCTGGAGATAGAGAAGCGCACTGTCCATCTGCCGGTATGCAGTATCCCCTATCCGGGGCTCGTCCCATGCCGAGAGGAGGACACGGATGCCACGTATTCCCCGGAGCCGTTTCACCGATTGCACGGATTTGACGACATCATCATAGATGGGTAGATCTCCCCCAACCGGGACTGCATCACCGGAGAAAAGTGCTCCTTCGCTGTGTAGGAAGAGCGAGATCGAACCTGCCGAATGACCTGGTGTATGGAACACCTGCATATCATCCTCCCGGGTTTCATTGGGTTCAATCGAATCTCCATCTGCAAGTTCGCGATCAACTTGCACCGGACCCCCCACGAGCGTGGCGAACCCCGGCACCGGGCGCTCGCGGTTCTGGAGTTCCACATCTTCGACCCATGCCCGCTCAGCGGCGTGCGCCGCGATGCTGCACCCGGTCACCTGCTGGATTGCCCGTGCCGCCCCGATATGGTCCGGGTGCGAGTGGGTCAGGATGACAAGCGCAATCTCGCCCGGGTTGCGACCAGTGGACCGGATATACTCAAAGATCTGCGTCTCGCAACCCGCTACGCCCGTGTCGATGAGGGTGATCGTATCCCCATAGATGAGGTACGTGTATACGAAACGGTCGAGCGCGATGCCGGGTGCGACAGGCACCTTGAACAGGAGCCTGAGCCCGTGGACTGAAGGGGTAATCTGCATGGATGACGACCTTTTTGCAAAAGTAATGTTGTTTTGCGTACATTAATTTCACCTCTCTGGCATTACCCGGGCTGGCAGGACAACCTAAAAGAAGAATATCCCGGAAAAACCATTCTCTGGTATACTAAAAGGTATCCTGTCATAGCAGTAAAAGAACCCATCACCAAGGTCAATCTTGAACGTCTCACGAATGGAATCTACGCCTTTACCATGACCCTGATGATCAGGAACATCCAGTCCCCGCAGCCCGGCATGATCGAGGGGATGGCATCCTTCACCCTGTACCTGCAAAATACCGTCCTGTCGATCATTGATTTTATCGGGGTATTTCTCATCCTCGGCATGTTCTGGCTTTTTTATTTCCAGATCTTCCACCGCATGAGAACGTTTGATTACCGGTTCCTCTACATCCATCTCTTCTCCCTGATGATCGTCGTATTCGTACCATTTACCCAATCCTTCAGTGTAATAAGCCCGGATATCCCGATAGCTGAACTCCCGTTCCAGCTAAACTATCTCGCCCTCTCGATCCTTCTGGTATTAGCCTGGCACTATACCCGGACACACCCGTCCCTGCTCGTGCTTGAGATGACGAACGTGGAGGCATCGTTTCTTTCAAAAAAACCGGATGAACCCGGCTGGTTCAGGCAAAACAAGATGAAAGTCGGCTTGCCGACTTTCATGCTAAATTCGTAATCCCCCTTTCTGTGGCAGTACTCGGCATTGCTGTTGCCATGGCGGGTATCCCGTATTTTGATCTCCTCTACTTCCTCCCGTTCATCCTGCTGGCAGTCTTTTTCCGCGCACCACCTTAAGAGACAATAAAAATGCAAAATGAGGGAAAGTAACGGGAAACGACAGGATGAAAACAGGATGGGCCCGTCGTGATTCGAACACGAGATCTTCGCCGTGTGAAGGCGACGTCATAGCCAACTAGACCACGAGCCCCAATGCATCGACCGGGAATTGAACCCGGGCTATAGGCTTGGAAGGCCTAAGTCATGCCTCTAGACCATCGATGCAGTGATGCTTTACAATTTTGGAGGTGAGGAGTATTAATTGTTCCCCACGAATATCCCGACTCTCCTTTGTGTGCGAGGGTACAGCATGTCTTTCGGCATACATACTGGATGATGGCAGCGCGGGTGGTAGAGTATGGTTGAACCCTGAAGAACTCCAACGGCAACGCAATAAAAAAAAGTGATAGTGGGTTTTAGTACCCGCGGATCTCGGCTTCGACCTTTTCGAGATTTGCTATCCGCTTTTCGAGCGCCGGGTGGGTGGAGAACAATTCCAATAAGGTGTTGCCCGAGAGCGCAGGGATGATGAAGAATGCATTTGCCCCCTCCACTTTCGCCCGCGCCTCAACCGGCACCGCGTCCATCCTGCCACTGATCTTGTTCAGTGCAGAGATGAGCGCCCGTGGGTTTCGCGTGATATATGCGCTGCCGCGATCTGCGGCAAACTCCCGGTAACGCGAGAGTGCCATCATGAGCAGGTTCGCTACAAACCAGACAATTGCCGCGACAATACCCGCGATAATCCACGCACTGGCGCCGTCCCCGCCTCGCCGGTTAAAGAGAGCTCCCCATAAGAAGCTCTGCATAATGATCGATGCAATCATCGCGATGAAACTTGCGATAGTCATCGTCAGGATGTCGCGGTTCTTGACATGCGCAAGTTCGTGCGCGAGCACCGCTTCGAGTTCATCCCTGTTCAGGAGGCGCATGATCGAGTCAGTAACGGCAACCACCGCGTGCTTCGGGCTCCGTCCCGTTGCAAACGCGTTCGGCACCGGGCTCTGCATAATGGCGACCCTCGGCTTGGGAATGCCCGCCTCTGTAGCGAGCTTCTCCACCATCCGGTGCAGTTCAGGATATTCATCATCCTGGATGATCCGTGAGCCCGTAGTCCAGAGCACGAGCCGGTCGGAGAAGAAGTACTGGATGAATGCCATTCCAAATGCGATAATAAAGAGGAACATTGTCGGTACGCCTAATACCGAGAGTACCGCAATGAACACGATATAAACAAGGAACAGCAGAAACATCGTCAGCCATACCCTGCCGGTCAAACCCCAGTCACGTTTCCATTCCATAATTAGTATAATTTTGATGAGGACGCTCTTAAATCATTCGACAAATACAAAAAAACGCGAAATAAACTGCGACGATTTTTTTGCTGGATTGCCGTATGCCCTCCCATGAGGCTCATCGTTTTACACCCGGTTTATCAAAAACACCAAACAGAAACTATTTTTTCGCCAACATCAGACGGTTACATATGACCGAAGTCAATTCCGAAGCTCTGGCTGATGTTGCATACGGCATCTTCGAGCACCTCCTGAACCGGGAGCTCCTGGCGCAGGGCAAATTCCTCTATGCACTGGTCGAAGGCGGTATTGACTTCACGGCAGACCTTGCCGCAATATTTTCGAAGTTTTCCGGAGAATACCCGCAACTTGCAGAAGCGATGCTGGTGCAATTCTCCCACCTTGACATGATATACAAAACGCTCTGTGCAGGGGAGGGTGTGACCCCTACAAAGACCACGCAGACGTACTGGATCGTCCAGGACGCACCGGGCAGCGCACCGGAGGCGATAGAGGACGAAAACGCTGGCAAGTGGCTTATCTTCCAGGAACCCGATCTCGTGGACGCCATCTGGAAGAAGGTACGCGATGCAACGGTGGCGCTTGAACTGGGGATTTCAGCAAAAGTTTCAACCGCAAAACCCAACCCGGACTCACGTGACAGCCGGAAAGTGATCTATATCTACACAAAGGACTGGGCTGACGAGCCGGATGTGATGCGGGTACGGGAAAAACTTCGGGAGCTCGGGGTTGTTGACCGGATAGGGTACAAGCGGAACATCGAGACGTTTGCCGGTGAATACGCAAAAAAGGGGAAACGCGTTACGTATTATTCTGCATGATGATAGGGTTAGTAAGAACCGGTGTCATCGTATCATCAGAATCCTGTGGAAAACCTTTGAAATTTCACCGGTTTCGTTTTAATGCTTCCCGTGATTTGGTCGAATCTGTCCCTTTTTTCACAACCAATGTTTATGTCCCTGCATGAAAGAAACGAAATGAGGTCTGTGTATGCAAGTATCCCTGTTTGATCCCGTGCCCCTAAAGACCATAGAACTGCGCAACTGTTTTGTTCTTGCCGCAGCAGCAAGTGGAACTGCGGCAGATGCACAAGGCATCATCAGAAAAGAGGAGATCTCCCGGCTTGTCGTTTACGCAAAAAACGGTGTCGGGCTTATCATAACCGGAGCCATTGGAATCACCGACACTGCGCGGTCACATTCGTCGTCTTGTTTGCTTGCGCATGACCGGAGTATTGCCGGGTTTTTTAAGTTGACAGAATCCGTGCACGATGCCGGGGGCAAAATTGCGGCACAGCTCTGTCATTCCGGTATCTGGACAGGACAGTTCAGTAAGACCCTGAACCGTGAAACCCTGGCACCATCCCGGATTCCGGAGAGTGCCTATACCGATCGCCCGGGGTTTGTGGACAATTATCATGCAGCCACAGAGGAAGAAATCCTGGAGGTAATATCAGCATTCGGCGATGCAGCTGCCCGGGCACAAAAAGCAGGTTTTGATGCGGTCGAAGTGCATGGAGCCCATGACAGCCTGCTTGCCCAGTTCCTTTCACCCCTCACAAACCACCGTACCGACCGCTGGGGCGGCACATTAAAAAACCGTGTGCGGATCCACTGCGAGGTTGCCCGGGAAATAAGATCCCGGGTCGGTAGCGAGTATCCGGTAATCTTGAAGATTGGGGCTGCTGATGGGATAGCAACCGGACCCGGGCTGGAGTTCGGAGACGGTAGGCAGGCAGCGCGGCTCTGTGCACAAAACGGTTTTGACATTCTTGAGATCAGCCAGGGATTGCAAGGTCCAAGCTTTGCGGAGATGGCGCTCAGGAGCCCGATTAAGTCCATCGATCAGGAAGGGTTCACCCGCACATGGTGCAAAAAGATCAAACAGGATACCGGGGTTCCGACTATCATGACCGGTGGATTGAGGTCACTTGAACTGATCGAAGAGGTTATGCGCAACACTGAGGCAGATTTCATCGGACTGTGCCGACCGCTGATCTGTGAGCCGGAATTGATTGTGCGCTGGAAAAACGGTGACCGGAAGA
>Ga0208494_1000196_pt1 | contig 16197 bp, 15 predicted proteins | sample CryBogmetaGMA10M_FD_184544 | JGI IMG/M metagenome (GOLD analysis project Ga0208494, IMG submission 184544) | Freshwater microbial communities from Crystal Bog, Wisconsin, USA - MA10M (SPAdes) | ecosystem: Environmental > Aquatic > Freshwater > Lake | place: Crystal Bog, Wisconsin, USA...
ACGTGCAGCATTATATGGATACGAACCTGCGCTGAAAATTCTTGTTGCGATCCGTAATACCCGTTTAAAAATTGAATGAAAAAATGAGTACGGTTATTTCATCGCTTCGATGATTGCTTCTTTTACCTGCTCATCTGTCTCGCTCTGGAGTGCTTTTGCGAGTGCTTCGTGAACCTTCTTCCCGCCGATCACACTGAGTGCCCGGACCGCCATCATCCGGACGAACCGATTTTCGTCTTTGAGAAGGATAATCATGGGCGCGAGCGCATCGGAATCGCCAAGTTCCCGCAGCCCTTTTGCTGCCATGTACCGCACGTGTTCGCGATTATCTTTTAGACCCTGTATCAGGGGTTTGACTGCTTTTTCATCAGCGATTTTTCCGAGCGCTTCTGCGGCACGGTACCGGGTCTCCCACATTGGCTCCTTCATCGCATCCGCAAGCGATTCCACCGCCGCCTTTCCGATTGCAGAGAGGGCAAGCATCGCCTGTTCACGCACGGATTTGTCAAAATCCGCGAGTGCCGCGACAAGCGGCTGGATGGCGCGTGGGTTTTTTGCCTTGCCCAGCAGGTACGCGGCATATTGCCGGACATCCGGGTCTGTACTGTCCCGCAAGGCATGCACCATGCCTTCGAGCCCCTGCTTCTCCAGTTCTTCTGCCCCCTCCGGTTTTTTGGGTATGTTTGAGTCTGTCATGATAATCTGATGAAGTATCGGGTACATTCTTATTTAAGTGCGATCTCAGACAGCCGGTGTAACCGGAAACGAAACGAATTGCCAATGGGTACAATAAATCCAGACCGTTGGTGTCAGGGATGTTTCTAAAAAACACACATGATGTGCGCATCAGTCAGAACTCTATGAAAATCGCCAATGTTTTCCCGGTATAATACGGCTGCACTAGCGATTATAAAAATCGCGAATTTGGAATCCGTTGATTATTTCCTCCGCAATTTGGGAGATTTTAATGCCAAATCCTGATGACCCATACTGGTTCGGGCAAGCCTTGATGAAAGTCGGCTTGCCGACTTTCATGTAAAAAAAGCAGTGCGTGTCCTGCCATAACTTCAAAAAATTTCGTAGTTTACCATTATTTTATATAAATCAGTGTAGATGTTTTCTCATGAACAATAAGATCATTGCAGTCATGATCCTCTGCATCGGCATGGTCGTTGTGACTGCCGGTTGCATGAGTCTTTACCCGGCGAGTTTGGATACCCCGGCTTCTTCGCAGGAAGTACGGCAATCTGGATCCAAGATGGCGTATGCCGGCACCGCTGTATACGTGCCAGTACCGACAGCAGCAGCATATTCCCCTGTATCAACTGCCGGGAATGGGGTCGATACAAAGATCATCAAAACCGCATCTATTTCCCTGGAAGTAAAAGACGTTCCCGGTTCAGTTGCGGTGCTCAAAACCATTGCCACAGAAAATGGCGGGTATCTCTCATCGACAAACATGCAGAAAGGTTACAATGACCGGCTCTCTGCGACTGTGATCATACGCGTCCCCGCAGCGGAGTTTGATAACGCGCTCACGGGTGCAAAAGCTCTTGGAACCGTTAAATCGATCTCAACGCAGGGCGAGGACGTGACCGAGAACTATGTCGATCTGACTGCCCAGAAGGCATCGTACCAGAACCAGCTCGCCCAGTATAATGAGATCATGAAAAAGAGCGAAAAAGTCGAGGACATCATCAAGGTGCAGGAACAGATCGATCGCGTCCAGACTGAGCTCAACCGGCTCAATGGCAGGCTGAAGTACCTTGACAGCCGGATTGACCTTTCGACAATCACTGTAAGCCTGCAGGAGCCGGAACCGGTCGGCGGCGATACCGGGCATAACTTTGTTGCGACCATCAATGAAGGAATTGCCGGGTTACTCGGTATGATCGATGTAATCATTATCCTTATCTTCACGCTGCTTCCGCTCATTATTATTGGTGGTGTAGTGTATGGCATCTACCGCTGGAGAAAAGGGAAAAAACCGGTTGCGGCACCCATACCGGCAGCAGAAGCGGCAGAGAAAAAATAAACAATCCATTTTATGTGTATCTGAAGAAAAAAATATGTAATTTTATCATGGAGCAACGGGTGTATTTGTTGCCGAATTCGTGGTATTTACCATAGTCATGTTTGTGGTTGGCTAATTAGGAGTCTTTGCCGTGGTGTTAACTGGGACAGTTGCCACCGGTGATGAGGTTGTCCCCGATGCCGTAGCCGCTCCACTGACCACCGGGGGTTGTGCGATACCGGTGGTCGTGTCGACCGAGAGGGTCACTTTGCCGAATCCTGTGGAGGTGATTCCCTTCGTGAGCTGTTTACCGTCTTTATAAATCTCCACAAGGATCTCGTGGGCGGATCCGTCCAGTTTCCAGAACGATGCCTGCACGGTCCCTGTTGCGTTCTCGACTTCATAGAGCCGTTCTCCGGAATTCGTCACTTGCTGCGATGTGTCAAGCGGACCATAGGTGCCTTTCCAACCGCCGAGATAGTTTACGTGGACATAGACCCCGGTTGCCGGGATTACGGCGGGAGTTTGTTCGGGACGGACTATTGTGACTGCGGGGGCGGCAGTTATTCTGACAGTGGTTGTACCTGAAGGTTCCACCGTGCCGGACGTAAATGGTGTGATGGCGCCATTGCCTGCGCCGGTTCCCGGTTTGAGAAAAATTACAACGCCTGCAACCACTGCAATAAGGATAATCACAATCACGCCAATGGCAATAAACATTCCATTTCGACGAGGGGGTTTTTGCGGTACCGGGTGTGTGGCAGTGGGCATTGATCCAGGTACAAGTGGTGCTGGTGGGAGGTCTTTGGGGGAGAAGAGCCGGGGAATAAATCTGCGGGGTGAAGGTTTTGTTTGGGAAAGTACCGGTGATGGTGTTTCCGGCAGAGGCTGCGGGGTTTCCGGTAGTCCCGCTGGTGTGATAGCAGGAGTCTCCTGTTGTGACACTTCCGGCTGAGAAACTACAGATGGGGGTGTTGGCGGGACGGTGGGCTGCGGTTCGGGTGGATGGAATCCACGTAACGGGTCGTGTGGGATTTTTATCGCTGATCGCTCAATGAGGGGTTCAATGGACTGGATCTCCCGGTCGAGAGGACGCTCCTTTTTCCCGGGGACGGTATAAGTGGGTGCAGGTTGTGAAACAGGGATCTGCGGAGCGGAAGACACAGGAGATATTTCACCAGATATGACAATTTTCGTTCCACACCGGTTGCAGAACTCAGAACCCTCCGGCACCCGGTTCCCACACCGTGTACAGAACGTGCCAAATGAGAGGGCAGGAGAATCCGCCAACGGAACTTCCGGTTGCGGTGACACTGGTGTAGCACGTTCAATACTCTTTTTTTCCGGGTGTATGGTGTCCATCTCTTTTTTTGCAGCCGGGTGTGATACGATCGGAGATCCAACAATTTCAATTCTCGGGGACGTCGCGTCTTCAGCCTTTTTTTGTGCCGGTTCAGTGCCGGAAATCGCTTTACGGATCTGCTGCCCAAAGGAGGTGGAGCTGTAATCCCGGATCAATCGTATCCATTCGTCCCGTTCTTTTGTCCTGTTCCCGATGGACTCACGGGAGAATGTCAGGATCACCTGTCGCGTGACGCCTTTATTTGCGACGACAGACAGCGTCATAATCTGGTCGCGGATTGCATTTTCACCCGGCTGCACTTCCTTTATCGTGGAAAGCGGGATCTCTTTTGGGGGCAGGAGATTTTTTGCCCTGTCAACAAGGATAATCCGTTTGTCGGTAAGAATCCCCTCAAACGGTATCGATTTGACATAAATCCCCTGTGTCCGCACGAGAACCGTCTCGTCACTGCGTAATTCCGGATCATCTATCATTCTACTCTACCACACTATTCTTTCAAATGTGAGACGTTTGCGAAGAAAAAGATATTCGTAAACAGATCGTGGATGTAACATCTTTAGAGCCAGGCATGGAATACCGGAGTTTCCCGGCAGTTAAAGGGAATAACCAGATTATGCAGGAGCAGTTTTTTAACTCACTGGGAGACGGTAGCAGGCAATCGTCTTGTAAAAACATCTGAACCTCTAAACGAATCCGGACACTCCAAAAACCTGTAGTAAACGGATATGCCGATAAACCGCGTGCAATAAAAAGGAAAATTTGAGGGTATTAAAATACCTGAAGTGTGGACACGTCAGAGCGTAATGTGAACGTATTTTTTGTCGCACTTAAATTGTGTGTCCGAGGCATGCGCCTCGGGTATGTGCTCTTACCGTAAGAATGCGATGGTCTCCGCCAGTGCCCCATTACGGATTAGCACTTCTTTGAGCTGCTTTGAAGCAAGCATCTGTGTTTTGATCTCTGATGAGAGCGTGACCCCACACTCTTTTGCGTGTGGATCTTCAGGAGAGCAACTGATGAGCTCGCCCGAAATCCCCTGATCGAAAACGCATTTGATGATATGGTTCTGGATGAATGTCAGTTCAGTCATCATCTGCTCACCGGGCACTTTTAGCGCGGCAAACGTAAACTGGATTGCATCTTCAAGTGGATGAGGAAAGCCCTCGACTGAAAGTTTGATGATGCATTCAACCTCAAAACGTTCGTTGTGCATCTTTTTTATCGCCGAGTGCTCAATGCTCATCATCAGCACCCGTTCAGATGGGATCATGTGAATGTGATGATCCTTGTCAAGCATTGCAATACTGTTTCTATGCATATGTATCTCCCTTTCATGATGTTCTGTCTCCGGGGTTAAAGTGCTTGTGCCCCAATTGAGGCGAATTTTCTTTTGCATTCTGATACAGAATCATGCACATCGCTCTCTGTTACCCGGTTGGATGTGTATGGTTGTGTTATAAATGAAGTGATAAGGATAAAAAATATTTGACCTGATACGATAAAATGACCATCCAACACGTTTTTGGCATTTATCGCGTATCATACCATTATGCCGAATGGCTCCTGTGCTATTGTGTTTGAAATATTATTGATCATTGGTTCAGCCGGCTGCATGTCGAACCAGTCTCCGCAACCCATACCACAGCCAACATATCCAGTTACCGTACACCCCCTCACGCAGGAAAGCCCGTTTTCTACGATAAAACCAGCTGAATGATGGAAAATTTCACTAAAAATAAAAAACGCCCAGGTCGGAATTCGAATCCGAGTCGTTTGCGTGACAGGCAAACATGATAGGCCGCTACACTACCTGGGCTTTTTGTTAAACAGTTATCCCGCCTCCCGGATTCGGACCGGGGACATCGCGGTAGCTGCGCAGTTACCTATAACGGTAAACCATACTACAGCCGCGCACTCTACCAGGCTGAGTTAAGGCGGGGCACTGCGCTATTAATGTAGGGATAATTTGGTATTAAACGTATCGTTGAATGCGGCGATAATTGACGCAAACAGAAAAAAATGACACAGATTTTGGGTTTTATTTATATGATGAGCGTGTCAATAAATTATTATGACTGCTCGCAAGGATGTTGCGGGGGATTGCCTTCTTCACCGATAGCCATGCTCGTGAAGAAGTGACTATTTTTGACACCACGCTCAGGGATGGAGAACAAACCCCGGGGATATCTTTTAACTTTGAACAGAAACTTGAGATCGCCCGTCAGCTCTCTTCAATTGGCGTTCACATAATCGAAGCCGGGTTTCCTGCATCGTCAATCGCCGAGAAAGAGACTGTAGCTGCCATCAAAAAACTCGATCTTGAGGCGAACATCTGCGGACTCGCACGCTCAGTCAAAGCTGATGTTGATGCCTGCCTTGACTGTGATATGGACATGGTACATGTCTTTATCCCGACATCGGATATCCAGCGGGAGAACACGATCAACAAAACCCGGGTGGAGGTGCTCGCGATCACAGATGAGATCATCCGGTACGTCCGCGGGCACGTTAACATGTGCATGTTCTCACCCATGGATGCGACCCGGACAGATGGCGATTACTTAATTGAGGTCTGCCAGACAGCGGCAAACGCAGGAGCAACGATTATCAATATCCCTGATACGGTCGGGGTCATCTCACCCTCCGGCATGAAGACGTTGATCTCACGGATCGCCCGCAATGTGGACTGCCCGCTTGATGTGCACTGCCATAACGATTTCGGGCTTGCGGTTGCAAACACGATTGCCGCGGTCGAAGCCGGTGCATCACAGGTGCAGGTGACTGTGAACGGATTGGGAGAACGGGCTGGTAACGCAGACCTAGCCCAGACTGTCATGATCCTGGAATCGATCTACCGGATCAAAACCGGGATTAAAAAGGAGCGTCTCGTAGAGACGTCGCGCCTTGTCTCCCGGTTCTCGGGTATCAACATCCCACCCACCCAGCCGGTAGTCGGTGAAAATGTCTTCTCCCATGAGAGTGGCATTCACTCACACGGTGTCATCAAGTGTACCGACACCTTCGAACCCGGCATAATGACCCCCGAGATGGTCGGGCACCGCCGTCGCCTTACGCTGGGCAAGCATGTGGGGAGGCACGCGGTACGCCAGATGCTTAACGACACCCTTATCGATCCTTCCGATGCCCAGCTGGACATGATTGTGGAGAAGGTCAAAGCGATTGCCAACAGGGGAAAGAGGGTAACCGATGCGGATCTTTACGAGATTGCCGAGAGTGCGATGGGTATTGAACTGAACCACAAGATATTCGACCTGCAGGACATCGCGATCATGACCGGCAACCACATGATTCCGACTGCGAGCGTAAAGGCAAAAGTTAACAGCAAAGAACATGTCTTCTCTGCGGTTGGCAACGGTCCTGTCGATGCCGCGCTCAATGCGATCCTGGGGATCGTACCTGCCCGCATTCAGCTCAAGGAGTTCAACATCCAGGCAATCAGCGGGGGCTCGGATGCGATGTGCCATGTCACTATTGCAGTTGAGGACGAGAATGGGCATATCTTTGATGCGAGCGGGAGCGGTGACGATATCGTACTGGCATCGGTCGAGGCGCTTGTTAACGCGGTCAACCTCATCAACCGGGTAAAATGACCGGAATCATTTTTAGTCCTGTGCCATGCGTATCCGGTCACAAATGGCGATCATAAACCCCGGCTCCTTTTTGTAATGACAATTCCGGCGAACGAAAGGAAGATCCTGGCATTATCCGGGTGCATCAAGAACAGGAATGAGCGGTTACATTGCCTGCCATTCACCCTGCTATGGATATCTTATATCCATGAGTTCCTGTGGCAAACCCGCCATGAACACTTTTTGGTTCCTCTCCGTATTCAGATCAGCATAAATACACTATGTAACATCATCGGCAGATTCCATGCTGAACACTTCGGTAACCCGCCCTACGCGCCCATCCTTCAGGCGCACCTTGATACCATGAGGATGAAAACTGGTGCTGGTCAGTATCTCCGCCACAATCCCCCGGGCTTTTTTATTGCTCCGCTGATCCTGCTTTTGAATAATATCTACGATGATACCAGATTGAACTGATGCCCGCTGCCTGCCATCCCTCTTCGTTTCCATATCCGCTCCCCACCGAATGTCAATACGTCTGTGCAATTTTTTCCATCGAAAAAACGGTGTTTTCTTAAAATATTCAGGATGCCGGGACGGGTGCATCATAGAATCCTATTCCGGATTCAAGCCGCCCCTTTGTAGTAACCCACCCGTGATTGTCTCCAAACATCAGCACATTAATTTCGTTCCGGTATTCGTTGTAGTGCGGTTCAAAGATCTTCCACTCATTCCTTCCGGTAATGCGGGAACTGATGGATAATGAAGCATTGGGATCCGCTGAGTAATCTGCATAGATCGCTGTCAGGTAATCGGTACAGATCGGTGATCCCGTAAAAACTCCCGCGTCCTGCGGACACGTGACGTTCCTCACTGCCTGAACCGGACGGAACACTGCATCATCCCCACCGGGTGTGAGCGTATTGATCACTGTTGGGGATTTCACATCGACAGAAAACCGTATTGTGTAGGGTGTGGCAGGTCCATTCAGAATCGCAGGCGAAATTTTTTTTGCAGTTATCTTTAATAACGTCGCTTTTCCGGTATCAAAAAGATCGGTAGTCCAATCACCGGGGATTCCGGAAATATCCTGTGCGCCGATCCGCGCAACAACCAGTGAATATCCTGAGGGATTTGCTGGGATCGGAATAAAGAATGTGACATTGGATAATACTGAATCAGTTGTGATTGAACAGGAGTAGGAATAGGTACTGTTAAGCGATGTCCGGTATGCATTATCAATAAACATCGTATAGGAAACAACAGCCGCAAACGCGACAAGCACGACAATAAATATCCCAAGTGTAATTTTGAAAATTTTATCCATTATATCCCCCAATGATACCGGTTCAGACTATTGTTGAATGCCCCCTTAAATGATTCTGGTTCATCCGGCACTCTGTATTAATATTTCTGGGATCCGATAGAAAAGGTATCGTATCCCTCACATCATTTCGATCCGGTTATACCTATGAACAGGATTGAATCACCACGTCTATATGGTTAAGAGAGAATGTTATCTGCATGGGAAATCTTCCCGGTCTCGTCTTAAAAAACGTGGCACTTCCCGGAGGGCGGATTGCTGATGTGACGATACAGGCAGGTCATATCGTTCATGTTGGTTCGGCAGCTCCGTTAAGAGAAACGATCGATTGCAAGAACCAGTTCGTACTTCCTGCCGCAGTTGATATGCATGTGCATATGCGAGGCGGCACCCAGTCCGCAAAGGAGGACTGGGCGAGTGGAAGCAGGAGCGCTCTTGCCGGAGGTGTAACCGTCGTTGTGGATCAACCAAACACCGTCCCTCCCCTTACCACACCGGAACTTTTCCGGAAACGGGTGATCGAAGCGCAGGCACATTCACTCTGCCGGTATGCAATTAATAGCGCGGTGACCCCCGATACACCTTTGGAAGCAATGTGGGTTGCCGGTGCGATGGCATTTGGCGAGACATTTTATGCACCCTCAAGCTATGGGGAGGCACTAAGCGAACCGGCACTCAGGCAATCCTTCCAGCGCATCAGTAAACTCGGTGCACTTGTAACCATCCACGCAGAGGATGTGACAACTGTTGAGGATCCCGATCTTATCTCTCACGATACCATACGATCCGCTGCAGGAGAATTACGGGCAATAAAAAACGTAACAACGTGCAACACCACCAATTGCCGGCTTCATTTCTGTCATTTGAGTACTGCAGAATCTGTTGATGCCGCGACGGGCACCGTTGAAGTAACGCCGCATCATCTATTCCTCTCCCGGGAACAGTTCAGCAATGATGACACTCTTGCCAAGGTTAACCCCCCGCTCAGAAGTGAACGCGAGCGTAAAAAGCTGTGGTCACGATGGAACCGGATCGATGTGATCGCTTCTGACCATGCGCCTCACACACTCACGGATAAACGCACATTATTCAATAATGCATCTTCCGGAATTCCGGGTGTGGAGACGATGGTCCCGCTCCTTCTTGCCGAAGTCCAAAAAAACACAATTTCCCTCAGTGATGTGATTAACAAGACATCTATTGTCCCTGCGGCTCTGCTCGGGATTTCTCCTGCGGGATTCTCACCGGGCAGTCGCGCAGATTTTGCCATTTATCCAAAAGAAGTCACCCGTATCGATCCTGATTTGCTGCACAGTAAATGTGGATGGACACCTTTTGCGGGTCACTTTGCCATCTTTCCCGGTACAGTAATCCTGAATGGTACAATCGTGTATAAAAACGGAGATTTCACAAAAAGCGAACCGGCATGGATTCCCGGGAATGGTTACATTGGCAATTCATAACGCAATTCGCCGTTATCTGCACAGCGGATGATCAGCAATAGCATGTCCGGAAATACTAAATAGCCGGAACACTGATGAAAAATGGTGCCGATATAGCGCAGCCATAGGTCCCCGGGTGATCGATTGGCGGACGCCTGATATGATCCATGGGACAACCCGGTTGCGCGACAGGCATCGCCCGGCTGAGGGTTATTTTCACAGGTGAAGAACAGGCAGCAGCCACTTATGATCCATGTGCGTTTATGCCGGGCGACATATTCCTTCTGGTGCCATGATGTCCGGTATTCCTGATGCACTTTTCGAAGACCACGGGTGCACCGTTATCTCAATCGAAGTAACTGCCGGGGCAAAAACCAATGTATTTCCTGCGGGTTATAATGAATGGCGAAATACTATTGGGTGCCGGGTTACTGCCCCTGCCAGCGAGGGGAAGGCAAACAAGGCAGTGATTGCCCTTGTCGCAAAGACACTGGGAGTACCGGCAACTGCTGTCAGTATCATTGCGGGAATGACGGCATCGCAAAAAAAGGTCGGCATCACCGGACTGCCAAAAGCGTATGTAACTGAAAAGCTCCGTGCCCTGCAGGAAGGAAAGTGACCATAATTCCGCCATGTGATACAAACGTACAGGAACATGAAAACAGACATGATGCTCGCGTGCCACAAGCCTACAAAATGAAAATGCCGAGGGCATTTTTATAGGAAAAGGTGGAAACATTTTTAAGATGAATTGCCGATGAACAGACCCCGTTCAAGCGTTCACAATGAACATTTTACCTGCAGCACATTCAATAAAAAAATCTCACTTCCCGGTTATCCCGTGCCTTTTTAAGAAATGGTTAACCTACACTTTAAGTAATTTTACACAACATATATAAATTATACCTATGATCAGGCTTAACCATTACCGCATGATCGATGGGGGTGCATTTACGTGTATTCACCGGATACTACCAAGTACCTTGTTCACATTAGCATCACTGCAGAGGGGGTGGTCGAGAAACCCGATGTCGTAGGAGCCATATTTGGGCAGACGGAAGGGTTACTCGGCGAAGACCTGGATTTGCGTGATCTCCAGAGAACAGGACGTGTGGGCAGAATCGACGTCCAGATAGAGAGCAAGAAGGGAGAGACAAAGGGGGAGATCCTGATCTCCACATCGCTCGACCGTGCTGAAACAGCAATTCTTGCCGCATCGCTTGAGACAATCGACCGCGTCGGTCCCTGCGTGGCACGTGTGATGGTCGAATCAATTGAGGACATTCGCGTCATCAAACGAAAAAAGATTGTTAACCGGGCAAAAGAGATACTCCTCGAACGGTTCGAAGACGGGACAATTAACAGCGACGATCTCCTTGAGGATGTCCGACAGAGCATTCGGATCGAAAAGATCGGTACGGTTGGCGAAGAGAGGGTTCCTTCGGGTCCCAATGTTCTGGATTCCGATGCGATAATCATCGTTGAAGGAAGAGCGGATGTCCTGAACCTGCTACGGTACGGCATCAAAAATGCGGTTGCTGTTGAAGGGACAAATATCCCAAAGACGGTCATAGACATGTGCGAGAAAAAGACAACCACCGCTTTTTTTGACGGTGACCGTGGCGGGGAACTGATCCTGAAGGAACTTTTGCAGGTCGCAGATATCGATTATGTCTCATTTTCCCCCCGGGGCAAGAGCGTTGAGGACATGACGAAAAAGGAGGTCATAAAAACCCTCCGGAACAAGGTGCCGGTCGAATATGTCCGGGACCAGTATTTTGAAAATGCCGCTGAACTCCCAATCGAACTTCCAAGAGCCCGGTTATCCACAGAGAATGGCAAGTCCCCGGATCGAACCAGCCGGTACCATCGCGGTGAAAAAAAGGGAAATGAAACCCCTTTAAAGACTCCCACCACAATCAGGGATCACATGGATGATGTAAAAGGGCGCAGTCTCGGACGGTTCCTCTCCCAGGATCTGACTGTCATTAAAGAGATCCAGTCAGATGAGGTGGAGAAAGCAGTGGAGACACTGGATACCCCCGCAACAGGACTGGTTGTTGACCGGGCAGTTGACCAGAAACTGCTTGATCGACTGGTCTGGAAAGGGCTGGAATATGTCGCTGCAAAGGATTTCAAAGGCATTATAAAGCGCCCGTTATCCATCCGGCTGATGAAAATGAGCTCATAAATCTCATTTCACACAAATTTATTTATGCTGCTTTCGACCATGTTACTGACTGGAGTGGTAGAATGCATAAAGAAGAACTTATCAGTCTTCACCAGATGCTCTTTGATGTGAAGGATTATTTCGAAGAAATAAATCCGGATTTTAAATTTTCACAGTATAGTGCCTTGAAGATCTCCCCCTCCCAGCAGCATAAGAGTAAGACAGAACACAAGTATGCAATTTTTGTACTGGGAACGGAAATCGCCAATGCGATGCGGGACGTAGATTATTCATCCTCTTCCAGGATATCGGCACGCATGAAAGATCTTGCCGATAAATCTCTTAAAGAGATGGAATTTTCATAATTTTTCATATGAAAATGGCGATCGCCATTTTCATGCCCGTATGTTTGAACTGTATTCGGTTCATCGGCTGTTAGTATGAAAGTCGTCAAGCCGACTTTCATTTTGGCTTGCCAGAACCGTCATGGTTCATCAGGGTTGTTCACCTTTTTAAAAACTGCGTTTGCATTGGACGTATTCCTGATGCGCTCTGATGAGGAGCAGTGTATTGTGTAAAACCCTGCAGCGCATAGGTTCAAATCAGATTAACATCGATAATCGTCCATGCATTATTTCCCGGATCCGGACCTGAACCTCGACATCTCCGTGATTAACGATGCGGTGGAATCAGCTTTTGCCGATCATGGCAGGGGACTTGTCCAGATGCCGCCAAAGATGTACGTGACACTCCCCGAAGGGGACTTCCGGACGATGCCGGCATATCTTCCATCATTAGCGATTGCCGGCGTGAAGGTGGTAAATGTACATCCCGATAACCCAAAACGAGGTCTTCCAACAGTCATGGCATTGACGATAATCCTTGATATCTCCACCGGTCAACCGATTGCAATCCTCAATGCCACCCGGCTCACGAATCTGCGGACTGGTGCAGCTGGCGCCATCGCAGCTAAATATCTCTCACCAAAAAAGAAGATTGTGCTGGGGGTGATTGGTACAGGACAACAGGCAAAGGCACAGGTAATGGCGATCGCACAGGAACTTCAGGTACTGGAAGTGAGGGTGTGGAGCCGGAATTCCCTCAATGCTGAATCTTTTGCAGCAGATCTTAATATGCCGGACAGTCATCATGTGTCGATCGAACAGGCATGCGACTGTGATCTGCTGGTCACCACTACACCGTCACGTTCACCGGTTGTGAAAAGCGAGTGGATTCATGAGGGGACTCACATCAATGCAATTGGCGCTGACGCACCGGGAAAAGAGGAGCTTGACCCACAGATCCTCAAACGGTCAACGGTCTTTGTCGATGATCTGTCCCAGGCGGTTCACTCTGGCGAGATCAATGTTCCCATCGCGCGGGGAGACTTTAACCCGCAGGACATTGCAGGAACACTCGGGGAAGTCGTTATAGGAAAAAAAAGGCGCCAGACCCCCAATGAGATCACGGTCTTTGATTCTACCGGACTTGCCATCCAGGATCTTGCCATTGCAAAAATTGCGATGCAGCACGGGAGATCAATCGATCTGCCGTTTCCCTGATCCTGCGGTAAAAGTAATTGGAAAAAAGGTTATTCTTTTGGTTTTGCGTATTTTTTCCAGACCTGTTCACGGTATACGGGTCCACTATTATAGGTGCAGAACGGGATTAATTTTCCGTCCGGTGTCGCATAATGGATGCAGCACCGCTGGACACGCTCGATATCGTAATTATACCGGTCCATAAAATGCATAGTTCCAATGAACAATGCATTCCAGTGGAATTCGCGCAAGGCATCAAAATTCTGCCCAATCAGGGTCTTTCCTATGAGCTTCCAGAAGTCGGTGGCACTTCCCTGTTCACCCTTCTTGAATGAGTCATGAAGACGCTTCACTCCCTCAAGGAGCGCCTTGTACTTGTTGATGGTGCCCCCTTTCTTTAACGTCTCCGCCATCTGCTCTATTGCCGCAAAGAAACTCTCCACATCGACCATACGATTGACCGGTACCAGTCCGTCTTTTGTTATAAACACGTACGTGGCAGCACCACAGTGCTGGTGCGCAGTAAACCGTACCTGGGGGCGCCCGGTGTATGCTTCGACCAGATCAGAGAACGGAAGTACACATGGCACTGGATAGAAATCATCCTTTTTGATGACTCCTTTTGTCTGGTTCTCAATGCACTCCAGCACATCAGGAATGGTGATACGGGATTTTTCCAGGTCATCATCACTTGCAGCGCCGGTAAATGCTACCGGCTGGAAATTGACACCACGGATAACCTGTATGTTATCAGCCGCAAATTTCACAATTGCGCCCAGTTCCTGGTCATTCCTGCCCCGGATAACGGTTGGGACAAGTACGATGCCCAATCCCGTTTTAGCAATATTCTCGATTGCCTTTTTATGGATCTTCAGGTACGGGTTTGTTTCATGTGAAATTCCATCAAAGTGAAGGTAGATCGTTGATAACCCGGCATCTTTTAGTTTTTTCGCAAGTTCCGGATCTTTTGCCAGAAGAACCCCGTTTGTTGCAATCTGAACCTGCGGAAATCCCATTTCTTTCGCCTTTTTTATGATCTCCACCAGATCATCCCGCATCGTAGGTTCGCCACCCGAGAACTGGACGGCAGGAGCAGGCACGGGTTTCTCGTTTCTTAGCACCTGCATCATCGATACGATCTCGTCAAACGTCGGCTCATAGACAAACCCACAGGCACGGGCGTTTGCAAAACAGAAGTCGCAATCGAGGTTGCAGCGGTTGGTGAGATCGATGTTGGCAAGGAGTGTCTGCGAATGATGATTGTTGCACAACCCGCAGGATGACGGGCATTTATCAGGAGGGGCAATATTCTGGGGATTTGCAACACCCGAACCTATTGTATCATACTGCGCAAACCGGTGATACAGCACGGGATCAGACCAGTAAACATGCCGGAATGTCCCATGTTCGGGGCACGTCCGTTTGATCCAGACCTTTCCCTCTTCTTCAATGATATCCGCGTCCAGCACGGACTTGCATTTTGGGCATAGGCTGTGTGTTTTTTTTATTAACATTGATGTCCACCAGATGCAGCTTAAAATTATTTCAATCAAATAGAGTAACCTTAATGTTTCAATCTGCTCTTTATTACAGGTATTGGAGTGCTGCTTTATTAGTATTGAGTCTTTCATAATACCATTGCTCTCGGCAGTGCTTTCTGCCATCTGGATTATGCTGCCCGCCTACCTCCCGAACCCGATTGCGGCGCTCTGTGGTGGAGGCACTCCCATCGATTTCGGAAAAACTCTTTCTGATGGGAACCGGTTGCTTGGTGATGGTAAGACATACCGTGGATTTGTGTGCGGTGTGCTTGCAGGAATTGCTGTGGGATTGATCCAGATCGCACTCGTAAATCATTACGGGTGGGTTTTTTTACCCGTTCAGACACTCACGTCAATCGTCCTGCTTTCGTTCGGTGCACTCCTCGGGGATATGTGCAAGAGTCTGATCAAACGAAGACTGGGAAAAGGCAGGGGCACAAAATGGCCGATTGCTGATCAATACGATCTCGTCATCGGGGCATTTTTACTCATGCTTGTTTTTGATCCGTCATGGCTTTTTGCGAATGTCACCCTGCCTGTTCTAATCATCATCATTATTCTCACGCCAGTACTTCACAGGGTAGTAAATATTATTGGTTATATCAGCGGCATTAAGGAGGTGCCATGGTGACAGATTCCATCGCAGAACTGCTTATTACTCACAAAGCCATCGAATTTGGTGATTTTACGCTTGCTTCCGGCATAAAGAGCCGGTATTACATCGATGTCAAATCAGCGATCACGAACCCGGAACTCCTGCAGGCTATCGCAACGACCATCGTGCAGACGTACGAATTTGATATGGTTGCCGGTGTGGCGGTTGGAGGTGTTCCTCTCGCCACTGCAGTTGCTCTTGTAGCAAAAAAACCCTACGCGATCATCCGCGCAACCGAAAAAAGCCATGGAAAAAAGGACGTAATTATCGGGAGTGTAAATGGAAAACGCGTGCTGCTTGTTGAAGATGTCACAACCTCGGGGGGATCAGCACTCTACGGGATTCTCGCACTGCAAAATGCCGGTGCAACAGCAGATCGGGTCGTGACCGTTGTCGACCGTGAAGAAGGTGCAGGTGAAATGCTAAAATCTCACCGGGTTGAATTGCTCCCGCTTGTGAAAGTAAGCGAGATTCTTAAAAGAGCAAACCATTATTGATGCAAGCACACATAAGTTTGATATGAAGATACCTACCTTTCTGAAAGGATGAATATTTTT
>Ga0208494_1000198_pt1 | contig 16122 bp, 12 predicted proteins | sample CryBogmetaGMA10M_FD_184544 | JGI IMG/M metagenome (GOLD analysis project Ga0208494, IMG submission 184544) | Freshwater microbial communities from Crystal Bog, Wisconsin, USA - MA10M (SPAdes) | ecosystem: Environmental > Aquatic > Freshwater > Lake | place: Crystal Bog, Wisconsin, USA...
GATCGCCAGGCATAGACTGAATCGATCAATACGTTTCACACCCAATTCCGGCACAAGTCATCCCTTCCTGTCCGCATCGGCTATCTCCGACAGGAGTTTTCTCTTAAAAACCTTCTCAAACGCCGGTCTCTCGTTCTCCAGCCCCCAGCACTCGAGCTGGCAATCCCCCCGACCCACCAGAGAAAGAACCACGGCGTTTTTTTCAAGTTTAGAAAATCCTGCATGCTGGATGAGCGCTGCATGACTCCTGTCAAGACTCTCGCCAAGGCGCAAAAACATCGACAGGATACGGACAACCTCCCGCCCGTGCGGGTCAAGTTCGGCGAGATCCGGTGATTTTTTACCGGGCAACTTCTTCCGGTGGAACCGTGCGAGATTTGCCATAATACTGATCTCCTTCTGGTCAAAGCCCAGCAGCTCGGAATTCTTAATCATGTAGTACGAATGGGCATGATGGTTGGAGAACGCAATAAACGAGCCAATATCGTGGAGGAATGTCGCATATTTTAGAAGTTCGCGTTCCCAGTCGCCAAAGGCATGCAGTTTCAGGTCACGTGCGGAATCAAAGAGCTCGAGTGCGAGCCCGGTCACGGTCCGGGCATGCACCTCGTTGATCCCGCAGGCACGCCCCAGTTGCAGGACACTCCGTTCCCGTATTGAGAGTTCTCCGACATGGGAGAAACCCTCTCGCCTTGAGAGGTAATCCGCAAGAAGCCCGTCCTGGAGCCCCCGGCTCGTAACCGTGATCATCTTGAGCGAGAGCTCCTTTAAAAAGATCTCAAGAATGGCAGCTCCTGCGATGATAATGTCAGCCCGCTCCGGGTTCATGCCCGGCACCTTGCGGCGTTCTTCCAGCGGAAGAGCGCAGAGTAACTCGATCACCTTCCTGAGATCCCGGTAACTGAGCGTGTTCCCGTCCATCTTTTTGTTCGGGTGGAAGGTCTTTGCCGCGATCTCGGCGAGATTTTCTATCGTCCCGGAACTGCCAATCGCACACGTGGGTTTCTGTGCCCGTATCCTCTGGACTGACTGGACGATCTCATTTTTTACGTACCGCTGGGCATCTTTGTATCTGAGAAGGGGGACAGGATCGCCCCGGACTCCTGAGAAACAGTGGTTGGTCAGCCGGATCGCACCCAGCTTGAAACTGTCGAGGAGGTGGTACTCGCGTTCCCCCCCAACCGCAATCTCGGTACTGCCGCCGCCGATATCGATGAATAATGCGTTTTTGGTACCAAGGTGCACCACACCAGAGACACCAAGGTAGATCAGCCGGGCTTCTTCAAGCCCTGACACCACCCGCACATCGATCTTCGCTTCCCGCCGCAACCGTTCGAGAAGTTCATGCTGGTTTGTCGCTTCCCGTGTCGCCGAAGTAGCAACTACCACAAATTCGTCGGCTGAAAACGTCCTGCCAAGTTCGACAAACTTCTTACAGACTACAACCGTCCGCTCAATGGCTTCAGGAAGGATCTCATTTGTCTCATACTCCCCTTCTCCCAGCCGGATCTGCTGCTTCTGCCGCGAGAGCACCGTATAGGAATGGTTCGGGTTGATCCGTACGACCAGTAACCGGATGGAGTTCGTCCCGATATCGATAAACCCGACCACCCGTTCCGGCAATGTCGGCTCTTTGGATTTCACGGTATCACAAGCAGGTGGTCAAAAACTTCGCTGAACAGGTCTGCTTTCGCGAGCGCCCGTGCCCTCTCAACCGATGCATCGCCATTTGCGTCCACATTGCAGGTGACAATCGCATCCCCGATCGTACAGTGGATCCCCTGCACAATCCCAAGGTGGCGATAGTCAAGCCCATCGGCAATCCGGATCAATGCAGCAAGTGCCCGTACACGGGTCTGCTCCTTTGGGGAGAGACATTGGAACCAGCCCCATTTATCCGTGCGGCACCTGCCAGCGTGGAGCCGGGCAACGAGCCCGAGAATACCCCGCTCCCGTATGTCCAGCGGCAGCGTCTCATCAGAGTAGATCATTTCAGCACTCCGTACCTGGTGCCGTTTCTGCCCGAACTTCCAACCGATATCATGGACGGTGCAGGCATATTCGAGCATGACCCGGTCCCGCCCGTCAAGCTGGTGCAGTGGCAGGAGTTGATCGAACAGCTGGAGCGCGAGAACTGCCACCTGCCCGGCATGTTCGACACCGTCGGGATAGACCGTGGCAAGCCGGGTCACTGCCGCTCGTTCTGCGGTCACTGCCGCCGTCGCATCGTCAGCAGAGGTGCGGGGCTTTCGCGGGAAGAACCCGACCTTGATGTCAGATAGGAGCGAGGCTCGCAGGCTATCCCAGAACCGGGTGCGGAGAAGCGAATCCCAGAACCGCACGAAACCCCGGTGCAGCTGCGCCCGCTTCCGTTCCCGGTCGGTGAGAAGCTGTTTGAGGGAGAGGATGGTGGCTGAACGCGTATTGTTCACATCCTTTACTGAATGCACGCGGGTTCTTTCTTTTACAATTTCGAGCGAGATCTGGTCAATCCAGACATCGCAGTCGTGTATATCCCCAAGGATCGTCTGGATCTTCTTGATCCTGCCGAGGGGTTTTTTAAATTCCAGCCGGTATATAGGGGCATACACTTCCATCGTGTACCGGAGCCGTTTTGCCGCGATCCGCATCGCATGGTGCTCAGCGACGGCATCCGGGGTCCGGACCCATGGTTCGTACACGAACAGGTCAAGGATCGCATGGCTGATGCGTTCAGCGGCAACAGGGGGGATGCCATGCATTGCAGGGTGTCGTCTCGTTCGCGGGGTAACCGGAACCATTTCCCGCAGGGTACCCTGCATCTCGTCAATAGCATGGCTCCGTTCCAGCTCACTCAATGCCGAGAGCACCTTCTTCTGGAGTGCCCCGCGTCGCTGTTGTAACCGGGACACCAAAAGAGCGATTGCAACGGGCGGGTCAGATTTTCGGGGTGCAGATGCCATGTCCGGGGTATCCACAGCATCCGTTGTTCCCGCATGAGGAAGTTCTTTTAAGTACCCTTCCAAAAACGCGATCTGGACATCCAGATCCCTCGCCTCGCCGAGAGCACGGGTGATCTTTTTTATCTCCCGCATCCATGTGCGGAATTGTTTTTTTATAAAACACTGGGCAAAGAGGGGCAGCGCCGCTCGTAAGCGTCGTGAAGCCACACGCATGCGGTGGATGTGCTCGATATCCCGCCCGTTCTTTACGCCAGTGATCTCTTTTGTAAATGCATCGATCAGCGGTAACAACCTCTGTGCGCCGAACCGGCAGGCGCCACTCACGATAGCTGGGGTTTCACTGGTGGGCATTGTACCATATCCCCCGGTGCGAGACGAGCCATGACTGGGCGTTCACCGGCTCTTTATGCGGTGGGGTCTTCTGCCGCTCGTAAGTGCCATCGCTTTTCAACAACCGCTCTTTAACCGTATCGCTGAACTGGATCCTGAGGATGGTTGAAACGAGCGCTTTTTTAATTCCCGGATCCTCGACCGGGAACAGAACCTCAACGCGGCGGTCAAGGTTCCGGGGCATAAGATCTGCGCTGCCGACAAAGACTTCCTCGTTCCCTCCATTGAAAAAATAATAGATCCGTGCATGCTCAAGGAACCTGCCGACAATCGCACTGACTGTAATATTTTCACTGATCCCGGGGATGCCCGGGCGCAGGCAGCAGATGCCCCGGATCTGCAGGTCGATTTTTACCCCTGCCTGCGACGCACGGTACAAGCCCCGGATACACGCCGGATCAACAAGTGCGTTCATCTTAAATGCGAGATACCCGTCACCAAAATCCCGCTGGCGCACAATCTCACGTTCGATCCGGTCAAGAATGCCGTTACGCACGGTAACGGGAGAAACAAGGAGTTTCCTGTACTTGTCTATCCGTGCATAGCCGGTCAGGAAATTGAACAGGTTGGCGACATCATGCCCGATATCCGTGTCACAGGTAAAGATCCCAAAATCGGTATAGATGCGGCTTGTTGTCGCGTTATAATTCCCTGTACCAAGATGCACGTATCGCCGTATCCCGTCTTTTTCCCGCCTTATAACCATGCAGAGTTTGGCATGCACCTTCAATCCCACGACTCCATATATGACGTGGACACCTGCATGTTCAAGTTTCCGCGCCCACCCGATATTGTTCTCTTCATCAAAACGCGCCTTGAGTTCAATGAGCGCTGCGACATCTTTTCCGTTCTCACGGGCTTCGAGAAGCGCTTTAACGATCGGCGATTTGGAACCGACACGGTAGAGAGTAATCTTGATCGCAAGCACATACGGGTCCTGCGCTGCCTGCCGGATAAAATTGATGACCGGGGAAAAACTGTCATACGGGTGATAGAGTAGGATGTCGCGCTTGCGGATGGCTGCAAAAATATCTTTCTCATCGGAAAGTTCTGGCGGGGTTGATGGCAAAAACGGGGTGTCTTTTAAGTCGGGACGTTCAAGCGAGAGCAGCTGCATTAAGTCTGCCATCCCCACCGGATGCCCGACACGGTAGAGCATGGATGAAGTAACGCCGAGTTTCTTTTTGAAGATGGTGCAGATATTGTCATGCATCGAACAGTCAACTTCAATACGCACAGGATTTCCCCGCGCCCGCTGCTCCATAACCTCCTCGACTGTCGTGAGCAGGTCTGACGCTTCATCTACCTCGATTTCAAAATCTGCATCACGGGTGATCCGGAAGGGAAACGAGGCGACAATCTCAAGCCCCGGAAAGAGGAAGTTGAGGTGCGCTGCGATGATCTCCTCGAGATAAACGAGGTGAACGCACTTGTCATCTTTGTGTGCCGGAACGCCCGGTTCCGGTATCCTGACGAGGCGGGAAAAGAGGTTGGTCGGAATTTTGAGCCGGGCGAAGAGTTCCTTTTTGTTCTGGTCCCGGACGATGATCGCAAGGTTGAGCGAGAGGTTGGAGATAAAGGGAAACGGGTGGGCGCTGTCGAAGGCGAGGGGGATAAGTACTGGAAATATTTCATCGACAAAGAGCGTGTGGAGGGCTTGTTTCTGCTGGGTATCAAGATCGGAAAAACTGTGGATGACGATGCCTGCTTTTGCAAGTTCAGGGTGGATGTCCTTGTGCCAGCAGTCGTACTGGAGTTCCAGTTCCGGGCGGAGTCTCTGCTGTATGGCATCGAGCTGTTCTGATGCGGTCATGCCATCGGGCGGTGCCTTCAGCACGCCCTTGGCGCTTTGCCGCTGGAGTCCTGAGACCCGGACCATGAAGAATTCGTCGAGGTTATTGGCAAATATGGCAAGAAATTTTACCCGTTCGAGGAGTGGGTGGCTTTCATCACGCGCCTCGTCAAGGACGTGGCGATTGAAACGGATCCAGCTCAGTTCGCGGTTGATAAACAATGCCGGGTCTTCCAGAGTTGGAGGTATCGGACTCATACGGTGCGCCTCGAAGCGGCACTCATGGGGAGTGATATTGCGTGCATTCTTCTATTCAACATTGGGAAATGGAGCATATAATCCTGCACCACCCGGTATCCATGTGGTTTCCGGGGCTGATGGGGAGCGATCGATCTGCGTTTCGGGCTGGGATTTGGGCAGGATGGTTGAACCCGGTTTTAGAATTTGCTATGGAGCTGGTGTGATTTGGGGATGAGGTCTGCACGGATCCGGTTCGAGACTCTGGCAAAACAAGGGTGACTCCGGAGCAACCGGGATCACTGTTCAGGTTATATATACATGAACGTGTAGTCTTGCTATAGGAACCGAAATTACGCACGACCGCTGCCGGATTCATCCGGCTAAAAGGGAGCGGATATGACAGGAGAGACTGACGTCTCCAATATTACAGACCTTATACGCATTATCCATACTCTACCTGTCGCAGATGTCTTTTTAGTTCTTGACACACGCCCCGAAGGTCTTACTGCATCTGAAGCCGACAAAAACCAGAGCCGGTTCGGACCCAACGCATTGCAGAAGATCCCGGGAAAACCCCTGTATGTAAAATTTTTTAAAAATTTTACCCACCTGATGGCACTGCTGCTCTGGGCGGGTGGCATTGTCGCGTTCATCGCCCAGATGCCCCAGCTGGGTGTGGCAGTCTGGATGGTCAACCTGATCAACGGTTTTTTCTCATTCTGGCAGGAGTACCGTGCCGAGAAGGCAACCGAGGCGCTGCTTAAGTTATTGCCGCACCATGTCAGGGTAGTACGGGAAAATCAGGAGCAGGTGATCCTGGCTGAAGCAATTGTACCGGGGGACGTGATGCTGCTCTCTGAGGGCGACCATATATCAGCTGATGCCCGTCTTGTGCAGGACGCGGAACTCAAAGTCGACCAGTCAACCCTCACCGGCGAATCCCACCCGGTTCACAAGACCTGCGAGATCATCCTGCAGCCCGGGCTTGCCCATATCGAACTCCCCAACCTGGTTTTTGCCGGCACCAACGTGGTCTCCGGCACCGGTAAAGCCGTGGTGTTTGCCACCGGCATGGAGAGCGAATTTGGCAAGATAGCGTATATGACCCAGACCCTGGAAGAAGAACAGAGTCCCTTGCAGAAAGAGCTGAACCATGTAACACGGGTGGTAACTTTTATTGCAATCGGTATCGGGCTTTTGTTCTTCGTTCTGATGGTAACATTGACCGGGGTAACCCTTGCCGAGAGTTTTATCTTTGGACTGGGTATGATTGTTGCTTTTGTTCCAGAAGGATTGCTGCCGACAGTAACCCTTGCTCTGGCACGGGGATCGCAGCGAATGGCAGGGAGACATGCCTTAATAAAGCGGCTTTCGGCTGTTGAAACGCTGGGCTGTACTTCTGTAATCTGCACTGACAAGACCGGAACGCTCACCCAGAACGAGATGACGGTAAGAAATCTCTGGGTCGCACACCATAATCTCACGGTAACCGGAGTCGGCTATGCCCCGGAAGGTGAGATACAGGAGAATGAGCAGCCGGTCCCGCCCGCTGTTGCCGGTGACTTAAAAACGCTGCTCATTGCAGCAGGTCTCTGCAACAATGCACGGCTGCTGCCCCCTGACAGTGAATCCTCCCATTGGAAGATTATCGGTGATCCGACTGAAGCAGCCTTAAAAGTGGTGGCATGCAAGGCAGGGACAGATCCTGATATCGAACTTTCAAAAAACCAGCGGGTGCGTGAACTCGCATTTGATTCCCGCCGAAAACTGATGAGCACCATTCACCAGTCCGGCACGGTGCGGGTCGCCTATCTCAAAGGAGCTCCCAAAGAGGTGCTTACGCTCTGCACATCGTTTCAGGCTGATGAAAAGGAGATAGCAATTGATGACAACCTCCGGGATGAAATTATGGGTATCAATGATGAGTATGCCCGTACCGGACTGCGTGTGCTCGCGGTTGCCATGCGTATACTTCCTGGCAGTGTGACCACATATACCCCTGATACTGTCGAACGCGACCTGGTATTCCTTGGGCTTGTCGCAATGATGGATCCTCCCCGCCCTGAAGTGGCAGAGGCAATTAAAAAATGTCATCATGCCAGTATCAGGGTGATCATGATCACCGGGGATTATGGGCTGACCGCCGAGAGTATTGCACGACGTATCGGGGTCATCACAGTTGACAGACCCCGGATAATCACCGGTGCAGATCTTGACGTGATGTCAGATGAAGAATTACGGGAGGCGTTTCTTGGGGAGGTCATCTTTGCCCGTGCTGCTCCTGAGCACAAACTCCGTGTGGTCAGTACCTTGCAGGGAATGGGACATGTTGTTGCCGTCACCGGTGACGGTGTCAACGACGCTCCTGCTCTTAAAAAAGCAGATATCGGTGTAGCCATGGGTATTGCTGGCACCGATGTGGCAAAGGAAGCGGCTGATATGGTGCTGACAGACGACAACTTTGCCTCCATTGTCAATGCCGTTGAAGAAGGGCGTGCCGTCTATGCAAACATCAAAAAATTTACCACGTATATTTTCACCAGCAACACCCCCGAGGCAGTGCCCTTCATCCTCTTTGCCTTCTCAGGAGCACGAATCCCACTTGCCCTCAATGTTATGCAGATACTCTCCATTGACCTTGGCACTGACCTGGTGCCGGCTCTTGCTCTTGGTGCCGAACACCCTGAACCGGGAGTGATGGATAAACCGCCGCGGGACTTAAAAGAGCATGTGATTACCCCCTCACTTCTTACACGGGCATACCTGTGGCTCGGTCCGATCCAGAGCCTTGCTGCGATGTCTGCCTTTTTCTTTACGTACTGGACCAGCGGATACTGGGGTCAGTTTCTCGATCTCCCTTCCAGCGGTACTCTCTACCTTTCTGCCACGACAATGGCGCTCGCGGCGGTGGTGACAACGCAGATCGGAAACGTCCTTGCCCAGAGGTCTGAACGCAGTTCGATCTTTGAGATTGGGCTCTTCTCAAACCGGTTCATATGGGTTGGTATTGCAACAGAACTTGTCGTGATCTCCCTGATCGTGTACGTCCCGGTCTTCCAGCAGGTCTTTGGCACTGCCGTATTCCCTCCCGAATACTGGCTGTTCCTGTTTGCATGGGCGCCGGTGTTGCTGATCGCTGAAGAACTAAGGAAAGGAATCGTCCGATGGAAAGATCACAAAACAAATAAAAAAATGTATGTGGGTGATGATGTATGAAGATTATAATTATTGGCTGCGGACGAATGGGTGCAGGGCTCGCACTGTACCTGCAGATGTCCAATCATAGTGTAACAATGATAGATAACGACCCGGCTGCGTTTGAACGCCTGGAACCTGCATTTAAGGGGCAGACATTTCCGGGTGACGCGCTCGACCGGGACATTCTTACCCGCGCCGGGATAGAACGGGCTGACTGCCTTGCTGCCCTGACGCCGAATGACAGCATCAACCTGGTGGTTGCACGGCTTGCAAAAGAGGTGTTTAAGGTCCCGAAGGTTGTTGCCCGCATGTACGAACCCCGGAAATCGGAGATCTACCGGCGACTTGGAGTCCAGACGGTCTCTACGGTCAGTCTCGGAATACAACGCTTTGCCGAACTCCTCACCTTCTCAAGGCTGGATATTATCCATTCGCTGGGCAGCGGAGAGGTGGGAACTGTCGAATCGGACGTATCGCCTCTTCTCATTGGTCGGATGGTGAATGATCTGACCGTCGCCGGCGAAATCATGGTAGTGGCAATAAGCAGGGGCGGTAAGATATTCATCCCAACTCTCGGCACAGTTTTCCAGAAAGGTGACATGGTCTATATCGTAGTTTCAGCTGCGTCTGTCGACCACTTGAAAGCATTGATGGGGCTGACATGATGTCTGTGGAGGTGATGGTATGACAATGCACGTGATGATTGTCGGGGGTGGCAAGGTCGGTACCTACCTTGCCCGGATACTGCTCGCAGATGGGCACACGGTGAAGGTTATAGAAGGTACGCGGGAGGAATTCCAGAGGGCTGCACAGGAGCTGCCTGCCGAGGTTGTCATATTTGGCAATGGTACAGACCCGAATGTACTCGAGGCTGCAGGTATCCGTGATGCGGATGTGGTCGCGGCAGTGACCCGGACGGATGCGACAAATCTTGTGATCACAAGCCTCGCCCGCTTCGAGTTTAATGTCCGGCGCACAATCGCCCGGGTGAATACACCGAAGAATGCCTGGCTTTTCACACTTGAGATGGGTGTCGATGTGCCGCTGAACCAGGCAGATCTGATGGCACATCTGATTGCAGAGGAGATGTCGCTCGGGGATGTGATAACGCTCCTGAAACTCAAACGAGGGCAATACTCACTGGTCGAGAACAAGGTCGGTCCGCAATCGGTTGCGGCTGGCAAGGCAGTGCGGGATCTTAAACTTCCCGAAGAGTGCGTGCTGACCGCCATCATCCGGGGGGGTAACCTGATCCTCCCGCGAGGAGACACGGTGCTTGTCCCGGACGATGAAGTGTTTGCACTGGTGCACGTTTCACAGCTGGATGTGCTGGCATCGATCCTGAATTCTTCGGAAAGAAGGGATTATTTAAAAATGAACAGGTAGTGACAGCCAGCGCTTTTTTTGGGTTCCCCCTGATGCTGTGGTGCACCTGGCAAACCCGGGGGGGATCCGGCTGCCCTTTTGGTCAGTTTTTTTGCTCTACAATGAATCTTTTAGAAGTGTTTGTTCTATTCATTGACATCCCCAAACACCCAGCCCATGTGGCGAGGGGTAATGTGACCCGTCGGGTTTAACATCGTACCGTAGTTGTACTGATGTGCAGTTGACCGATTCACCTGCAAATCGCCGCCCCGCTCCGCGACCGGCTCCTCAAATTTACCTTCATAACTTCTGATTTAACCGTCTTTTGGTTTAGGTACACAAGTATAAATCAGATGCTGGAAAGCGGAGGTCTTATTCTGCCGTTCATCGATGTTTCTCCGCCATTATCGGGCAGCCCGGTATCTCCTGTCCGCCGCGTTCAATTCGGACAGAAGAGAGTAAGGGCTTGTGCTTCGGATAGAGATTATTTTATCCTTGTTCCGTTCAGCTTGCCCGGGCATCCAATCAATACCTTTATCATTGTTCTTCTCCGATTCCCATCCATCAGGATGGATCATACATGAAAGTAATCGGGTTGAACGCAAGTCCCAAGGGAAAGGACAGTAATACCCTCAGGCTGGTGAAAGCCGTATTGGCGGGTGCGAAGGACGAGGGAGCAGAAACGGAACTTGTGGATATCTATACGTTACACATCGAGTACTGCACTGCATGCGGCACCTGCTATTCAACAGGAGAGTGCACCCTGCTCGATGATTTCCCGGATCTCTTTTGTCGGATGATGAATGCTGAGGGGATTGTGCTTGGCGCTCCCAACTATGTTGATTCCGTACCTGCCCCGATGAAAGCGCTCTTTGACCGTATGGCGGATGCCATTCACTGCCAGATGCTGACAGGAAAGTTCGGGTGTTCAGTCTGCACGGCTGGGGGAAGTGGCGATCAGGAAGTTGTAGGGTATATGAACAAAGTACTCACAACGCTTGGCGCGACCGTAGTGGGAGGGATTGGAGTGGCGATCGGCAGGGACCCCGCAGCACTTAAAAAAGCCGAAAAGGAAGCCCATGAGATGGGGAAGAAGCTGGCCCGGTCAATCAGGGGAGAGCTTTCCTATCCCGAACAGGACGAGATCCACCGGCAGAAGAGGGAGTACTTCTGCCAGCTCGTGAAGTATAACAAGGAACGGTTCGCCCATGAATACGACTGGTACGTCCAGATGGGCTGGATGAAATAAGCCGGGTGAACTGACATGAAGAGTATTACCGCAGAAAAACTCCGGCTTAACCACGAACCAGTGGCAATTCTCTGGAGCAATACAAAACCCGAAGGGGCACTGCAGATAAAACCGCACGGATTCGGCTGCATCATGCCTTTTTTTGCGCAGGTTGCGACGAAGGGAAAGACCGCCGTGTTTGACCGGGAGACCTATGGATGCCCCGGTGCCCGGGCAGGACTTGGTTTTGGCAACGGGTACTACGATGCCTTCGGTGGCGCAGGCATCGAATTCATGGCTGCATTCTTTGTGAAAGGGAAAGAGAGCAGCAAGAATCCGGAGGCATATTGCCAAACCGTCCAGCATATCCCCGAACGGGAGCGGGTAAAGTTCGTGCATGGTGAACGCCTTCATAAGAATACGGAAAAGGCAAAAAGGTTCATGACCGTTGACCTGCCGATTACGGATATTGCCGAGAAGTTCGTGATCTTCACCCCCTTAAGCAAGGTGAAACCCGACGAGCGCCCGGTCGTCGTGGTATTTGTTGCAGACCCGCTGCAAATCACCGGGCTCGTAACGCTCGTCGGGGCAATCCGCGACGGGACAGATCCCGTGCGGGTCCCACCCATGGCAGCCTGCCAGCAGATCGGGGCGTTCGTGTACGATGAGGCAAAGAAGGAGCACCCCCGGGCAGTGCTCGGGTATACGGATCTTTCCGCACGGGAGAATGTGGGCAAGACTATACCGCCGCATATGTTCACCTTTGCCGTGCCATTTTCACTCTTTCTGGAGATGGAGGATGAAGCAAAAGACGGCGTGTTCGACGGTCCTATCTGGAAAGAACTTACTGGAGAGCAATGATGGATGGTAATTATGACTGATATACAATTCAGGGAAATCGGGGCGAGGCTCGTGTCAGCATTCAGGCTTTCGACGCGCCCTCTTGCAGTGTACGGATCAGAAATTCTGCCGTCAGGCATTCCCCACATGGCAGAGGTAAACCGGTGTTTTGCTGTTTCCCTGTTCCGGATGGCATCAGGAAATGAAGTGTCAGCGATCTATGTCAGTGCTGATACCAGAGAGGGCTGTTGTCCCGGTGGCATCTCCCACATGGGATTTACTCCGGAAAGTGAGGAGATCAAATACTTCGTGTCGACCGGTCGGAAGGATGTCCGGAGCGGAGCTGCGGAGTTCTTAAAATCAGGCCCGGAAAAGGTCGAGGCATGTTTCAAAGCAATGGGGAAAGTTACACCTCCCGGCAAGTATCTCGTCATATCAGCGTGTGACGCTCTCCCCGACAAAAATCCCGGAGTCCGGTCCATCTGCTGCTTTGGTACTGCCGAACAGATCCGGAATATGGCGGCACTTGTCCATTTCGACCGGGACGATCCGTTCTCCCCGGTTATTGTCCCGTGGGGTCCCTCGTGCGCCACCTTCATCAGTTATCCGGCAGGAATGGCTGATAATGCTCCCGCCGATACAGCCTTTATGGGTCCGCAGGATCCGACACAGAACCATTCCCTTCCGCCGGACATGATGGCGATGGGGATTCCTGCAGAAATGGCGGTAAGGATGGTAAAAAACCTGGATGCCTCATTTATTACCCGGAGACCCCAGGTGGCATTTCCCAACCACGAGAAACTTCGTTCACGAGATCCACGGGAAGCCGGATGAAAAACCAGAACCCCTCGATGATCACGGCTGGGATATTGTCGAATAATATTCTGCCCTTTTGAATCACGGTGGGGGGATCTTGATGGGCTATGGTTTGCTGCGTGATGCGGTTCTTTAAATCCCCTTCACCAGGTTCCTTTTCTGGATAACCTTCGCACACCAGATAAACACCAGGATCACGAACACGAGCACCAGTGCATCGACCCATGGCGGGTAGACTGCATCACCGTTCAGCGCCGCATGGAACAGGTCGACAAGGTACGTGAGAGGGGAGAGTGAAGTGAGTATCCATATCCAGCCGCTCAGCTGGCTAAGCGGGATGAAGATGCCAGAGATGAAGATGAGCGGGAGCCGGACGAGGCTTGAGAGCATCATAATGTTTGACGGGTTGTCCATAGACGGTGAGGCAAGCAGGGTGCCGAGCGCCGCAAACGCGAACGAACCAAGTACAAACGAGAGGACGAGGAGTCCTGCGTTCATGATGGGAAGGTGGAGGATCTCTGCACAGATTCCAAAAACCAACAGCGTGATGGCAATACCGAAGATCGCACCGGCTAGCAGGTCGCCGATGACGATGCTCTCCAGAATAACGGGGAGGGAAACGAGCCGCTCGTAGGTCTTCTCCCGTTTCTCCCACGGGGTGATCAGCGGACCGACCGAGGACGCTGTGAAAAAGAGCATCATGCCAAGGAACCCCGGGAAGAAGAGCACGAGATCGAGGTTCCGCCCGATGAAAAACGTAAGGAACATGATGAGGGGAAAGAGCAGACCGAAGACGACCACCGGTCCCTTGAAGTAATAGATCCGCATGTTCTTCTCGGTGATGACGATGATGCTCCGGGCAAAAATCTTCCAGTCCATACGTTTAAGCCCCCGTGGTGAGCTTGACAAACGCCTCTTCGAGGGTCGGGTTCGAGGTCGCGATGGACATGATCTTCAGGTGGTCCCGCTCTGCCACGGAAGCGAGATGTTTCACTGCCCGGTCCGGGTCGTCCGTGTAGACCCGCCACTTGTCCCCCCATGGCTCTGCCCGGGTGATCCCAGGGGATGCGAACAGCTCCTGTCCCACCGGCTGGTCGAATGAAACCTCGACATACCGTGAGGTATCGAAGGTCTTCTTGAGTTTCTCCGGGCTGTCAGTTGCCACGATCTTTCCCCTGTTAATGATGCTGATTGTCGAGCAGAGCGCGTTTGCCTCCTCGATGTTGTGCGTGGTGAGGAGGATCGTGCTTCCCTCCCGGTTCATGTGCCGGACCGTATCGATCACGAGCCGGCGGCTGTACACGTCAAGACCCGTGGTCGGTTCGTCGAGGATCAGGATTGGTGGTGAGTGGACGATGGCACACGCGATGCTGATCCGCTGGCGCATGCCTTTAGAGAACGTACGGACGAGATCGTTTCTCCGTTCCAAAAGTCCGAGCCGGGCGAGGATCTCCCCTGCACGGCTTTCACGGCTCGCCCGGTCCATGCCGTAGAACTTCGCGGTGAGGAGGATGTTCTGCTCCGCGGTGAGATCACTGTAGACCGTGCCGTTCTCGGGGATGACGCCCATCTTCAGCTTCGCGGTGAGCGGGTCTTTGTTGACATCCGTTCCGAGGATCCGCACCGATCCGGCATCCGGTATCAGCACGCCGGTCAGCATACGGATTGTGGTGGTCTTTCCCGCGCCGTTCGGACCCAAGAACCCGAAAATCCCGCCTTCGGGTATAGCGATGCTGACATCGTCAACAGCGGTGACAGCCCCGAAAGATTTACGGAGATTATTTGCTTCGATTGCATCCATGCGTGGTGTTCCGGAATCAAGATTGCAGAGCAGAACCATATGAGGATATCTGTTACCCGTCTCCCGGGACAAAAACGGAAAGTTTGTGCACCGCGAATTTACTAAAAACACACTCATGATGTGCGCATCAGGCAGAACACGATTGAAATCACTGATGTTTTTCTGGCATAACGCGGCTGCACCAGCGATTATAAAAAACCAGAATTTGAAATCCTTTGATTATTTCCTCCTCAATTTACGAGAATTTCATATCAAACCTGCATAAATTTAACGAACTTCGCACCAAAGCAATGAAAATTTTGCCGCGCCAGGTGAATCCTGGGCGGTTATGGTGAAAACTGCCCTGCCATTTTCATCCTGTATATGCTGGATGACCGGCGCATCGTCGGGACGTATGCGGATGAGGAGATGTGATTGGATGCCCGGGATCCGAAACGAAGACCGGGGATGGCATACGGGACATATTCCGGCGCTGCGGGATAACCCGGATGAAACGATCGCTGGTACCAGTACGTTTGCCGTGCAAGTGAGCATCACGGAAGACAGACCGGTGATCGCTGGCTGCCCGTTTGGCGGCAATAACAGAGAAAAGATAAAACAGGGGATGACAGTCATTTATTATGAAGAGACTGCTCTGTATCACTATCCTCCTCGTCGCATGTGTCCTCATTGCCGGTTGCACCCAGCAGCCGGTCACACCCTCAACTGATGGGACTCCGACCAGGACAACCCCGGCTGCGCTCATCTCTCCCGCGCCCACCACACCAGTATCCGGAACTGCCATCGCTCACCTCTCACAGAGCCAGCCGAATGCTTCCCTCACTCTTGATCCCGGAGTTTTCATCATCTCATTCCAGACAGACGGCTCCCGGAAGATGGGGTTTACTATCCATGGATTTGAAGATTATGTGTAGAGTGCCAGAGTTTCTGTCCTAAAATAGTGACAGTATTTATGTCCGCTTTCAAGAGCACCAATCAGGTGCATGAGGGTGAAAGCGACAATGGAAATAAGGACCAAAGCAGTCGTATTCTATGAAGAAGGGATACGAAGCGCAAAAGAGATCGGAGAGACGTATAACCTCTCCGAAAGGACGGTAAGGCGATGGGCCAAAGCCCATAATCAGGATAAGGAAAACGGATTACGACCAAAAAAGACCGGGCCGAAACGATCACCCCGAGCTATATCCCCATCATTGGAACAACGAATTATCCGGCTCAAAGAGAAATATCCCGTATGGGGAGCCCGACGGATTAAGCACCAGTTTAATCTACCCTGTTCATGGAGAACAGTCCATCGTATCCTCAAGAAACATGGTCTTCTTATCCGTGTCAAAGCTAAACCACAACCAGCTGGCAAACGATTCCAACGTCGACACGTTGACAGCATGTGGCAAGGCGATACGTTTCAGTTTCGTATCCGGGGTGTCGGGAAGGTCTATGTCACCGGTTTTACCGATGACTGCTCACGGTTTCGGGTGAAGAGCAAAGTTTACCTTCACAAAGATGCTGC
>Ga0208494_1000199_pt1 | contig 16047 bp, 7 predicted proteins | sample CryBogmetaGMA10M_FD_184544 | JGI IMG/M metagenome (GOLD analysis project Ga0208494, IMG submission 184544) | Freshwater microbial communities from Crystal Bog, Wisconsin, USA - MA10M (SPAdes) | ecosystem: Environmental > Aquatic > Freshwater > Lake | place: Crystal Bog, Wisconsin, USA | collected...
TCAGCGAGAGGAGTCGCCATTCTGTACGGAAGAATATGCAGAGCGATATCACCACAGAACCGCAACTCTAAAAAAGAGTGCCGTAACGTGAATTGTCGCTTTGACGGAACACGAGGTTTCGTAGATAGATTTGGACCAGTTCCAAAAAAATATTCGTAGAGATTTTTCCCCCCTTCTTCTTATACAGTCCACTTGCCGATTACCGGTGTATCAGTTGATAGACCATACACAATCGCTTCTGCACCGTTGCGATAGAACACACCATCTCGGAACACGCCTACTTCAGACAAGCCATCTCCGTTCCAGTCGCCGATAACCGGTGTGTCAGTTGAGAGACCATACGCAATGGGGGTAGCACCATTGCGATAGAACACACCGCCGCGATACACGCCCACCTCGGATTTGAGATCTCCGTTCCAGTCGCCGATAACCGGTATGTCAGTTGAGAGACCATACACAATCGCGTCAGCACCGTTACGATAGAACACACCACCGCGGAACACACCTACCTCGGACTTGAGATCTCCGTTCCAGTCGCCGATAACCGGTGTATCAGTTGATAGACCATACACAACCGCGTCAGCACCGTTACGATAGAACACACCACCGCGGAACACACCTACCTCTGATATGAGATCTCCGTTCCAGTCGCCGATTACCGGTGTGTCACTTGGCAGACCATACACAACCGCATCAGCACCGTTGCGATAGAACACACCATCGCGGAACACGCCTACATTATCAACGCCTGATGCATCATTCACCGTGATGTAGTTAGCAGCTGTTTTGGTATCCGACCCGACTGCATTCGTTGCAGTCAGTAAGACCGTGTAATTTCCCGGGATCGCATACGTGAACACCGGGTTCCGGACAGACGAGATGTTGCCATCCCCAAAACTCCAACTCCAGCTAGTTGGTGAACCAGTCGAGCTGTCAGTGAATGTGACGGTTAATGGTGCGGTGCCGTAGGTAGGAGTTCCCACGAAGTTGGCGACCGGGGATCCGACAGGGTTGACGACAATGTAGTTACTCCTGTTTATAGAGTTGCTGCCTGCCAGGTTGGTTGCAGTCAGTGTGACTTTGTAACCCCCGATACTTGTGTACGTGTGAGCAGGATTCCGGAGTATACTGTAACTTCCGTCCCCGAAATTCCAGCTCCACGTGGTTGGCGTGTTGGTGGATGTGTCATTGAATTGAACAGTGAGCGGGGGGGTTCCTGATGTAGGTGAGCCAGTGAAATTGGCAACCGGGGATGTTGCAACCGTGATGTAATTATTTTTGATTATTGAATTCTCTCCGGCGGAATTTTCGACGTCCAGTGAAACCGTGTATGTACCGGCGCTTGTGTACGTGTGGAGAGGGTTCTTTTCAGCAGATGTAGAATTATCCCCGAAGTCCCATAACCATAATGCGGGAAACCCGGTCGTGGTGTCAGTGAAACGGACTGATAGTGGGGTGGGACCGGCAGTGATATCGGCGGTAAAGTTTGCATTAAGTGTGGATTCCCGCGAAAACGCCTGGATCCGGTGATTGTAAGTGTCAGCAACATAGACAATGCCCGACGAGTTAACTGCGACACCTAAAGGATACTGGAACTCCCCATCCCCCGAACCCGATGATCCCCACTGCGTTAAATATAGCCCAGTTGAACTAAACTTCTGGATACGGTTGTTGTCCTTGTCAGCGACATAGACATTGCCCGATAAATCCAATGCGACCCCATGAGGATACCGGAACTCCCCATCTCCCGAACCCACTGATCCCCACTGGGTTAAATACGATCCAGTTGAACTAAACTTCTGGATCCGGTTGTTGGCGTAGTCAGCAACGTAGACATTGCCCGACGAATCCAATGCGACCCCATGGGGATACTGGAACTCTCCATTTCCTGAACCTAATGATCCCCACTTCGCTAAGAATGATCCTGTTGAATTGAACTTCTGGATCCGGTTGTTGTCCGTGTCAGCTACGTAGATACTGCCAGAAGAATCAACCGCGACACTACCGGGACCAAGGAACTGTCCGTCTCCAGATCCATACGTTCCCCACTTCGATATAAATGTCCCAGTTGAACTTAACTTCTGGATCCGGTTGTTGTTAGTATCAGCAACGTAAAAATTGCCCGAGGAATTTAATGCGACCCCATGAGGGTACTGGAACTGCCCGTCACTTGTGCCATATGACCCCCACTTCCCCAGGAATGATCCGGTTGGATCAAATTTCTGGATCCGGTTGTTGTCCGTGTCAGCAACGTAGACCTTGCCTGTTGAATCTACCGCGACACCGTGAGGGTATTGGAACTGCCCGTCACTTGACGTTGATACTCCCCACTTCGCTAAGAATGATCCTGTTGAATTGAACTTCTGGATCCGGTTGTTCTCAGTGTCAGCTACGTAAACATTACCGGTTGAATCTACCGCGACCCCTTTGGGATAATTGAATTGTTTATCTGCTGTTCCTTTGGATCCCCACATTGTTAAAAATATCTCAGCTGAATTGAAAGTTTGGATCCGGTTGTTGTAATAATCAACTACGGAAATAATTCCTGACGAATCAACCGAAACACCACAGGGATAATCGAACTGCCCGTTACCTGTTCCTTTAGTCCCCCATTTTGACAAAAATGACCCTGTTGAACTGAATTTCTGGATCCGGTTGTTCAGACTGTCAGCGACATAGATATTGCCCGATGAATTAACTGCGACACCAATGGGGACTTTAAATTGCCCGTCTCCCGATCCATACGATCCCCACTGCGTTAAATATGAACCTGTTGAACTGAATTTCTGGATGCGATAGTTCCCAGTGTCAGAGACGTAGACATTGCCAGACGAATCTACTGCGACACCGGAAGGCGATTGGAACTGCTCGTTTCCTGAACCCTCAGTTCCCCACTTCGTTAAAAATGTTCCGGTTAAATCAAACTTCTGGATCCGGTTGTTAGTTGTATCAGCGACGTAAACATTGCCCGATGAATCTACTGCGACAGCCTGAGGACTTTTGAATTGCCCGTTTCCAGAACCATATGACCCCCACTTTGTTAAAAATGTACCAGTTGAATCGAGCTTCTGGATCCGATTGTTAGTTGTATCAGCGATATAGACATTGCCAAGCAAATCTACAGCGACACCATTAGGATTTTGGAAATGAACATCAGAACCCCATTTGGTGACAAACACATACGTTTCGCTGCTGGAACTAGCCGTGTTGTAATTCGTCGAGCTATCCGTGAATGTCACCGTTTGGTTGTATGTCAATACCGCTGGATCAGTGGGCACGGTTGTGGTTTTTGTAGTAATAGATGTTGTAGGAATCATCGTAGGGATGGCTGTAGGGGGGGTGGCAGGTGGGGCAATAGGTAATATTGTCAACGGCTTCTCGGTTTCAGATGGAGTCATCACAGTTTCCTCAACCGCCGCCATCGTTATGCCGACAGTGCATATCACGCACAGCACGAGGATAATAATCATGCACATCAGTTTTTTCTTCACGCTATCTCTCCCTTCACACTAAAATTCGGTTTTGATGTTTCGCTAACAAATGGACTCCTACACTCATGACAAAACTTTGCCATACTCTTTTCCCCGCCTTTATTTTATGATAATTATTGATTAATGATTCAAACGATAAGGATATTGCTACAATATTTCCTGCACATTATGAGACAGTTGTGTCGTGATAGCTGCCTGGGAGTGGTGGGGCTCATTTTTTTGACCCATTATTAAAAAGAGTGACGTAACGCGAATTGTCGCTTTGACGGAACACGAAGGTTCGTCTTCAGATTGTGACCATTTCAAAAAACATTTGTGGGGATTTTTCCCCAGTTCTTCTTATACAGTCCACTTGCCGGTAACCGGTGTATCAGTTGATATACCATACACAATCGCTTCTGCACCGTTGCGATAGAACACACCATCGCGGAACACGCCTACTTCAGACAGACCATCTCCGTTCCAATCGCCGATAACCGGTATATCAGTTGATAGACCATATACAGTATAGCCAGCACCATTGAGATAGAAAACACCACCGCGGTACACACCTACCTCTGATATGAGATCTCCGTTCCAGTCGCCGATAACCGGTATATCAGTTGGTAGACCGAACACAATCGGATCAGCCCCATTACGATAGAACACACCACCGCGGAACACACCTACCTCGGACTTGAGATCTCCGTTCCAGTCGCCGATTATAGGTGTATCAGTTGATAGACCATACACAACCGCGTCAGCACCGTTACGATAGAACACACCACCGCGGTACACACCTACCTCCGATATGAGATCTCCGTTCCAGTCGCCGATAACCGGTGTGTCAGTTGATAGACCATATACAGTATAGCCAGCACCATTGAGATAGAACACACCATCGCGGAACACGCCCACATTCGATTCGGCAGGTCGTGTAGAGGTTACTGTGATATAGTTCGCCTTGGTCTCAGTATTGGTTCCCTGCGAGTTTGTGATAGTGAGGCTGACCGCATAGCTTCCTGTATTCGAATACGTATGATTGGGGTTCTGGGTTATGGCGGTAGTTCCGTCGCCAAAGTTCCACGACCACGTGAGGATCGGATCTACAGATAAGCTTTTTACGGCGAACCGCTCACCAGAGAATCCAAGCCCCGGTGGGCAGATAAACTGACGATCGGGCGTTACTGCAGGTTTTTCGGGATACGTTGCCGAATCCAGGGAAGATGCGCTGGATGTGGAACTCTGCGGTGCATCGGCGATGGTATTGATCGATGTGATAACACCGGTTGCACCGGCAAGGTTGAATACCTGCCAGTACCTGCCGGTTCCTGTGGTGGGTACACGGTAGGTTGCGACAAGCGAACTTCCACTATATACTACCACCTGTGCATTGGATGTGCTGAGTGATCCTGTACCGGCGTAATTATATACATAATAATTATAGGTTCCACTGAACGTCCGATTGATCGTAACCGTCTCCGGGCCGTATGAGTACTGGTCATCAATATCGAGAATGGCGTATGGCGGGGAGCTCATGCTTCCCTTGTTTGCGTAGTAGATGTGGTAGGTCTGCCCCTCGATTATGGGGGTATTCAGGTGTGCGTCGAGGTCACGGGGGTTTTCAGCCCAGGTAAGGACGATCCGGTACTCTCCGCCGCCCGGGGAAAGTTCCGGGGTGATCGCGACATCATACTGGAGGGTCTGACCCGGTTCAATGGAGATTCCGTTATTGGTAAAGGTGTAGTATCCGGTCTTTGTGACAGTCAGGATATTGGCGTTAGTTACCGATAGATCGTTAAAAGATACCGTAAGTGGTGCAAGACCGCTACGGGGTGACCCGGTAAATTCCGCATCCAGTACTCCCGGCGGGATTCCGGTGACAGTATAGTTTCCGTTACTGTCTGAAGTGGTCGTGAGCCCGGCGATGGAGATGGTCGCACCGGGTACCTTTAGACCGGTTACCGAATCAAAGACGAAGCCCCGCAGTGTGGAGTTGCCAGTTGGTGAAGTGACCGTGATGTAATTTGTCCGTGTGGAGGTATTGCTACCCGCAGAGTTAGTTGCGGTCAGTGAAACCGTGTAGGTGCCGGCGCTGGCGTAGGTATGGACAGGGTTCTGCATCGTGGCATTCACTGAAGAACTGTCCCCGAAGTTCCAGCTCCACGACGTCGGTGAAGGAGTCGTTGAACTGGTATAAGCTTTTACACAAACGTGACTGTTATCCATTATTGTTTTAAGGTCGGTCCATCCAGTACTTCCAAGTAAATACCCTTGACCTGATTGTGAGACAATTCCGCTGGTATACCCGGCGGAATTCATTTCAATCGGGATATAATAACTATTGGTCGGGTTGGTTACCTGAACAACAACTGATAATCTGTCACCCGTTGTGACGGAAACCTGCTGACTGGACGGTATTTCTACGGTATTGTATCCCATGGTTGGGAGTGTCGTACTGAATGTTGCTACGGGAGTTCCACCAACAGGTCCCGAGGTCGGATTTTTATAAATGTTAATAGTAGAAAGAACATTCACATCGGTTGTATAGAATCCGACCGCTTTTAGGGTTCCTGAAGAAGTGGCTGTAAAGACGTTGGCGAACGACCCTGTCTTTACTGTGCCATAGTAATAATCGGTTACTTCTCCCAGTGTATCGTATGAATATACCGTATCATAATTGGAAGTGCTCTCTCCTCTAAAAACCGCAGTATCTTTAGATGTTCCGGATTCAATTACCGAACCGAAATATTTGTCATAATACGAGACGTAGAAGTAGCCGTTAGTACCCCATCCGGTACCCCAGCTGTTCTTTACGATCCATGCTCCAGGTCCGTCCGCGGCGGTGTTAAAGTTTGTTGCCACATAGGTATCATCCCAACCGACAATCGTTACCGCATGCCCCCCGCCTGTAGAAGGATTCGCGGCAGAAGCAGGCTGATAATATGAAGTGTAGGCAGCATTGTAGAACGAATCGTCCCAGAATAAGGATGAGTACACCGCACCCCACTGCGTCAGCGCACCTTTAATGTTGTCGTTATCTGTCCGACTGGTGCGACCGGGGAAAAATACCACGTTCTGAATATGTTTCACCGGGGGATAGGTGCTTGAGGTAGTCCATGTGCTTGTAGGGTACGGATCGGTTGCTTCATTGACAGGACCGTTCCACCGCGTCAGATACGCGGTTGACATCCACATCTGCCCCCCTCCCTCCGGGATGGCATAGTCAAATCCGGCAAGGTTTGCGAGATTTTTCTCGGAGAAATCCGGAGTGGGTGTGACGGGCATAAGTGTTGATTCAAGTGAGGCAAAGGTCGCAAACGCCCAGCAGGTTCCGAAAGGATTCTGGTTTTTAACCGGACTTACCTTCCCCGAAGTCCGTAAGTCGAACGTTGCCGGATAGCTGGAAGAGCGATCCCCCACGTTTGGTCCGAACATCTGAACATCCCTGACTTCAGGACGATATATCGGGGACGGTATCAAGCCCAGACCCTGCGTGCCGCCCTGCACCTGTGAGTCGTATGGTTTTTCCTTCATATATTTGATGAAATCGGGGTTAATGGGTGCTGCATGTAATTCATTGCCGGTTGCCCCTGCAATGGCTGCGGAAGTACCCTGTGCCGGGATAGTTTTTGTTATGAAACCCGATCCGGATGCCTGCTGGTTTTGGGCAGATGAATACGTGAGCATGCCGGTCGAGAGGTCAGTGAATGTGACCGTTAACGGTGCGGTACCGGAGGTGGGCGTTCCCACGAAGTTGACGATCGGTCCTACTCCCCCGGTCACCGTAAAGCCATTTGCAAGTGTACCAAAGCCGCCATCAGGATTGGTAACTTTTACGTCATAGGTTCCTGCCGACAATGTTGGCACGACTGCCGAAATGGCATTTGACGAGATAACGCTCGATGTTGCGTCAACAGTGCCGATTTTAACTGTGGCACCGGAAACAAAACCAGTGCCGCTTATCGAAACTGTTGTCCCGACGGGTCCTGAAGTTGGGGTTACGCTGGTAACGGTGACCGAGCCAACCGCTTGCGATGGTGCATAGTACCCACGGGTATCGGTGCCGGTAAGCCCCGAATATGTAGCAGTTACCGTAACCTCTCTATAGGTACCATCACGGGTGGGATTACATGTCTGGTAGGTAATCTGGTACTGGTTGGCGAGACTCTGGGATATTTGTGAATAAATATTTGTAAGTTGGTCCGAAGTTGGCGCATAATAGTACTGCCCACCGGTCTGGTTTGCAATCTGCTGAAGGACAGACGGGTTAACAGACCCCAGACCAATGGTATATACCGGTACGCCATTGGCTTTGGCATAGGCGATGGTCTCTGTCAGCGAGTGTACATCACTATTGCTGTTTCCATCGGTAAACGCTATAACCGCTTTTCGGTACGACTCTGATTTTGCCAACGTGACCGCATCATAGATCGAGTCATATAACGCTGTGTTGCCGCCAGAATAATCTGACATGCTGTTTACCTTGCTTAAAAGCAGGGTCTTGTCACTCGTGAGAGCCTGAACGATTTCAACGGTAGTTGCGAATTTGAGGATAGCAAACCGGTCATTTGTGGCACTCATGTTGATGAAATTTTTTAATCCCGTCTTGGCTGATGCGATATCGGCTGCACTCATGCTCCCGCTGTAATCAACACACATGGGAATTGAGACGGGTTTCCCTGTTGATGAAACCGGAGTGACCGTGATTGACGGTGTACACGATGAACCCTCGGAAACCGCGAAGTTGGATGCGGTGAGACCTGTGATGGAAGTGCCATCCTGGTTTGTTACCGTGACAAATGTGGTGATCGTGCCAAATGAACTATTGTCTATCTGGTTTATTGTCAGGATGAGCTGATCGGTGGCGGCTGAGTTGATGGTAAATACTGCATTACTGGTGTCAGTGGCTACGTTTCCTGCTGAATCAGTAACGACAATCTTGACAGCCGCAGTTGTAGAAGGCGTGTTTGGTACGGTCCATGTATATGAGCCGGTATTTTGAAGACCTGTTGCAATTTGAGTGTATGTACCCGTTAATCCTGTTGTGGAATAATACAGGCTTGCTGACAGAGATCCAGTCCCACCGGATGCTACCCAGGTGATATTCTGACCTGTACCGACGGTCCAGGTTTCCCCGCCATTCGGCGTGTTCAACGTGACGGTTGGTGTCGTTGGTGTCGCATAGTATTGTGGTGCAAAGTCTGCCCCGGCAGAATCTCCATAATCATATACTACTGACATGAGATTAGTGCCGACGATTTTATAAACATCCTTTGTTGAGGGAGTAAGTTGGTGGGACTCACCATTATTCAGGTACCCGCTCCAGACTGCTCCTCCGGCAGAATTGGTTACCGTGACGAGTGTATTGTTGGTAAAGGCAAAAATTACCATCTTTCCGCCGGGGATTGCCGGGAAGTAAAACAATGTTCCTATTCCTGTTCCCGATGTGTCCTGTGCATGAACAGAATAGTAATATGAATTAAAACTAAGATACGGGAATATTCCTGCATTTACGTCCTTATCGGTTGTGACTGTCAGATACTGGGCGCTCGTGAACGGTATTGATTTAACACCGCCTGCATTCAATGTGCCACTCCATATCAGCGCTCCGGTTTCAGTATTTGTAACCGTTGCAGTTGTACTGTCGCTATATGCAATGATATTCAGGTCCTCTGTCCATCCCCCAGCGGTGCCTGCCCATGAATAGAACTTCTTACCCATGAATGTCCCGCTCGATGCGGGAATGTAGTATCCCTGGTCGGTGTAGCTCAGTGCAGATACCGGTTTTGAAGCGGTAACGGTGATATACACATTGCTTAATGTGGGTTCTGCGTGATGCTGACCGGTATTGAGTGTTCCATTCCAGATAGGTGCACCGGTAACTGTGTTGGAGATTGCCACTGATGTGGAATCCTCATAGGCAAAAACGATAAAATTGCTGTAATTGGCACTTGACCACGAATTTGTATTCACCTGGTATGTGTAAATTAAAGTGCTCAAACCTTTCCCATCTTTATCAAATGCGTAATATCCCATGACATAACTGGTAAGTTCATCACCGGTGAGCACGCTGTATGGGTTCGTTCCTTTTATCTTGTATGTCCCGGCACCGGTTGTCAATCCATTATGTCCCCCAGCGTTGACAGTCCCGCTCCATACAAGTGAAGAAGCACTATTATACACTTCGAACTGGGTGCCATCCGTATAGCTGAATATCAGAAGATCGCTGTGCGTGTAGGTATACGTGTCGTACGTTGATGGCAATGTAGAGATTAGTGTCTCTCCACTAGTGGCACTCCTTGCACTTTCAGTGGTAATCGGGAGTATTTCGCCCAAGGCTTTACCCGGTGTATCATCGCTGTATGCACCAGAAAGCGCAGAAACTCCTGCTATCAGACCGACTATACAGAGAAGAGCCAACGTTAACAATACAATCTGTCTTCGTGAACTGATTTTATGCATATGCTACAACTCCTATGAAAAATGACTTGTTTTTTCAGTTGATATATTTTTGCCATTCGTGACTGTCCAGACACGTCATAAAACCTTCGGCATATTTTCTCATCAGTTTTTGCCCTGTTTGCTGAAATAAGGCGAATAAACCGGCAGATCGATATGCTTTACGAGAATTATATTATTTGACGTAATGACGATGAAGCGTGAAGAGATACTGGAAATCGGTTATTGTGTGCCTGATGCGATCATCCCGCATATCTGGAAACAAGAAGAACAGGTTGCAGAGCGGGAAACCAAACTCAACCAGACCCGTAAGAACGGTAAAGAGACCCCCCAAAATACAGTACATCCGCAGAGGGTCATTGTGGGAACACGAGGTTTCGTCGTTAGATTGCCACTATCTCCCAAAAAAACATTTGTGGGATTTTCCCCCCCGTCTTCTTATACAGTCCACTTGCCGATTACCGGTGTATCAGTGGATATGCCATACACAATCGCGTCAGCACCGTTGCGATAGAACACACCACCGCGGTATACGCCTACATCGGATAAGCCATCTCCGTTCCAGTCGCCGATCACAGGTATATCAGTTGATAGACCATACACAACCGCGTCAGCACCGTTACGATAGAACACACCGCCGCGGTATACGCCGACCTCAGATATGTGATCTCCATTCCAGTCGCCGACTACCGGTTTATCAGTTGATATGCCATACACAACCGCGTCAGCACCGTTACGATAGAACACACCGCCGCGGTATACGCCGACCTCAGATATGTGATCTCCATTCCAGTCGCCAATTACGGGTGTATCAGTTGATATGCCATACACAACCGCGTCAGCACCGTTGCGATAGAACACACCACCGCGGAAGATGCCTACATTATCAACACTGGATGGAGCAGTCACCGTGATATAGTTAGCAACCGTCTTGGTATCCGATCCGGCTGCATTCGTTGCACGCAGTGAAACCGTGTAGGTGCTTGCGCTTGAGTACGTGTGAGAGGGGTTCTTGGTTGTACTGGTAATTCCGTCCCCGAAGTTCCATAACCATGATGTTGGTGTGCCTGTAGAGGTGTCTGTGAATGTGACCGTTAACGGTGCGGTGCCGGAGGTCGGAGTTCCCGCGAAGTTGGCAACCGGGGGGGTTGCAGAGGAAGAAGGCGCAAACTTCTGGGTCCGATTGTTGTTATAGTCCGTGACGTAGACATTACCTGATGCATCAACTGCGACACTCTCGGGTCTTTGGAACTGCCCATCTCCTGTCCCCGTGGATCCCCATTTCGCTAAAAATGTCCCGGTGGAACTGAGTTTCTGGATCTGATCATTACCCGTGTCAGCAACGTAGACGTTGCCCGACGAATCAACTGCGACACCTTCTGGATAGGAGAACCACCCCGCCCATTTCTCTAAAAATGCCCCTGTGGAATCAAACTTCTGCATTCGATTGTCGAATTCATCCGTAACGTAGACATATCCTGAAGAATCAACTGCGACACCACTGGAACGTTGGAACTGCCCATCTCCCGTCCCCACTGATCCCCACTTCGCTAAAAATGTCCCCGCGGAATTAAACTTCTGGATCCGATAGTTTTGCGAATCAGCTACGTAGACATTGCCCGACGAATCAACTGCGACACCGATGGGAAATGAGAACTGCCCGTCACCCGAACCATAAGATCCCCACTTTGTTAAAAATGTCCCCGCGGAATTGAACTTCTGGATCCGGGAGTGGCCAAGATCAGCTACGTAGACATTGCCTGACGAATCAACTGCGATACCGCAGGGCTCGTAGAACTGCCCGTCTCCGGTTCCATAGGTGCCCCACTTTGCTAAAAATGTCCCGGTAGAATCAAATTTCTGGATCCGATTGTTGTCATAATCAGTGATGTAGATATTGCGTGACGAATCTACTGCGACAGCATAGGGATGATCGAACTGTCCATCTCCGGATCCACCAGATCCCCATTTGGCAACGAACACATACGTTTCAGTGCTGGTTCTGACCGTGATGTAGTTCGTCCGTGTGAGTGTATTGCTTCCCGCAGAGTTGGTTGCAGTTAGCGCCACGGTATAATTACCGTCACGGGTGTAAATGTGAGAGGGGTTCTGGGAAGTGCTGGTACTGTCGTCCCCGAAGTTCCAGCTCCAGCTGGTTGGCATATTGGTCGAGCTGTCAGTGAATGTGACGGTTAATGGAGGTGGACCGGAGAGGAAATGGGGGTCTCCCACGAAGTTCGCGACCGGGGGGATTACCGAAGAAGACGCAAACTTCTGGATCCGATAGTTTTGCGAATCAGTGACGTAGACCTTGCCCGATGAATCTACTGCGACACCCTGCGGGAAATTGAACTGCCCGTCACTTGACCCCCATGTCCCCCACTTCGTTATAAATGTCCCCGCAGAAGTGAACTTCTGGATCCGCTTGTTTCCATAGTCCGCGACGTAGACATTGCCCGACGAATCTACTGCGACACCTTCGGGAGCGTAGAACTGTCCATCTCCGGATCCACCAGAGCCCCACTTCGCTATAAATGTCCCCGCAGAATTGAACTTCTGGATCCGGGAGATGTCCTGACCCATTGTATTGTACTGAGTATCAGCAACGTAGACATTGCCCGACGAATCAACCGCGACACCGTAGGGATTTAGGAACTGCCCGTCACCTGACCCAGATGTCCCCAACTGCGTTAAATATGTCCCCGCAGAATTGAACTTCTGGATCCGACTGTTGCCTACGTCAGTGACGTAGACATTGCCCGAAGAATCAACCGCGACACCTTTGGGATCAGAGAACTGCCCGTCACCAGATCCCCATGTCCCCCACTGCGTTAAATACGATCCCGCAGAATTAAATTTCTGGATCCGACTGTTGCCGTTGTCAGCGACGTAGACATTGCCCGAAGAATCTACTGCGACACCTTTGGGATAGGAGAACTGCCCATTTCCGGTTCCCTCATTACCCCACTTCGCTAAAAATGCCCCATCTGAAGTGAACTTCTGGATCCGATGGTTACCCGCATCCGTGATGTAGATATTGCCTGACGAATCTATTGCGACACCATAGGGTAAGGAGAACTGCCCATTTCCGGTGCCCTCGGTACCCCATTTGGCAACGAATACATATGTTTCACTGACGGACGTAGATCCAATTTCGTAAGGATCTGCATGAACTACAACGTCTTGCTTCAGGCTTACCGCTTCTCCCTGTGATCCACCAGACAGCGCAGAAACCCCTGCTATCAGACCGATCATACAGAGAAAAGCCAAAGTTAACAATACACACGGTTTTAGTGAACTTGATTTATACAAAAATAACCCTCCGCTATGAAACGAAGGATTTTTATCTTGATATATTTATGCAATGCGTCATTGGCAAAAGCCAAATTCCGTCGTCCATCTTTTTTTTGTTCACCGTGGTGCTAATAGATTAATGGGGATCTCACCCAGACAATCCGCACTCATACAGCACCCATCCGCATCCATCACAGGCAGCATTTCAGCGACGCCGACCCCCCCGCAGGATTTCACTCGCCGCGAAAGCGAAACGACGGCTCCACAAAACTAAGAGTCCGCTGAACCGATAGAAATAATCAGAAGATATGGGATTTGTCAACGGCGGTTTTAATTTTCTCACTCTCTGCGGAATAAATTCCCCAGTGCGGTACTCAGGTTCAGGTACCTGAAGTGTTGCAGTTTATTTTTAGGAATTATTGTCAAGGACCTAAGATTTATGACCTCTCATAAAATTGAAATGGGTGGAAACTGGTTGGATCTGGAAAAAGGGGCGGTATATCTGCCAAAATAATCACAAAAGTATCAAAAGCAAGGTCTTTCACTATAAAAAAAGATCCCGAGGGAGAAACAAAGTCCCTCAGCCGCTCCTTTATTGATGGGCGCAATTCTCCCAAATTACCCAACCGGAAATTAAAAAATGACTCACTCCACCTTCGCCCACACGTACGCAAACCGCTGGAACGCCGTGATATGCCCGAAGATGCCAAAGAGCATGAGCAGCCAGCCAAGCCAGCCGAGCCCGAAGAAACTTATGGGGGCAAAGAAGTCAATAATACCGACAACGATGATCAGCACAAGCCGGTCCGCCCTCCCGAGCAGACCGCCGTAGTACCTGCCGACCCCGACTGCCTGTGCCTGTGTGCCGAGGTACGACGCCATCAGCACGCCGGTAAGTGCCAGAACGCCGATCTGCCACGGCACCATACCACTGGCAAAAATACCGGTAATGATGAAGATATCCGCGTACCGGTCCACCGCATGGTCGAGGAAGTCCCCGCGTTTGCTCTGGACTTTCATCTCTCGGGCAACTGCCCCATCCATCGCATCGAAGAATGCATTCAGGGCAACAGCGACAATAGCCCAGAGTTCCAGCCTGTAATAGAAGAGGATCCCCGCCACAGCTGACGCAATAAATGCAGCAATGGTGAGAATATTCGGGGTGATCCTGCACCGTATCGCTATCGCAACCAGCGGGTCGAAGTAGACCTTCACATGCGAGCGGTACTGGTCGAGCGTCATGGTTTAGACCTCCAGGAAACTAGACCAGTCAATATTGCCAAACGATGCAGGGACCGTTCCGTCTAAAAACCCCTCGATCTGGTCAGCGCACCACGCGGGATCACGTCCTGTGGTGTCCAGTTCAAGGATCTGACGGGGTTTATACTCTTCGACCGTTTCGAACAGGATACAATCGAGAGCTTCAGCTTCAGCATTCTCCCGGATCTTCTTTGGACCGTACTTCCGTTCTTTCAACCGTTTTTTCAGCTCGTCCGGGCGGCAGCGGAGGATAACGATCCGGTCGCAGGAGAAGACATGGGCAAAATGCCCCTCGATAAAACCGTCAACCGGTTCAAACTCGTCTGCCATCCGGTCGACATCGATCACCCGCGTATCCCTCTCTGTATCCTCACCGTACAGGTAACGATCGGTAAGGTCGTTGATGTGCACTACCGTGTGCCCGCGGCGGGAAAGTTCGTCCGCAATAACCGACTTTCCCGTACCCGGCGTCCCGGTGATGCCGCACATCATAGCGAGTTAATCTCCGTAATAAACAATTCGTTCTCCCAGTCTTCTCCGATACTCACACGGATATAATGATCGGGCAGTCCCGAAAAACTCCTGCACGAGCGGACGAGAACACCACGGCGGGCAAGCATCCCGACCATCTCGTCGCTTGCGTGCGGTGAGACGTCCACCATCACAAAGTTCGCATCAGATGGCAGGACCGGGTATTTCACCCGGGAAAAATACTGCTTTCGCCAGCGCTTCACCTGTGCGATGTACCGTCCTGCCTGCTCAGTACCAGAAAGTGCTGCCGCCGCTGCAGCGCACGAGACAGAATTCATCGTAAATGGCGTGCCCGCACGCAGGTAGAATGGCGCAAGCCAAGCCGGTACAAATGCATACCCGATACGAAGTCCGGCAAGTGCGTGCGCTTTGGAAAAAGTCCTCCCGATGATAAGGTTGTCATATTTTTTTATCAAGGGAAGATAGTCATAATCCGAGAACTCGACATAGGCATTGTCAAGGAACAGCACGCCCCCGATAGTCTCGAGCACCTGCCTGACATCCTCCACGGGTGTCGCATTCCCGGTGGGGTTGTTGGGCGAACAGAGTATCGTGATCTTTGCGGTTTTGCCTGCCCTGCCCAGTGCATCTGCATCAACGGAGAAGTCCTCATTTCTGGGAACTGTGATGATCTGTGCACCCTGTGCCTGTGCCGCAAGCCCGTAAAAGGAGAAGGTAGGGGTGGAAATTGCCACCGTCTCTTGGGGCTCAACAAGTGTTCTTGTGAGCGTCTCGATGACCCCGTCCATGCCGACACCGGTGACGAACCGGTAATCCCCGTAATAATTTTTGAGTGCTTGTACCAGCACGTCAACCCGTTCGTCCGGGTACCGGTTCACATGCTCCAGCGCCTTTTGTGCTGCGGCTAAAACGTCCGGTGCCGGGAGGTGCGGGTTCTCGTTACTTGCCAGCCGTGCGATGCGGCTAATCCCGTATTCACGCGCAATGTCCGAGGTTTTTTTCGCAAACTGGTAGCCGCCCTGTTTATAGCATGCCCTTACCAAGCGCTCCATCGATCACCCCGATCACG
>Ga0208494_1000204_pt1 | contig 15439 bp, 19 predicted proteins | sample CryBogmetaGMA10M_FD_184544 | JGI IMG/M metagenome (GOLD analysis project Ga0208494, IMG submission 184544) | Freshwater microbial communities from Crystal Bog, Wisconsin, USA - MA10M (SPAdes) | ecosystem: Environmental > Aquatic > Freshwater > Lake | place: Crystal Bog, Wisconsin, USA...
GGAAAGAGCCATCTCTGTATCACAGAAAATTGTAGCTGTACCTGCAGGAAATGTAACATTGTAACTGAACTCGGGTTAAAATATCACGAGTTCTGCATAAAAGGCGGCGAAGCCGCCCAACGCTACGAGCACGAACTGCATTAACAAAAGATCGCGTTGCCGTTTACGGTTACGAGATCTTTCTCATACACCCGCACTTTTCTGCCGCTGCAGCCACCGCTTTCGCAACCGCACGGGTCACACCCTTATCAAGAATGTTGGGAAGAATCCTCTCCCGGTGCGGTTTTGCTACATATCCGGCAATTGCATGTGCCGCCGCGATCTTCATCTCATCAGAAATTTTCGTGGCACATGCATCGAGTGCCCCCCGGAAAATACCGGGGAATGCCAGCACGTTGTTGATCTGGTTCGGGAAATCGCTCCTTCCCGTCCCGACAACCGCAGCACCCGCATGTTTTGCCGCATCAGGCCAGATCTCCGCTACCGGGTTTGCCATCGCAAAGACGATCGGGTCCTTATTCATGGAACGGACCATATCTTCAGTAACAATATTCGGTGCTGATACCCCGATAAAAACATCTGCCCCCACCATCGCGTCGGCGAGCGTCCCTGATTTTTCATCCCGGTTTGTCTCTTCGCCAAGAATATACTTGTACTTGTTGCTGTAGAGTCTCTCACGGCGCCGGTGGATGATCCCTTTCTGGTCGCACACAACAATATCGTGCACTACTGTGCAGACGTTCGGATCATACCCGATGCCCTTGAGGATGCGGGCGATGGAAAAACCGGCGGCACCCGAACCGGAAAGTACGATGTTAAGATCTTCAAATTTCCTTCCGGTCACTTTACACGCATTAAGCAACGCAGCAAGTACGACAACTGCGGTCCCGTGCTGGTCATCGTGCATCACCGGTATCCCGATGTCCTGTAATTCATCCTCGACCTGAAAACATTTCGGTGCTGCGATGTCCTCAAGATTGATACCGCCAAAGACCGGTGCGATGTTGCGTACCTGGTCGGCAAAATCCGTCTCGTAACTCTCAAAGCAGATCGGGAACGCATCTATTCCGGCAAACTCTTTAAAAAGAATCGCCTTTCCCTCCATCACGGGAATTCCCGCATACCCGCCGATGTTGCCCAGTCCCAGCACCGCAGACCCGTCAGTTACGATCGCAATCGTGTTTGCTTTTAAGGTATACTTGTACGCGAGGTTTCGGTCCTTCATTATCTGGCGGCAGACTTCGGCTACACCCGGCGTATACGCACGGGAAAGATCATACGGGGTTTTAAGCGGCACCTTTGAACGGATCTCCAGTTTTCCGTGGTGCTTTGCATGCAGTGCAAGAGATTCCTTGTAGATATCATCGCTTCCCGGTGAAAACAGCATTCGGGGTACGCTCCTGTACGAAAAGAGCGTGAGTAAAGGTAATGAACCTTACGCCGGGACTATTCCCTATGATGCACGTCAAACCGGTAATTTCAATAACCATACCCTTATTTTCCACGGTCGCCTAATTCCATACAAAAAGAGTGTACGGATATGCCCGAACAGATTGTGTCATTTCGTCGCAAAAGCCTCGTTATCAGACGTTTAACAAAAGCAGCACCGACCATCCGCACACAGTTCGGCGTGCAAAGGATTGGGATCTTCGGCTCGTTTGCACGCGGTGAGCAGACGAAAAAAAGTGACGTTGATGTGCTGGTCGATTTCTTACCCGACCGCGAGACCTATCATAATTTCATGAACCTCGCCGATTTTCTCGAAGATCTCTGCAGGAGAAAGGTTGATCTCCTTTCAGAAAAATGGATCTCGCCACTCCTGAAACCGTATATCGATAAGGATGTGATCTGGATTGAAATCTGATCAGATCCTTCTCATCCATATCCAGCACGAGATGGTATTTCTCCAGCGAATCTCAAAAGACCGGACCCTTGATGATCTGATTCACGATGAATACTATGCACATGCGGTCAAAAGTGCCATCGAAGTGATCGGTGAGGCATCAAAAAATCTCTCGCCAGCGATAAAAGAACAGTACCCGGCAATTGAATGGCGACGGATGGCACAGATGCGGGACCGGATCATTCATCATTATTTTGACATCAACTGGAAACTCGTGTGGGACGTTATCAAAATAGAGATACCGGCTCTCGAACCGAAGATTTCCGCAATCATTCATCATCTGGATGCAAAACCTTCTGGCGCAAAACCCCAGGGAAAAAATTCATCCAGTGGCAAATTATGATCCGGAATGTTTCTTTCACATCTCATAACGCGTTTCTCTTAAGAGAAAATCCACCCCCTAACAAACAGTGATCGGGAACCTCCCTCTTCCGGAATCTCATGATCCGGCATTATATACCAAGGTGACCAGAGAGCTGATCAATGAAAACGAGTTACGTGCATGGGTACTCACCACGCGAAGCGGAACGGCTGCTCGATCAGGCACAAACACTCACAGAGCTGCTCCACTGCGATACCCATTATCCAAACGGGAGCACGGTGCTCGAAGCCGGTTGTGGCATCGGCGCACAGACCATCACCCTTGCACAGAACAGCCCGAAGGCACAGATCACTTCTATCGATTTCTCTCCCGCATCACTCGCACAGGCAGAGGAGCGGGTTTGCGCCGCCGGTATCCAAAACGTCACCTTCCGGCAGGCAGACATCCATGCACTGCCCTTTGCGGATAATTCCTTTGATCACGTCTTTGTCTGCTTTGTTCTCGAACACCTGCCTGAGCCTGCCCGTGCCCTCGCATCCCTGCACCGCGTCTTAAGACCCGGGGGGTCGATCACGGTCATCGAAGGGGATCATGGGTCTGCATACTTCTCCCCGGACAGCGCAGCAGCGAGACGGACAATCGCGTGTCTTGTCAAGATCCAACGGCAGATGGGGGGAGATGCGCTCATCGGGCGCAGGTGTTACCCGTTACTCGTCAACGCAGGTTTTGAGGGGGTCACCATCTCCCCCCGCATGGTATACGTGGATGCATCGCATCCGGCACTTGTCGAGGGGTTCACGAAGCAGACATTCACTGCGATGGTCGAAGGTGTACGGGATGCAGCGCTGGGACTGGGCATGATCTCAGAAACGGACTGGGATCAGGGGATCGCCGATCTCTACCGCACCTGCGAACCCGACGGGACGTTCTGCTACACGCTCTTCAAGGGTGTCGGGATAAAACCCAAAGAGTAAAGGGGGTTGCCAAGTCTCCGCACCCCTTTTTATTCCGTGCCGGGTGCTCCAGCCATTGTAATTCTCCCGGCGCCAGGTTGAACAAATCCCCTCCATCCCTCATCCGGAGCGCACTGGTGCTTCTCCTTACTTTGATCTCTCACCGATCTTCTGGTCTCTCGCCATCTTTTGTTGTCTCTCACGCGTTCTTTGCCGTTGCCACCACTTTTAAGAGCCACGCCATGTTCTGTCCTATCGCCTTCATCCGGTCAACACCCTCGTGGTCCCGTTCGACATCCCCGATGTTCAACCCGAAGCCGACTCCCGGAAATCCCGGGAGGATCATGTCCCTGCCTAAGAGGAAATGGAGCAACGTATCTGCTGTATGGATGGCACCCGTCCTCCGGACAGCAATCGCGGCAGCTCCCACCTTGCGCCGGAACAGTTCGCCGTTTGCCATCGAAACAAAACCCGCCCGGTCGATTAACGCCTTCATCTCCGAAGTTACATCCGAGAAATAGACCGGTGAGCCGAGGATGATCCCGTCCGCTTCCACCATCTTTTGTATGCAGTCATTCACGCAATCATCGTCGATCACGCACCGCTGGTCCCGGTGCTCAAAACATTTCATGCAGGCAGTGCAGCCCCGGATTCTCTCCCCGGCAAGCTGTACCATCTCCGTTTTTATGCCCTCCCGCTCGAGTTCCTGCAACGCAAAATTGATCAGGATCGCTGTGTTGCCATCCTTTCTCGCGCTCCCATTAATGGCAATGACTTTCAATGGATTTTCCTTTTTTCCCTTCTTCATGTACGCACTCCGCAACTTCTACCTATAACTTGTTCAACCGTCCCTTCTGCACACCACTCTGGCTATATTATTCTGCATCGAATGGCAGAACAAAGATGATCACCCTATCGTAATTGTACAGTAACGTTAACAGCCATCTTCTCCTGCACCTTCCGCCACACCCGGAAAGCCTCATGCTCCCTTCGCTTCCTCACAGCCCTGCTTCAACGTATACGCGAGCTGCAGCGAACTGTTCACCATCTCCAGAAGATCCTCCTGCGTGTACTTGTTCTTCTCGATCTGTTCCCAGTCCTTTGTCGTATCCTCATCGTTCTCGCCCACCCATGAAGCGATCGATGCCTCGGGCATGTGAAAGCCAAGCCAACTAAAGAAGTTCAACAGATTCCCCGCCACATGCTGCATCCCGTCCACATGCCCGATGATGATGAGCCCCACCACCTTGTTTTTGATCATCCGGTTGCCGAACCATGAATACTGGTTCTCGATGCAGTTCATCCGTTCGACAAACTTCTGGACGAGTGCCGAATGGTTGTTCCACCGGATCGGTGTCGCGAGGAAGAGGACATCGGTATCGAGGACTGCGGAATAGACAGTGTCCATCTGGTCATCCTCGTACTTCATCGTGGACTGGCAGGGATACGTGCAATGATCAGGGTTCTCCGAATAGTTCCCTTCGCATTCGTAAATCTTGAGATCCTTTAACCGGATGAACGTGGTCTCACAACCGAGCGTGCTGCACCGTTCGAGCGCCCGCAGGAGCAACCGTTCGGACTTGGACAGCCCCGGTTCCTGACGGCTTGACCCGGAAATACCAAGCACCCGGATGCCTTTGACTTTACCGGCGGCAAGCTGCGGTGTCAGACCAACACCGAATCTCCGCCCAACAATAGGAGCTGGCATAGTGAATTATAGCACCATCATAAATATGGAGCTGTCCCTTCCCCGGGTCGCACGAGGGGAAGGTGGGGTAGTTTGGTTGAGTTCCTCCCGCAGCAATTGCCACAGGAGAACCGGCTTTTAGAGAATTATGCAATCGTCCGGCTTCCCTGAATTCCACCTTTTTTAACGTCCTTCTGGCATCGCATAAATTTTGTTGGTGAACTGCAACAGCAGCATTCGGTTTATGATGGCAAACGCTTCCAGCAAGGTATTATCATCTCCACAGGGAATGTTAATTTATGAAGGTTCTTGGTCTACTTCTTGGTTTGGCATTACTCGTATCGGTCGCAGCAGCATTTCCGCTCCCTTCGGTGCCGGATCTCTCCGGGACCAGCAGTCAAAACATGACAAAGATCTCGGTTTTCGAAAACGGTCAGCGGTATAAGGCTGGCCCCTATGATGTGGTTGTACTCTCCGGATCATATCGCGAGATGGGACGGCAGTACGGCAGCCTGATGAAAGACGAACTCCAGTCGGTGTACAAGATTGTCACAAACAAGACCGCACAGCAGGGGGTTACGATTGAACAAGTCCGTCTCCAGGCTCGCCAGGCGACTGCACTCCAGCCCAAACGCATGAAGGAGATCAACGCAGGAGTTGCCGAGACATCAGGGCTTTCCGAAGACGATGTCGATATACTATACTATGGCGCCGTTTTCTATCTCTATGGTCCGTCCTCCTGTTCGTTCCTTGCGGCATGGGGCAACTACACGACTGACGGGTCCATAGTGGTCTCCCGCAATTGGGACCTCCCCGATACAGTGTCGGTCTTTGACCCGTACTACACCCTTGTCGTCTACAAACCCACGGACGGGAGCAATGGTGTTGCAACGTTCGGTCCTGCCGGGATGCGTCCCGAAACGCTGATGAACAGTGCCGGGCTTTTTGTTGCTGATGACAACGGCATGGCATCCGGAGGCAGCCTCTCCTATGACAACCGACCCGATCTCATTTCTGAATTCTTCCGGTTCATGCTCGATTATTCAACGATGAAGCAGCTTGACGCCGGTATCCAGTCGCAACGGACAAATCTCGCATGGATCGTGAATGCGGCGGGACCAGAACAGGCATACTCCTATGAAGAGACCGTATATGATGTGAAGCGGAGGGATGGAGCCGGTATGATTGCGGCGGCGAACCATTTCGTAGACCCCACCTGGCATCTTGCCGGAACACCGGACGCGAACTCGGTCGCACGGTACAACAACCTCGTCACCCTTGCCGGGCAGTCAAAGGGGTCAATCGATGCGGCAAAGATGGTGCAGATCAGAAACGTCCTGTTGCAGAACGGAGGTGCAACGTTCCTGCACTATGACTTTGGAGGAGATAAGTACTCCACGGATCACCAGGTGGTCTTTGTCCCGAAGACCCGTACACTCTGGATGAAGGTGGTGGACCGGGACTGGCAGAAAGTGGATCTCGGAGCACTCTTTGGAGCCTGATATTACATGACGCAGGATTCCATCACTTCATGAAATATTACAATCTCTTTTTAATGAGAAGAAACCAAGACAATCAGAAAAATATCTCCTCCTTATATTCCCAGACTCTACCAGTCCTTCTTCATCGCCTCTGCCTTGTGCTCCTTTGGCATCAGCTCGATCGCGTACCGCAGCGCAGTCCGGGGCATAGACCTCTTGTTCATCATCACGTAATCGAAGACCACACTCTCGTGCTTCCGGCTCGCTTCCTTCAAGAGCCACCCGTACCCCTTCTGCACCATATCATCCGTATCAGTCAGGAGCATGTCGGCGATTTCGATCGCTTCATCCAGAAACTTCCCGTGTTTTGCCGGCAAGATCAAGGACACGGCGGCGGCGCGACGCACCCAGCGGTTCTTTGACTGCGTCCAGCGTTTCAGTTCAGCGATCTGTTCCGGGAATTGAATAAAAAAGTTGCCCATCGCATGGTTGCAGAACCCGTCACACTCTGCCCAGTTGGTGATGTACGTATCTATCCAGCGCTCGAAGATGGCAAGGTCTTCTCTCTCGAACCGGTCCGAGAGCAGGTGCGCCCATGTCGAGACGACAAATACCTCTTCCATCATTTCCGAACGGTACAACTCTTCGCAGAGGTGGAAGATCTCCTGCCTGTTCTGTGATTTGATCTCCTTCCAGTACTTCTTTGCGATAGCGACAACGGTTGCGGTCCTGATGCCGTAGCACCGGATCTCTTCTTTAAAGAACCGCGTGGAGGTCTTCTGGAATGCGGGATCGGAATTGGTTTTGAGTTCTTCTCTGATTCGCGTGATGACCGGATCCATAGGTTCTGGTTGTCCTCATTGCGGGATAAAAGAGATCGAACCGGGAGATTCCCCCTGAGCGAACTGCGGGAATGCAAGGGTATGCTTCCGGATCAGTGAGACATGCGAGTCGATATCAAAAAAAGTGTGGAGGCTTGGCACTGATACAATAGTTGGTGGTAAAAACGAAGAGCATTTTAGTGCCCGCGTCGGAATGCTGATCAGGGAGATGACTTACTCAAATGGCAACCGACCCAGTCTGTCTGGCAATCGTCGATGAGGACGATGCAACAGCGACGAGCGTGTACCGCGACACACGATATTATTTCTGCTGCAACTACTGCAAAAAACAGTTTGACGAGAATCCGCGACGATACTCACGGATCGCCCATGACATCAACGTCGATCTTGGAGCCTGTACGTGAAAGGGCGGGAGGATGAGGGGATGCAGATCATGCTGCACCCTGTTGGCTATGTGAGATCTCCTTACAAAAAAAAGGGGGATGCGCCACGGCAGGGACGCCTGTCGGATGCGATCGCAGAGATCGTCATTGACCCCCGGTACCAGGAGTGCCTCTTCCGGCTCGAAGGCACAAAGCAGCTGATCGTCCTTGCATGGTTTGACCGGGCTCGCCGTAACCTGCTGCACGTCACACCGCCCGGAACGGATATCGAGCACGGCGTCTTTGCCACCCGTTCCCCGGACCGCCCCAACCCGATCGGGTTTTCGGTCGTTGACCTGATCGGAATACATAACGGCGTGCTCGAAGTCCGGTACCTTGACTCGCTGGATGGAACTCCCGTCCTCGACATCAAACCCTACATCCCGGAGTTCGACTCCCCGACAGGTTAAACTGAAAAAAGGAGTCACTGGATCACGGGACTGAGGAGAGAAGAGGGTAGGTGTGCCCTGTGCTTCTCACGTACGGGTTGCACGGCAATCCGGTACGTCTGACTATACAAACCGGATTCCGGATCAAACCCCAAGATTCATGTGGTATCGCGATCCTGTTTCTGTATGGATTTGCCGACGATTTTCGATATAATCCATATGTGTGCAGAACTCCTCGGCATAGCAGGTGCAGTTCTGATCATTTACGGGGGATTCCGGGCGATAATCAGGGTCATCCTCCTTGAGTTTAAAAGAACACAGTTCACCTACAACCAGATCCGCCGGGAGTTTACTGATAAAATTGTCTTCGGGCTGGAATTTCTCATCTCAGCGGATATTCTTGCCACACTCCTCTCCCCTACCCAGCAGGATCTCATCAACCTCGCAGTGGTCGTCGTCATACGAACGGTGCTTGGCTTTTTCCTCTCAAAAGAAGCGGCTGAATTCAATCTCCAGTGACCGGATTATCAAATCGAGATGTTCTCCCCCGGTATGGCACTAAAAGGATAGGCTTTAAAAATCCGCATTCAGGAGTATGTATATGGCTCTCCCCACATCTCACGGCTCCCTCAATTACACAGGGCGACCAACCAACCCGAAGACCATGGTTGTCATATTTGTCATCCTGACGTTCCTGTTCTCTTCGGTTTTCTGGTACCTGACCGCACAGACGCCGGCTGTCGCCTCTAACGTGGGGATGCTGACGATATACACCATCGGTGTGATGTGGTGCCCTGCAGCGGCAGCAGTTGCCACCCGGCTCATCTTCCAGCGCAATCTCAAAGGGTTTGGCACCGGTCTCGGGAAACCGGTCTGGCTTGCGGTTGGCATCTTTCTCCCGATCGCTGCCGGTCTCTTCATGTTCGGCACCGCGTGGCTCTCGGGCATCGCACCGTTCAATCCCGACAATGCCGCCATCGTCTTTTCCTTCTCTTTTATTCCCGCGTTCCTGTATGCGGTCGTCTTCAGCTGCTTTGCCGCGGCAGGAGAGGAGTTCGGCTGGCGTGGTTTTTTAGTCCCTGAACTTGCCCGGTTCCAGAGTTTTACAACGCTTGCGCTCATCTCCGGCGCGATCTGGACTGCGTGGCACCTCCCGCTGATGTTCTTTGGCACCTATCACGGCGCAGGACCGATCTGGTACTCGCTTGTCATGTTCATCCCCGCGGTAATGGGCGCAGGGCTCATCCTCGCATGGCTCCGTCTTGCGGCAGGAAGTGTCTGGGTCGCTGTCCTCTTTCACGGGTTCTGGAACTATTTCATCCAGCAGTTCTATCCTGCTCTCACGGTCACAACTCCCGAAGGTACCATGATGCTCGGGGAGTTCGGATGGTTTGTTGCGATATTATACGTGGCACTTGCGCTGGTATTCTGGCACTTCCGGGACCGGCTGCCGAAACTGCCGTCGGAAGGGGTCTGAGCTGACCGTTCAAAAGAAGAGGGGACTGCCTTCCGGTATTACCCCCTTGTATCAATACTGACTTTGAGGACCCAAATGAAATAAACCGCTTCACTCGCACGGCGTGGTCTCTCTCCCGGTCTTTCCGACAAAGAGCGGGACCGTGCAAATCATCTTCAGTATGCTTTTGCCGGTATTTCGGATCTGGTGAAACTCGCAGGGCAGGAGCAGCAGTGCGTCTCCGGCACGGACCTGTGTCTCTTTTGTGACATCATTTTTAAGCACGCCCTCGCCTTCCAGAAAAAACATCTCGTGCTCTTCCTTGTGGCAATGGAAAGAGCAATGCCCGCCCGGGACAATCTCCATGAGTCGCAGGGCATATCGCGGGCACCCGTCATCTGCCGTCAACAGAAAGCGGGCTTGCATGCCGGAGAAACCGGGCTTGTTGATCGGTTCTGCGGGGACATCTTCTGGATGCTTGAGGATCATCGTATGTTCCGGTTCCTGCGTAGAGACAGATAATGCTGCCGTTTATACCCGGTGAGATGACAGGGATTCATCGGATAAAACAACGGTATAGCCAAAAAAACGAAAAGGAGAAAGAGAGGGTTTAGTAGTCTTCACACCACAGTTCGAAATATGCCTGCGGGTGATCGCACACCGGGCACTTGTCGGGTGCGGACGTGCCTTTTTCGATATGCCCGCAGTTCCGGCAGTACCATTGCGATACCTTCTTTCTTTTGAACACCTCGTCTCGTTCGAGGTTTGCGAGCAGTCTTGCATAACGGCGCTCGTGGTGCGCTTCCACTGCGCCCACCATCCGGAAGAGTTTTGCGATCTCAGAAAAACCTTCCTTCTTTGCAAGCTTCTCAAAACCGGGATAGAGCATGCCCCATTCATGCTGCTCTCCTGCGGCAGCAGCCCGGAGATTTTCCATTGTCGTGCCAATCACCCCTGCGGGATATGCTGCGCTGATCTCCACCGCCCCGCCTTTTAACTGTTTGAAGAAGAGTTTGGCGTGTTCCTTCTCCTCTTCGGATGTCTGCAAAAAGATTGCAGCGACCTGTTCGTATCCTTCTTTTTTTGCGACGCTTGAGAAGAACCCGTATCGCATGCGGGCTTGCGATTCGCCGGCAAATGCTGCAAGGAGACTCTTCTCTGTCTTGCTTCCTTTGAGATCCATGATGTACCATTACTCCGGATAAGTTTCACAGTTCACCGACAAAAACTCTGCTGTCGGAAACCGGATTCACGTACTGCAAGACGGTAGACACAGATCCTTCAATGGCATTCGTATATTCATCAGGTTTCTTCGCGACACTCTCTCATGCCCGTGCCGGGGTCATTCATGACCGGACACTATAAACAAGAAGACCTCAACTCATCATTACGGGGAATTATGGCAGACTATGCAAATGGGGAAAAGAACCAAAATAAAAAAGGGAGTTTGAATAAATTATGCCGACAGGTAATCGGCAGGTGTCGGGAGCTGCTCTTTTAAGCCCTTGCGCTTCCGAATAGCCATCACAACTTCTTTTACCATGCTGTTTGGAACGAGCTCGAAACCGGAAAACTCGGTGTTCCACATCGCACGACCCTCGGTCGCGGACCGGATGTCACCGGCAAACCCGAAGAGCTCAGCAACTGGTGCCTTGCCGACAACGGTGATCGTATCTCCCTCGCTCTGCATATCAAAGACCTGCCCCCGCCGCCCCTGGATCTGGGAGGTTGCCGCACCCATCTGGTCCATCGGGACCGTGATCTGGATCTTCTGTACGGGCTCTAACAGGGAATCTCCGGCAAGAAGGATCCCTGCCTTGATGGCACCGCGGACTGCCGGGATAACCTGTGCGGGACCACGGTGGATTGCATCCTCGTGCAGCTTCACATCGACAAGACGCATCTTTAAGTTCTGCACCGGCTCATCAGCAAGCGGACCTCCCGCAAGCGCCTCGTGAATGCCTTCGAGAACCAGTTCCATCGTCTCGTTCAAGTACTGGATACCTTTCGTCATGTCGAGGAGCATATTGGTGCCCTTGATGTCCCGTACGTTCTTTGCCTCGTCCTTTTCCATGCCCGCTTTCATGAGTATGTCACGGCGCTCGAGCATCGGCTGGTTCATCGAGACTTCTCCGGACTTGATCAGTTTGACAATATCCTCAGACATTGGCTCGAGATCGAAATAGAATCGGTTGTGCCGGTTCGGGGACTTTCCTTCGACCTTTTCCACCTTGGACGTGGCAGTCTCACGGTACACAACGATCGGTTCTGACGTGACGATCTCGACACCCTTGTCACGCTTGATACGCCCGGTGACAATCTCAAGGTGTAACTCGCCCATACCGGAGATCAGGTGCTCACCGGTCTCTTCGTTGATGGCGATACCGAGCGTCGGATCTTCCTTTGCCACCTGCCGCAGCACTTCAACAAGTTTTGGCAGGTCCTTCATGTTCTTTGCCTCGACAGCAACAGTCATGACCGGCTCACTGTAGTGCTTGAGCGACTCAAAGGAGGTCATTTCCATTAAGTTAGTTACCGTGGACCCGACAATCGCGTCCCTGAGACCGGTGACTGCTGCAATATTTCCCGCAACAATCTCTTCAACCTCAACACGCTTTGGTCCCATGAAAATGCCGACCTGCTGGAGACGGTTCTCCTTCTTTGCCGAACCCATGACGTAGAGCGTGTCACCGCGCTTGAGGCTGCCGGAGAAGAGCCGCCCGGTCGCCACTTCGCCCGCGTGGGGATCAAAAGAAATGTCGGTGACCATCAGCCCAACCGGACCGGTCGCGTCGCAGGAGATCATTGCCTTTCCTTCCTTTGACTCTTTATCCCCGTGCCAGATGACCGGGATACGGCGTTTCTGGGCTTCGAGCGGGTCGGGTAACTGGTGCACGACAATATCTAAGAGAACCTCAGAGAGCGGACTGTGCTTTGCCAGGTATTTCATATCCCCGGAACGGCACTTGTCATACACATCTTTAAAGGAGATCCCGCTCTTCTTCATGAACGGGGCGGACACTGCCCAGTTATAGAGGGCAGAGCCAAACACGACCGTGCCTTTCGCTGCATCGAGCTTCCAGCCTTCGTTGTAGGCTTCCTCGTTCATGCCCTTGATCAGCTTGTTTACTTTGTCGATCACTTTGCCAAGCCGGATCTGCATCTCCATCTCATCGACTTTCAGCTCGTTGATCAACCGGTCGACCTTGTTGATGAAAAGAATGGGGCGTACCTTCTCCTTTAACGCCTGCCTGAGCACGGTCTCGGTCTGGGGCATCGTGCCTTCAACCGCATCGACAAGCACTACCGCACCATCGACCGCACGCATCGCGCGCGTCACATCGCCACCGAAGTCTACGTGACCCGGGGTGTCAATCATGTTGATGAGGTAATCCTGCCCATCATACTCGTGCACCATCGAGACGTTCGATGCGTCGATGGTGATACCGCGTGACTGCTCCTCAGGATCCGAATCCATGAAGAGCTGCTTACCCGCAAGCTCTTCTGAAATAATACCGGCACCTGCAAGCAGGTTGTCGGACAGGGTAGTCTTACCGTGGTCGATATGCGCCACGATACCGATATTCCGGATATGCTTCGGATCCTTCATGAGCTCTGTTACGCGCTCAACCGTTTTTTTGCCTCGGGCCATGAAAATAACCTCAAAAAAGATAGTTTACCGGGCGGATTTTGCAATGCGCTCGCGTTCTTCCTTTTTACCAACAGAGAAACATTTTGTATCGCCTTTGGATGCAGCGATCAATTCATCGGCGAGAATAGCACTCGCAGGTTTTTTGCTCTTGCGGGACGCTTTCAGGGTTGCTTCTGCAAGAAAACCGATGGCGGTATCGACACGGCGCAGCGGTGCGGTATCGACCGATTTCGGGACATTGATGCCCCCATATTTCAGGCGGACTGTCTCTTCGCGGGGACCGGTATTGGCGATTGCCTCGACAAGCACTTCAATGGGGTTTCTCTTCGTCTTTTTGTTGACGATCTCAAATGCATCCCGCACAATCCCTATTGCCAGCTGCTTTTTGCCGGTGTTATTCTCGGTCTGCATCAGGCGGTTAATCAAGCGCTCGACGATCGGCATGTTTGCCTTATTGAACTCCTGCCGGGAAAACTTCCCGCAGGAATGGGGGATGATTAAAGCGGTGAGGTTCACGTACCGGATGAGACCGGGGTCGGTAACCTTGACTTCAGATATATCCCACTTGTTGAACAGCAGTTTCTTTCCTGCTTCCTTTACTTCTGCTTCTGCCATAACGATCACCTGCGCGGTTTCTCCTTCCTGCCAATGACCATTTCATGAAGGCAGACGTTGTTCACTTTGGTGACGACGTACCGGACGCCGGGGATGTCCCCCATCGAACGACCAAGACGACCGCCGATACCTTCAATCTCGACATCATCATGCTCATCAATGAAGTTGATCGCACCATCGCCACACGCAAACGCGGTGACCTGACGCCCGTTCTTGATCAACTGCACGCGCACGCACTTCCGGATTGCTGAGTTCGGCTGTTTTGCCTCAACACCAACCTTTTCCAGAACGATACCTCTCGCCTGTGGAGCCCCCTCAAGAGGATCTGATTTCACATCGAGGTTGAGTTCGCGGCGGGCGTAATTTTTGTCGCTCCACCGGAACTTTTTTGAGTCCCGAACCATTTTTCTGGCTGCAAATTTACCCTGTCCCATTAAAGAGCCTCATTTAAGTTGTTTTTGTGGTTATCGATAACCCATACTGAGATATATACTAACGCGGGTAAGCGATTTATAAATTGTGGCACTCCACCTGCCAGTCTTGTACTATTATCCCGCATTCATAATAATATTATATCCTGCATTGCCAATATGATAAGATGAACGTCGCGATCTATAAAGAGGTGCAGATCGATGCGAGCCACCGGCTGCTCCACTATAAAGGGAAGTGTGCCAACCTTCACGGGCACCGCTGGAAGGTGGAAGTGTGGATTTGCGGCGAGCCTGACGCGACCACAGGAATCCTCGTGGATTATAATGTAATCAAACAGACTATTGGAAAATACGATCACCAGATTATTCTGAACCGTGACGACCCGATGGTCCCCTGCATCGAAAAATACCAGCATGTCATAACAACGCCGGGAGAACCAACAAGTGAGCTGCTTGCCGAAATCATCAGAAATGATCTCTACGAGTACTGCCGAGAGCAGGGGATAGCAGCAAAGATCACGAGGATCCGTGTCTGGGAATCACCGAACTCTTTTGCCGAGCTTGTCGATGAAGGTCGCTGAAATTTTTAAGAGCCTCCAGGGAGAAGGCAAAAACCAGGGAAAACCGTGCCTGTTCATCCGGCTCGCGGGTTGTAACCTGCACTGCCGCTGGTGCGATACCGGGTACGCCCGGACGGGCGGCAGGGAGATGAGCCTTGATGAGATCCTCGAACAGGTCTGGCGGGTGAATCCCCCCTATGTCTGCATCACCGGCGGTGAACCGCTCCTGCAGGCAGCTGAACTCGAACCGCTGCTCGCTTCGCTCAAAAAAAAGGGCACGGCGATCGATATCGAGACGAACGGCACGATCGACTTCGCCCGCTGCCAGCCGTATGCGACGATCTGCATGGATGTAAAATGCCCGTCATCGGGTGAAGAGAGCGACCTTGCGCTGCTCGATGCGATCCGCCCGGATGACAGCGTAAAATTTGTGGTCGGCGATGAAGCGGACTGCCGGTATGCACAGGATGTCATCGAGACGCACCGAATTGAGGGTGAGATTTTTCTCTCACCGGTCTTTGGCACGGACTACAGACCCATGACAAAATTTATTCTTACAAATAACCTTCCGGTGCGGTTCCAGGTTCAGCTGCACAAAGTTATCGGAGTGAAATGACTACAGCTGTCTGTTTACTATCAGGAGGGATGGACTCGGCAACCCTTGCCTATCTCGCAAAGCGCGAGGGTTACGAGATCCTCGCACTGCACCTGAATTACGGGCAGAGA
>Ga0208494_1000208_pt1 | contig 15130 bp, 16 predicted proteins | sample CryBogmetaGMA10M_FD_184544 | JGI IMG/M metagenome (GOLD analysis project Ga0208494, IMG submission 184544) | Freshwater microbial communities from Crystal Bog, Wisconsin, USA - MA10M (SPAdes) | ecosystem: Environmental > Aquatic > Freshwater > Lake | place: Crystal Bog, Wisconsin, USA...
TTACTCAGTTTGGATTTCATTACACCCGAATTATCTCAAACGGAGCTCAATCGTTTCTTTTGGTTAATTTCCGACGATCCTAAATCGGGAGAAGAACCAAAATAATATTAGTCATTTATAAACTGCTTAAGAAAATCTCTACAATCTGAAGGTATTTTACCTTATATGAGAGGTTCAGACACAGCCTGATTATTTGGTGCGATCCTTCAAACCGCACTTCTATCATCCACCACACACTGTCATCCATAGACCATGAGATTCGCCCACAGAAATGCGAATGGCGTGCATCCGGGCTGCAGGTTTAGAGCAAAAACAATAATGAAAGGTTTATGTTGTTGGCACAATTAAGAGATAATCATCCAGATGGTGTAAAAATTATGAAAAACTGGCAAATTATGGGAGTTCTTACATTCCTGATAATAGGGATTGTATTGATGAGCGGGTGTACAAACGCAGGGTCCACGAGTGCGGCACCGGTGGCAGTAAGCACACCAACCCCGCCTATAACTCCCCTCCAACCAACTACTGAAGTGACCACCCTGCCACATACACCGGTGCAGGTTGCAATTCCCAAGACTGGCGTGTGGATCAAGGTAACGTATCCCAAAACCTATACCGGAACATACGGTCTGCCAGCAGAACAGGTTCCGGTGACGGATACTGGTGATCACGTCTACCAGATTCGCACGACCGTTCGCACGACTGAAGGTCCGTTTTTGGCATCCATTAAAAAGCAGGATGGTTCTGTGGATAAACTCGTCGTTGCCGTGTACAATAATGGATCGTTAATCAAAGAGGTATCGACAACCGCTCCCCTAGGTTCGATTGAATTATATGCAACCTTAAAGACACCAACCCCCACAACAAATCCCACCCCATATCTCACAAACTCTACCTCAAAAACATCTTGAATTTGAAGAGGCATTTCCCGGAGTGAAAGTGGAAGATGCCCAATTTTTTTTAAGTCGTTAAAGAGATTACGTTTATAAAATCCACCCACGTGTCCTGCTCTACATGAGAGCCGGTTCCAAATGGTTCAAAAATTGAAATTTTTATGGGAGCGGGGGAGCATTTTTTCCCATTTTTTAACGTAGCCGTTCATGAAATTTCCCTATGACTGCACCACTTCTGACCGGTTTCATCACAAACTCCGTACCAGATCCGGATCGATTGGTGCATTTTTAGAAAGAGATAAAACAGCTCCCTTCAATTTTCATATACGTACGACCGGAGATTTGGTGTATGAGCGGCGAGTATGAACAGGCATTCCGCGACGCAGCTACTGATCCGGAACGGTTCTGGGGGGCAGCAGCAGAAAAGGTTCACTGGTATCGAAAATTCGATAGCGTGATCAGCAGTGAAAAACCCCCGTTTTACCGGTGGTTTGAAGGCGGGATGGTCAATTCCTGTTATTCCGCACTCGATTATCATGTCGAACACGGGAATAAAGACCGTATTGCGCTCATCTATGACAGCCCGGTAACAAAAACCATAAAAAAATATTCATATGGCGAGTTGCTTGCCCTCGTTGCACGGTGTGCTGGCGGACTCCGCCAGTGTGGGGTTGAAAAAGGCGATCGCGTGGTGATCTACATGCCCATGATCCCGGAAGCGGTAATCGCCATGCTCGCCTGTGCTCGTATCGGCGCCATCCACTCTGTCGTCTTCGGTGGGTTCGCACCCCGTGAACTTGCCACTCGTATCGAGGATGCACGTCCCCGCGTGGTGATATCCGCTTCCTGCGGGATCGAGGTAACCCGTGTCATCCAGTACAAGCCACTTCTTGACGCCGCGATTGGAATGTGCACCCATAAACCATCGTCCTGCATCATCGTCCAGCGTCCCGAATCACCCATAGAATCTCTTGCCGGGCGGGACATTGACTGGAATACCTTTATGGAAGCTGAACCGGTTGGATGCGTGCCTGTTCTCGCAACTGATCCCCTCTACCTGCTCTATACGTCCGGCACTACCGGAAAACCCAAAGGGGTGGTGCGGGATAACGGGGGGCACCTTGTTGCACTGACATGGACGATGAAAAATATCTACGACATGAAGCCCGGCGAGGTATTCTGGGCAGCATCCGACATCGGGTGGGTGGTTGGACACTCCTATATCGTATATGGTCCGCTGTTTTACGGTTGTACCACGATCCTGTACGAGGGAAAATCGGTTGGCACACCCGATCCGGGAGCATTCTGGCGGGTTATTGCAGAGCACGGGGTTTCTGTCCTGTTCTGTGCACCCACGGCGTTTCGCGCAATCCGGCGCGAAGATCCGCAGGCAGAATATATCCGGAGATATGATCTCTCAAGTCTCAGGATGCTCTTTTTAGCCGGAGAACGGTGTGATCCGGACACTCATGGGTGGGCACAAACTCATCTCAGGATGCCAGTCATCGATCACTGGTGGCAGACTGAAACCGGCTGGGCGATTGGGGCGAATTGTGTGGGGCTTGAACTGCTGCCGATAAAACCCGGCTCCTGCACAAAACCGGCACCGGGATACGATATCCGCGTCCTTGACGCAGAAGGCAACGAAGTTCCGTGCGGGCAGACTGGAAATATTGTTGTCCGGCTGCCGCTTCCTCCGGGTTGTTTTTCTACGCTCTGGCAGAATGATGAGGATTATGTCAAGACCTACTTTTCCACATATCCCGGCTATTACCTGACAGCAGATGCAGGATTTGTTGATGATGACGGATACCTCTGGATTATGGGCAGAACCGATGACATCATCAATGTTGCAGGACACCGGCTCTCCACTGGTGCGATGGAAGAGGTGCTTGCCTCACATCCTGATGTGGCAGAGTGCGCAGTCACCGGGGTTCACGACCCGGTTAAAGGCGAAGTGCCGGTTGGATTCGTCGTATTAAAAGCGGGAGCCGTAAAAAAGCAGGAAGAGATTGAGCCTGAACTTATTAAACTGGTGCGGCAGAAGATCGGTCCGATTGCATCATTTAAAGCTGCAGCCGTCGTGAAAAGGCTCCCCAAAACCCGATCGGGTAAAATCCTGCGTGGAACCATAAAAAAAATTGCAGATGGCGTTCCCTACCAGGTACCGGCAACCATCGATGACCCTCAGATCCTTCGCGAAATTACACAGACGCTAAGTCAGATGGGGTACCCCAGAACGTGAGCGAATTGCGTTCCCGTACAGTGAGGGGAACCGTATTGATGCAGCACGTATCAATTCGCGTACGCAATTCTCCAGTACTCCAGTGGCTTTTTCTTCGAAGGCATTCATTATGATCGTTTACCGTAATCACCGGGTGTATCTGTTCTCATTTGTGCATCTCCGTGCATGAAATGGGCATGCGTTTTTTTCCCATCCAGCAGACATCAGGCATCTCATACAACCTGTGCGGGTTCGGATCGATAATGATGGTGAGTGTGATGATCTTTGGTTTCACACACATCATCTCCTGATGTCATTAGGGAAACATCAATAGCAAATGTTTATAGTTATCAACTACCACGGTTATTGTGCCATGCTATAGCATAGCAGAGGGGAGTAGTTCATGAAATATTCGGTTCTGTTTATCGCGGCACTGCTCATTGCAACCGCATTAATTGCCGGCTGTACCCAGCAGGCAGCTGCACCCGCCCAGAAGGGAGAGATCAAGGTTGGTGTAATTGCATCCTTGACCGGCCCGGCAAGCAATGTTGGCAAGAACATGGGGCAGTCTGCACAAGTGGCAGCTGACGAAATCAATGCGAACGGGGGCATCCTGCTCAGTGGGTCGACAACCAAGGTTCCGATCAAGCTCATCGTTGGCGACGACGAGTCCACACAGCAGGGCGGGCAGAAAGCTGCCACCAAGCTGATCACCGATGACAAGGTGGACATCCTTGTCGGCGGTTACTCAAGCGCGGTCACGTCGGCGTATGAACAGACCATCGCGGAGTACAAGGTTCCGTACATCGTGACCGGTGCATCAAGCCCGATCATCACCCACCGCACGGACATCGACACGAGCTATATCTTCCACCACTGCCCGACAACCGATAGTTATGGACAGTACACAACAACGTTCATCGACCAGGTGGTTCGCCCGGCGGTCAATACGAAGTTTAATTTCCCGGACAGCAGACCGTTCCGGCTCGCCCTGCTCTACCAGGACACCGCGTTCGGCAAAGGCGTTCAGACTGCCGTGAACAATACGATAATGCAAAACAAGTTAAATATCGTTCTCGTCTCACAGCAGAGCTTCAAGATGGGCGAGAGCGACTTCAGGACACCGCTGACCGCGATCAAGGCAGCAAGCCCCGATGCAGTTTACATCGCGGCATTCCCGAATGAAGGAGCCCCGGCTATTACGCAGGGGCGCAGGGACATCGGGCTGAACACCCTATTCCTTTCTGTCGAAAACAATGACAACGCCCAGTTCTACAAGGACATCGGACAGTATGGCGAAGGATCCATTATTGAGAGCCGTTTCTCTCCATACACTGCTCCCACCGGGGCGCTGGCTGATGCCCAGAGCAAATTCAAGAACAGCTACAATGCAAAGTGGGGCGTGTATCCCGATATGATGGGTGCATCTACCTATGAAGGCGTCTATATTGCAGCCAAAGCGATCGGGAATGCAGGGACAACTGACAAGGCAACGGTGAGACAGGCGCTCGTCACCCTGAACATGCCGCATGTCATCGAAGCCATGAAAGGCGGGACGATATCATTTACTCCGGACTTCCGTGAGTCGCAGTTCGACCTCTGGATGGAGCAGCTGGTATACAACCAGACGATTGGTGAATGCAGACCTTTCATTGTCTGGCCTGACAACCTGAAAGTTACAAATTTCGTCCTGCCCTCATGGTACAAACCCGGCAGCGCGTAATCAATCCATTTTCTTTTTATTGCAGGCGATAGGATACTTATAGAGGAAGCTATGGTGGACATCGGGATCCTTTTACAGATACTCTTCTGGGGGATCTATGCGGGGTGCATCTACATCCTGCTTGCCACCGGTCTGAACCTGATCTTCGGGGTCATGAAGATCGTAAACTTTGCCCACGGCGAGTTCCTGATGATCGGCGCCTATATCACGGCGACGGTCTTTTTCTTAACCGGCATAAATCCGTACCTGATCATTCTTATATCCATGCTTGCCCTGGTCGCGATAGGTGCTGTCGTTGAACGACTCTGTTTCCGCCCCATACTCGGCACCGGCAAACTAAACGAGATCTTCCTCTCCATCGGGCTCATCTATATCTTCCAGAACGCGACCGCCATGATCTGGGGCGACGAGTGGCAGAGCATCAAAAGCCCGTATGAGGGTATCACCATCCCCATCGGATCGTTGAACGTTCCGCTCGATTATATTATCATCATGGTTGTGACCGCAGTCATCCTCTGTGCACTGTACTTGTTTTTGAAAAAGACAAAGACTGGTCGCGAGATGCGGGCGACCAGCCAGAACCGGAAAGGTGCGAAGCTGGTCGGCATCAATGTCGAACGCATGGACGTTTTGAGTTTTGGAATCGGGTGTGCCCTTGCGGCGGCAGCAGGAACCCTGTGGGTGGTGAGCGGGCAGGTGTTCAACCCGTACATGGGGTCTATCCCTGCAATCAAGGCGTTTGCCATCATCATCCTTGGCGGGCTGGGCAGTATACCCGGGGCGATCGTAGGTGGGCTGATCTACGGGATTGCGGAGAACGGGGCTGCGTATTATCTTGGGGGAGTCTGGAAGGATGCGATCTCGTTTGTCATCCTTATCGTTGTGCTTGTCCTGAAACCCACGGGACTGTTCGGGGAGTCAGGAGAGTAAGTGGCGATGAATCTCTCTCGCGATAAGATGATCCGGTACGGAACCATCGCTGTTGTGGCGGTTGCGGTGGTAATGCCGTTTGTCTCCGGGAACCTGTATCTCCTCAACCTGCTCTCGCTGATGCTGATCTTCATCATCTTTGCTTCAGCATGGAACCTGCTTGCCTGTTCCGGGCAGGGCTCACTTGGGCATGCAGCATTCTTCGGCATCGGCGCATACGCTTCGACGCTGATTGCAACAAAGAGCGGCATTTCACCCTACATTACAATCTTTGTCGGCGCCGCAGTAGCCGCGTTTATCGGCGTTCTGATCGGACTCACCTGCGTCCGGCTCAAGGAGTGGTTCCTTGCGATGGTGACGTTCGGGTTTGCGATCATTATTCAGACCCTGACGGTCAGTATCCTTGCACCAGTCACCGGCGGTTGGGATGGGATCGCATCACCCCGGCTCATAAGCCCTGCGATACCCGGGTACCAGTTAATCGAATATTACTCGATCCTCGTCATCGCTATCGCATCCATTATCGCCATCTGGTATATCATGAAGTCCCGTATCGGGCTTGCATTTTCAGCAATCCGCGAGAACGAGCTCGAGGCGCATTCAGCAGGAATTGATCCGGTGCGGTACCGCCTGCTTGCGTTTGCCATGAGTGCATACCTTGCGGGGGTTGCGGGGGCGCTCGAGATCCACCATATCGGGTACGTTACACCGGAGATCTACGGTGTCGACCTCTCGTTCTGGCCGGTGACGTATGTCATCTTCGGCGGGCTCGGCACCCTTGCAGGACCGATTGTCGGTACAATCGCGCTTACCATTATCTGGGATGGCTTGAAAATGGCAGGACTCACCTTTGCGCGGTATGTTATTGTCGGGGTGCTCCTGATCCTCGTGATCATCTTCCTGCCAAAAGGGTTGGTGGATCTGCCCAATCGGTTGCAGCAGTGGTGGAAATCACGTAAAAAAACAGAACCGGTTCCGTTGCCCGTTCCGGAATAATTTTATTTTTTTGAGTTGACGTTATTTTTTTAAATCGATACTCGTAAATGACCCGCAATCGATTTTTTTTCGTAAAAAGGTCTTAAAAAGTTGGATGTGATATTTTATCGAACCCGGATTTTTCAAGTCTATTTTCAGACTTTACAGTTTATACGATCAGGTGACGGGAGGTGCTGAAGGTTATGACAATTCTTCTCGATACGACAAGTCAGGTCTTTAGCCGTGTTTGATCAACAATTATCTCTTTTTTCGCCTGGTTTTTCCCCGGTCTTGATTAAACACACAAATACTGAAAACTTGTTTTTAATAATCAAGGTGACTGTTATCCCAACATCTCCAGTTACGACGCGGGGTTGCTGGTTATACCATGAAGGATCTCCCCATACCAGAACGGCGTTTCAATGACGGAGTCCATTCATCCCATGTTTAACTTATCCAAAAATCCGTAAAAAAACAAAACTCAGAACCCGAGATATGCCTTCTGGATATGCGGATGGTGCATGAGCTCCTTTGATCTCCCTTCAAGCACGATCCGTCCGTTCTCGAGTACGTATCCCCGGTTGCAGAGGTCGAGAGCATTCCGTACGTTCTGTTCGAGAAGCAGAATGGTTAATCCTCCCCGTCCCAGTTGCTCTAAGGAGCGGAAGACCTGTGCAACCAGAAGCGGGGAAAGCCCGGTCGAGGGTTCATCGAGGACGAGAAGCTTTGGATCTGACATCAGTGCACGGGCTATGGCGAGCATCTGCTGTTCGCCCCCGCTCATCGTCCCTGCCTGCTGCTTTTCCCGTTCATGCAGGACGGGAAAAAGGGAATAGACCAGGTCCAGCATTTTCTCCATGACATCCTCCTTTCCGGCACTTCCCAGCTGGAGGTTTTCAAAGACCGCCATCTTCGGAAAGATCTCCCGTCGTTCGGGTACAAGGGCAAGCCCGTTTTTAAATATCTGGTGCGGTGGCATGCCGAGAATATCCTTGCCGAGAAACAGTATGGTACCCGACGCTTTTTTGTTAAGACCTGCAATGGTCTCGACCGTTGTGGTCTTTCCGGAACCGTTCGGACCGATGAGCGTTACGATCTCACCCTCTTTTACGGATATGCTGAGATCCCAGACGACCTGGAGATGGTCGTGAGATATATTCAGGTGGGATATCTCAAGCACAAAATCAGCTCCCTAAAATACATCCAGATCGCCCAGGTACGTATCAATAACCTGCTGGTCATTGATGACATCATGGGGTTTGCCATCCGCGATCTTTTCACCATGGTTCAGGACAACTATCCGGTCTGAAACACCCATGATGACGCTCATCACATGCTCAATGATCAGGATCGATATACCCAGGTTACGGATCTTTTTTATCAGTTCAACCGCCTCGGTACTTTCTGTGGGTGTGAGCCCGGTGGTGAGTTCATCGAGCAGGAGAAGTTTTGGCTGGGAGGCAAGCGCCCGTGCAAGTTGAACCTTCTTTAACTCTACAACATTCAGGTTTTTAATGCACGTCTCATCTTTGTCCGGAGGCATGCCGACAAACCGGAGTATTGAATGTGCCTCGGTTTTTGCCTGCACCATACTGATCGTGCGTGTACTGCCGAAAAGGGCTCCCACCATGACACATTCCCGTGCAGAAAGTCCGGGAAATGAGAGGGCGATCTGGAACGTCTTTGCGATCCCCTTCTTACAGATCTTATCTGCGGAAAGACCCGTAATATCATCGTTAAAAAATTTCACTTTACCGGCGGTTGGTTTGGAGACCCCTGAAATAATATTTAAGAGCGTGGTTTTGCCTGCACCATTCGGTCCCACCAGACCGAGAATTTCATTACTGTTCATGGTAAGGCTGACATTATTAACAGCACAAAGACCGCCAATTTGTTTGGTTACACCCTGAACATCCAGCAACCGGATCACCGTGATAAATAACAGCATGCAATTGTCGGCACGGCACTGTATAAATATATGCGATATATGTGCGCTGGACAAACGGCGTGATGAATCATGATCCGTCCTTATTAAAAACAACCGGGTTGATATAGAGATATTTCCATAGTATCACCGGAGAACACTATGTCCAATGAGCAGATGTTAAACGAGACAGCTTCACAATTGAAGGAATTCCTTCTATCAAAGAACGTGATAGGAGCGCCAATCGATCTCGGGGATAAAATTTTACTTCCCATCTCAAGGTTCGGTTTTGGGTTCGGTGCCGCGGGCAGCAACCGAAAAGATGGCGGAGGAGATGGAGCCGGTGGGGGCGGGGGTATAGAACCGGTTGCGCTTGTCATTATCCACAAGGATATCAAAGGACCAGAGGGTGTGCAGGTCATGTCCCTTAAAAAAGATAGTGCTCTGGCACAGGTAATATCAGCCGTGAGTGAATCGCTTGCCCCGCAGGTCATCGACGCGCTCAAAACAATAAGCCAGAACAAGGCACCGGCGACAAAAGAGAGAAAAGAAGATCTCTGAATGTTATTTTTGTATCTATGGACCTGCTTCTCATTCTCATTTTTATTATCGCCTGCCCGGTTCTCATCCTCCTTGTGGCATCGCTCCTTTTTTACCTGGTTCCATTACATTTAACGTTATTTTTTGTGTACCAGAAACCCCGGCAGGAAACAGTGATCACGATTTTTTGGTCCGTAATGGGCGTGCGTATGACAACCGAACGCGATCATCGCGAGACTGAAATTCTACTCGGAAAACGCGTCGTATTTTCACGAACCAGACCCCGCATGCAAGAGGAGCCAGAACGGGTTGGAACGAATTTATTTGATATCCGTTCCATGCAGGATCTTGTCATCCTGATCCGGCACGTCATCGCACCAATAATAGATGTCGGTTCGGCATTGTACCGCGAGACGACGTTTGAAGAAGTCAGCGGAAAGGTACGTATCGGTCTTCGTGACCCGGTTGCAACCGGTATGCTGTACGGGGGTTACTGGGCGACACGGTTCGTACTTGTAGCGGCTCGCATTTATGTCGAATTGGAGCCGGTGTTTGACCGGGAGTGTCTCGAACTGGAACTTGGAGTCCGGTTTAAAGTCGATCATCCCCTGCGTCTGCTTATCCAGGGAATTCAGGTACTGAAATCTCCACAGATCCGGGCGGTTCAATCACGTCTCTCACCTTAAAAAGCGGGTGGCATAATGAAGATGACAAAAAGTATCAGGCTTGCAGTACTGGTCATACACGGTGAACGGATTTTCTATTTTGCTCATCTGTAATCAGATGCTCGCGCATGAAAACGGGACACGGGTTTTGCCGATCCGGTTGCACTGCTGGTACGGGAACTGGATGCTTTCTCTATCATTCCGATAAAAAAAGGGATTACTCCTGCTGTTCTAAAAAAGCGTGCATGCCGGAAAAAAAGATAATAATTCATAATGCCAAAGGTTTTCCCGGTCCGGCAGCACGCACCGGTAAAACCCGATGACCGTGGAGAATGCACAGGTTGCATGTGTGTCTGGTATAAAAAGTCCGGAAATTAATAATCCTGTATGCGTCCCCATATCGTGGTCAATGTTGCGATGAGTGCGGACGGCAAGATCTCCACCCGCGAGAGAAGACAGGTGAGGATATCCGGTACCCGGGATTTCACCCGTGTCGATAGGTTAAAAGCAGGGAGCGATGCGGTGATGGTCGGTATCGGAACTGTGCTCGCCGATGATCCCTCGCTCACGGTAAAAGACGAGATATGTCGCGAGCACCGGCGTAAGCGGGGTCTGGAGGAGCACCCGGTACGGGTAGTTATCGATAGTTCCGCACGGATACCGCTCACTGCATCAATACTTACGAAAGGAGACGGTAAGCGGGTTGTTGCCGTGTCGAAACGTGCCGACCCGGATAAAATTGCACAGTTGAAAAAGATTGCAACGGTTATAGTCGCAGGTGCAGATGAGGTTGACCTCTGCACGGTCATGGATGAACTTGGCACTATGGGTATAAAGCGACTGATGGTGGAGGGTGGGGGGACGCTGATTGCCGCACTGGTACTGGCGGGGCTCGTCGATGAGATCTATTCCTTTATCGGCAACATCATCATCGGGGGAAAAGATGCGCCGACACTCGCGGACGGCAATGGTTTTGTTAAGGAATCAGAGTTTACACAACTCACCCTTGTGGAGGCACGCAAAATAGAGGATGGAATTCTCCTGCACTGGAATGTCACACATGCAACAAAGCCGTAACCTAAAATAATCAGGCAGATTCCCAAACGGTAAAAAAACGTATGAACCATTCCGGTTCTGGAAAGCCAAAATTAAAGTCGTCTTGCCGACTTCCTATGAAAATCCGTCTGGAATTTTCATCTTTGTATACTTGTGGCTGACGAGCATCATGTACGTTTTCCTATGAAAGTGCTGCAGGCAGCACTTTCATTTTGTTTACTTGAGCCATCACGGTTCATAGGTGGCTCATATGAAAGAATCCGGGACCTGTTCATCCCCGGGTCTTGTATGGCATCAGCTGGTCGATAATCTTGTAGACATTTCCTGACATCATCGTCACGGTGACTTCAGCGCGATCGGTCCCGTTAGTCCCTTCAAGTTCGAGGGTTTCGCCTTTTATCGGTTTCATTGTGCCGGATACAACCGAGCCATCAGGATGTGTGACGCGGACATCAATTTTAGAGACCTGGCTCATACCTTTGCCGCCGTCGAAACTTGTGATGATTGTCGTGGAGTAAGTGCCTGCTTTCTCAACGCCGACAAAAACCTGGGTTTGTGAGGGAATTGTCTGGGTTGGTCCGGGCTGTGTTGACCCGGCAGGGGTTGCGGTTGGGAGCGCGGAGGTTGTTACTTCCATGGTCTGTTCCGGGGTCGGAACCGGCGTGGACGGTTGCCTGGGTGCAGGACTGGTGCAGCCGGCAGCAAGGAGCAGAAGGGAAAGGACCAGCAGTGCGCAGAATAGTGCTTTGCTCTTCATGAAGGAGGGTATCCTGCAGGAGTATAAGAGAATTCTGGTGAGACACATACCGGGAGTCGTGGATGACAACACTATAAGAGCCTGTATAAAAAACAGTGATACACGTACATCGCAGTTGTGGTGCTTGCCGTAGTTTTTCTCCTTGTCGCCGTGCGTCAGGTAGGCAGGTTCAATCTTAAGATCTGGCAGATCATGCTCGGTGGAGCTATTGCGGTGATCGTCACCGGGCAGATCACCCTGCCGGATGCTCTACGGGCGATCAATGTTGATGTGATGCTCTTTTTGTTCGGTATGTTTGTTGTTGGCGAGGCGCTTGTTGAGAGCGGGTACCTCTCCTGCATCGCCAACCGGTTCTTCTCCCGTGCAAAAAATCCCGACCAGCTTGTGCTTGCTATTCTGTTTTCCACCGGCATCCTCTCTGCACTGCTCATGAACGATACGCTTGCAATTATCGGCACACCGCTTGTTCTTGGGCTTGCGACCAGGTTTAGGATCTCAAAAAAACTGTTGCTTCTCACGCTTGCATTCGCGATTACGACGGGGAGTGTAATGAGCCCGATTGGCAACCCCCAGAACCTGCTTGTCGCGGTGAACAGCGGGATGGTTGCCCCCTTTGTCACGTTTGGTATGTACCTGTTCATCCCGACAATTTTCAGCCTTGCCACAGCATACGGTGTCCTGCGCGTGTTTTACCCACAAGAGTTTCTCCCCCGGACCATCTCGGATGAACCGGAAGTTTCGTGTGATGCGAATCTTGCACGGCTCGCGAAGTGGTCACTCGCGATAATTATCACTCTTGCTGCAGTTAACATTGCGTTGTCTTTTTCCGGGGGAAATATCATCGTCCCGCTCCCGCTTATCGCCTTCTGTGCCGCCGTCCCGGTCCTGCTGTTCTCAAAACGGCGATTCGAGATGCTCCAAAATATCGACTGGTACACCCTTGTCTTCTTTGCGGCGATGTTTGTACTCATGGCGAGTGTCTGGCAGAGCGGCTTCTTCCAGATGTTCGTTGGTGCAGGCAGTGTTACATCAGTACCTGCCATCCTTGCAGCGAGTGTGATTCTCAGCCAGTTTATCTCTAACGTCCCTTTTGTTGCACTGTTCCTTCCGATGATCCTGCAGGCAGGAGGAACAGCCGGGCAACTTATGGCACTTGCAGCGGGGAGCACGCTTGCCGGTAATCTTACGATCCTAGGGGCTGCAAGCAACGTGATCATCATCCAGAATGCGGAAAAACAGGGCGAGACCCTCACGTTCTTTGAATTTGCGAAGCTGGGGGTTCCGCTCACTCTCCTACAGGTTGGGATATTCTGGGTGTTCTTGGGACTGGTATAAAAAGGGAGATCTATGTGTAGATGAGGGGTTTGCCATTTTCATTATGTCTACCTGAAACAATTGAAGGTTCAGGAGTTGTTCCTATAAACGTACATCTGACAGCACTCCCATTTTGTGGACTGTTGGCATGCGGTGCACCAGTGCCGTATTAAAAAAAACGAAAGCCTCTTTTAGGAAGCATACAGATTATCAAAAATAATCCATCCGCCAATCCCGGGTTGATTTCATCAGAGGTGCAAACATATGCAGGAATTAAAAACACCGATAAATTATCCAGAATGTGCGGAAACGTTGAAAAAACTTCTTGGACTGAAAGGTTCACCTGTGGCAGTCCGGTTTGCGGCGAATAAAGACGCGATTCCCGCGGGCATTCCAGAAATTGGAGAGAACATGAGACACTGTATGATGGTGTCTCTCGCACGAAAAGAGGGTAAAATCTTTTATGCCACTTCAAAGGGGCACACATGTAACGGGGGTGCGTGGGCGCTTGGTCTCCGGGAGATTACGGACAGTCTTAAAAGCGGACTGTTCTATTACAAGAATCTTGGAAAGTTTGAGAGTACCGCCTCATGCAAGTGAATCATTGACAGGCTTCCTCATCTTGAATCCGGGTCGACGTATGCAACGATGTATGCCCCCCTTGAGAAAACACCTTTTGATCCTAATGTTGTGATCATTGTTTCATCACCCCTCGTCATGCTCAAACTGGCACAGAGCTCGATCTTCCGTATGGGCGGTCGCATCCGTCCTGAATTCTCAGGTATTCAGTCCTTATGCTCAGATACCTGCGTTCAGCCGCTTTTAACCGGCGAACCCAATTTCTCCCTTGGCTGTGATGGCTCACGGTATTTCTCCAAGATTAACGACGACGAAATGGTTATGGGTTTCCCGGTCGAGCTGCTGCCCGAGATTGTTCACGGTTTAAAGATTGTAACCGCAGCATCGGGATCCGTAAAACCCGTTTAATTTTTTTTCGAATAATTTTATAAATCCGTCATTTTTTTTCGTTATAGTTTTGTAAATTATTCGCCGTCAAAATGGTATTATTTTAAAAAAATGGCAGGAGAATTGTCTCTCCCGTCATGTGTTCTTCTTTTCGTTACTTTGCTCCGTGTCTTTGGTGGATAGTACACAACCCATTAAATTTAAATCCCCAATTATTTAAATAAACCAAAAACCTACGTAGATTTATATGGGTACCATTACGATCAGCGTTGATGACGACACCGAGAAGCGTTTCCGGGAGGCGGCAAAGAAGAAGCTTGGCGAGCGGAAAGGTTACCTCGGCAAAGCAACAACCGAAGCCTTAGACCTTTGGATCCAGAAACAGACACAGGAGGAGATCGCCCGCGACGCACTTGCTCTTCTGAAAAATGGCCATCATCTCGGCAAGCACCTCTATAAAGAACGAAAGGATCTCTATGACCGCACCACCAGCTCTTATTGATACGAATATCCTCTGCTATGCTCTCGATGCAGGAGAACCGGAGAAGCGGGTGGTGGCAGCAGAACTTCTCTTGCGGTGCTGGCGCTCCGAGATCGCCTTCGCCGTTTCAGTACAAAACCTTGCGGAGTTCTCCGTTGTTATGATGGAGAAGGTCAAACACCCGGTGCCGGATGCAGTTGTTACGCGGTTTATCCGGGATATCGTTTCGTTCAACGGCTGGACGGTGATTGGGTATGACCCGGGGACGATTATGGATGCTGTAGGTATCAGGCGCAAATACGCCCTCCATTTTTGGGATGCCCTGCTTGTTGCGACATTAAAACAGCACAATATCGACACAATTTATACCGAGGATTTGCATTTTAAAATGGTACCGTGGATAACAGTCATTGACCCGTTTACCGACGCGTGATCCATTTTTTCGAATACAGGCGGAATTATCCTCGTCCCGAAATGGGTGATTACGGATATCGGGTGGCTGGCATCTATCCACGACTGCGAGGTGAACGTGATCGGGATCCTGGAAAACACGTTAAGAAAAATTCTTGCCGGACCTTCCCCTCTTCGAATCCATCCCGCCCGAGCGCCTCATTGCCGGTATCATTGCGGGGCTGACTCTCGGGATTGCTGCAGGAGATTGTGCTTGTTGTGTGGGAGGGGG
>Ga0208494_1000209_pt1 | contig 15085 bp, 17 predicted proteins | sample CryBogmetaGMA10M_FD_184544 | JGI IMG/M metagenome (GOLD analysis project Ga0208494, IMG submission 184544) | Freshwater microbial communities from Crystal Bog, Wisconsin, USA - MA10M (SPAdes) | ecosystem: Environmental > Aquatic > Freshwater > Lake | place: Crystal Bog, Wisconsin, USA...
TTCTCTTCCGCTCAACGACACAGACTCATCAGCCCGGACACCCCAGGAGGTTGCCCTGTCTGGCTGAAGAAGCGTGCCTGTGTTATTGTATTTCTCAGCGCTATATTTTGTGTAATTGCCGACCGCTGATAATTTGGGCAGCAACAATGACAGGGCCTTATCTCTGCCTGTCTTAGCTATATTCAGGTCTTCTTCCGACAGCTTAATCCTCTCAGCGCGTTCAAGGGCGATACGATATAGCTCATCAAGGGAATATTCTTTGGCCTGTACGCAGGCGGGCATGGCCGCCGCTGTCACGACCATGAAAATACAAACAATTAAGGAAAGCCGCCAATCGTTCATTCCGTCAACTCCAGACCCACCCCTTTGAGAAATATGTCCGAGACGCAACCAACCTTATCACTCAAAGGTGTATCCTGATTTGTGAGCATCCAGTAATAAAAGAATGACCTGATGATGCCCAAAAGTGTGTAAGCCATCATGCGTGGATCCCCGCTCTTCAACGTTCTTATTTCCATCCCGAAGCGCATGATGCTTTCCACAAAACCGATGTGGTTAAAGTAGTCCGCTATTATTTTATCCCTCAAAATCGTCCCCTTATCTGAGAGAGTCAAACCTTCGCCGCGTATAAGAAGGTCGCAGAAATCGACGTTGTTTTCTACGAAGCGAAAATGTGATTCTACTAATTTCTCGATCTTGTCGATCATTTTTTCTTGACTGTTCACTGACTCTCTGATTTCGAGATACATCCTGTCCAGTTTCTCGCTCACCATTATATTGTATAGGTTTTCCTTGCCCTCAAAGAACTGATACAGAGTGCCTGTGGCAAAACCGGATGTGCTGGCAATCTCTGCCATGGTGGCATTATGGAACCCTTTTGCAGCAAATATCTTTTCTGCCTGGCTAAGAATCTCAGTTCTCCGGTGCTGAAATTCCATCTCTTTTCTTTTTGATTTTTCCATTTTCGGGCGGGTGTTCAAATTATAGAATGATTATTCATATTATGAATTGGCACTCACAATTATATTAATTGCACGTCTTGTCAAGAAAAATCATCTGTGTGTTGCAGGAGAAAATTGTAAAGGGGTTGTATTTTTACGTTAAAAGAAATATGTTAGAAGAAAATGCTAATCACACGGGGTAAGGACAATTCTGAGAATATCGGGTTTTCATAAAACAGAGTTCGGGGAAATATGAAAAAGGCGTATTTACCCATTTTAGCAATTACGATTCTGGCATTCTTCTTTTTTCCATCCTGTCAAAGGAATGAAAAGATGACGGCAGGTCAGAAAAAGCTTAAGGTAGTAGCAACTCTATTTCCTCTCTATGATTTTGCCAGACAAGTCGGGCGTGAAAAGATAGAAGTAAACTTACTGCTGCCGCCGGGGGTCGAAGCTCATGCCTTTGAACCGAGGCCCGCTGACATAAAACGAATCCAGGATTCGGACATTTTTCTTTTTACCAACAAACTCATGGAGCCCTGGGTTGGCGGCCTGTTAAAGGGCATTGACACCACAGGCTTCAATATTGTCGACACAAGCAAGGGCATCACCTTATTGCAAAGAACTGATAATCATGGCGATGAGGAACGCGCCCATGCAGACGAATCCGGTAACGCTGATCCCCATATCTGGCTTGATCTTTCCAATGCAATGAGAATGGTTGATATGATCGCATCTCAATTTATTGTCAAAGATCCTCGAGACAAAGATTTCTATGCGAAAAACGCCGATGAATACAAGAAAAAGCTTGAGGAGCTCGACAAAAAGTATAAGAATACACTATCGTATTGCAGAAACAGAGTGATCGTCCATGCGGGGCATTTCGCTTTCGGTTATCTCACAAAACGGTATGGCATTACGTATGTATCCGCGTATAAAGGTTTTTCTCCAGATGCTGAGCCAACACCCAGGAGACTTGTTGAAATCACCAAGACTGTAAGAAAATACGGTGTCAATTACATATATTATGAAGAGCTCGCAGCGCCAAGAGTAGCCAACGTCATTGCGAAAGAAACGGGGTGCGGCTTGCTCTTGCTTCATGGCGCCCATAATGTGACCAGGGAAGAAATGGAAAGTGGGGTTACATTTATTTCGCTGATGGAAAAAAATTTAGAAAACCTTAAGGCGGGATTACAATGCCGGTAGATGTGCTTTCTGTTCATGATCTTTACTTTAAGTATAACTCGTCAGATGTCTTAAGCGGCATCTCATTTTCGATTAAGAAAGGCGATTATATAGGCCTTGTCGGACCCAACGGTTCGGGAAAAACAACTCTGATAAAGGCCATACTTGGTTTGTTAAAACCATACAGCGGCCGGATTACACTTTTCGGCGATGACATTGCCGCATTTTCCCGATGGGACAAAGTTGGGTATCTCCCGCAACACATTTCCGCCTTGAATCCTCGTTTCCCCGCTACAGTCAGTGAGGTCGTCGCCATGGGGCTTCTTTCCAAAAAAAAATTCCCCAAGCACATGAACAGATCTGACCATGCAAGAGTCGATAATGTACTTGACCTCCTCGATATGAAGAGGCACAAGAACGCTCCCGTAGGGGAACTTTCGGGAGGCCAGCAACAGAGGGTCCTGGTTGCCAGGGCTATTGTGAATGATCCTGAATTCCTGATTGTCGATGAACCAACAGATGCATTAGACCCGGAAATGAGGGATCGTTTTTTCGAAATCATGCAGAGTCTGAATAAGCAGAAGCAGGTCGCCATTGTGATTGTCACCCACGACACGGGAAACATCGGAAGATACACTTCAAAGCTCCTCTATGTTGATAAGAAGATTATTTTTTACGGTAGTTTCGAAGATTTTTGCAAATCCCGCGAGATCACCCAATTCTTTGGAGAGTTCGCACAACACGTCATCTGCCATAGACATAATCAGAACATCGATTGTTCCTCCGGTGACCATGGAACTGACTGAATTCTTTCGATACGGATTTCTTCAGCGGGCGCTAATTGCCGGTACATTTATAGGGATTCTCTGCTCCACCCTGGGCGTTTTCCTAGTACTGAGAAGATTTTCCCTCATAGGTGACGGCCTTGCCCATGCAACATTCGGCAGTGTGGCACTGGCGCTGCTTCTCAAGATGTCGCCGCTATATGTATCGATACCTATCGTCATGATATGTTCCGTTGGCATTCTCAGGCTGACCGAAAGGGCGAGACTTTACGGAGATGCCGCCATCGGTGTTGTCTCTTCCCTGGGTATTGCAGGAGGAGTCATATTGTCGAGTATGGCCGGCGGCTTTAATATAGATCTGTTCAGCTATCTATTTGGCAGCATCCTGTCAATCAGCGAAACTGAAGTCTTTATTTCCATCGGACTTTCCATATTTGTTATCCTGATGATCATTTTTTATTACAATGAGCTCTTGTCCATAACCTTTGACGAAGACTCGGCGAAAGCCTCCGGCATAAATACGGAATCGATCAATACGATGTTTGTTCTTCTCACCGCAGTGACAGTCGTCTTGTCCATGAAAGTCGTGGGTATCATGCTCATCTCCGCATTACTTATATTCCCGGCGGTAACCGCCCTCCAGATCGCGAGAAGCTTTAAGGCGGTAATGTTGACTGCCTCGTTATCGGCTGTGGTCTCAGTAGTCTCGGGAATTGTCGTCTCCTTTTCCCTTGATCTCCCAACAGGGGCAACGATTGTCCTGATTAATTTCATTTTTTTCCTCACGGGCCTCACTTACAGAAGAATCATCAAAGTGTGAAACGAATGGAGATGTGTGGTGGCTAAAGTAAGAGCCCTTCTACATAACCGAAATTTCATCTTGCTCTCCGCCATAACAGCCGGTCTGCTTTTCGATCATGCCGCGCAATGGACAAGAGTGTTGGTGCTGCCGACCTTAACCCTCATTTTAACTTTAGCCGTGGCAGGGTTTTCGGGCAAAGTTCATGGCTACCGGAGGTCTCCTTTAGTCCCCGCTCTTGTTGGCGTATTCATGAACTATGTAATACTGGGAAATTTTATTGTCGGGTCGAGTGCCTTCCTGATTCACGATGAAAAATTATGGATCGGGTTCATCATCATGGCGGCCGTTCCCCCTGCCGTGGCGGTGGCCCCTTTGGCCAGTTCATGGGGAGGAAACGAAATCTACGCAGTTATGGGCGCCATCGGCGCTTACATTGGCGCCCTTGTCATTATTCCCGTAATAGCCTCTGGCCTTTTGGACATGCATTCCATTGATATAACCAAGCTGTTCGTGATCGCAACTGCATTAATCGCCCTCCCCCTCATTCTTTGCAAGATTATCGCGAGGAAACGGTCTCATGAAAAGATAGAACATATAGAGGGAATTATTATCAAGTGGTGCTACTCCTTAATTCTCTATACGGTTGTGGCATTGAATCGAGAGACAATAATAGGGCAGCCTTCTTCACTCTTTCCCGTCGCTGCAATCGCCCTGACGAGTACATTTTTGTTGGGATTTTTGATCGAATGGATCGGTACGCTGCTTCGCATAAGTAAGGACAAACTGACCAGCCTCTGTCTGCTTGGCACTCTTAAGAACTACGGGCTTGCGGCAGGTTTAGCTTTATCTCTTTTCAGTAAGGAATCAGCCCTGCCGGCAGCGGTATTCATGATAATTATGATGATTTACATCGCGTGGCTGGATTTCAAAATGCGATGGGCCTGACCTATTCATTTAATGTCAGCGAAAGGATATCGCCTCTGCCGCTCAAAATGGCAGAATTCTGACCTTCAACGTGGTTTATATTTCCCAGTACAGGTCAACTTCTCTGCACAGTCGTCGCTTGCGCGGGCATATCCCGATGTGCTATGCTTTATAGAAAAAAGGAGGACACCACTATGGCTATTCAACTACCTGACCTGCCCTACGCGAAAGATGGTCTTGCGCCTTACATCAGCGCAAACACCCTGGAGTTTCATCACGGAAAGCATCACAGGGCATATGTGGATAACACGAACAAACTGATAGCAGGAACGGAGCTGGCCAATGAGTCATTAGAAACTATCGTCAAAAAGACTGTGGGCGATGCGGCCAAGAGCGGCCTCTTCAATAATGCGGCGCAGGTCTGGAACCATTCCTTCTACTGGCAGTGCATGAAGCCGAACGGAGGCGGTAAACCTACCGGAAAAGTCGCCGACAAGATCAATGAGACCTGGGGAAGTTTTGATAAATTCGCAGAAGAATTAAAGAACGCCGGGGTTACCCAGTTCGGCAGCGGCTGGGCATGGCTGGTACAGGACGGCGGCAAACTGAAAGTGACAAAAACCGCCAATGCCGATACACCGATTGCCCATGGCTTAAAACCCGTGCTTACCGTCGATGTCTGGGAACATGCATATTATCTTGATTACCAGAACAGGAGGCCGGACTATCTGGCAACATTTATTGAGAAGCTGATCAACTGGGATTTCGTCAAAGCCAATCTGGGCTGATTCTGCTGAAAGATAGGGAAAAAAGAATTGCCGTGAGTATATCTTCCGATACGCCTCACTATAAAGATCATCGCCAACGCCTGAAGAAGAAATTTTCCGAATCAGGCGTTGATGCATTCCACGACTATGAGGTATTGGAACTCCTCATATCGTATGCCATTTCTCGGAAAGATGTCAAAGCCCTGGCAAAAGAACTCATCACCAGATTCGGCTCTCTCAAAGGCATCATGGATGCGGAGAAAGACAGCCTGGAGAAGGTCAAAGGTATCGGCGCTCATACGGCGATCTTGATAAAGCTTATAAAAGAAACAGGGATCATATATCTCAAAGAGAAGGCAAAGGAGAAACCGCAGATAACCTGTACCAGCGAGCTGCTCGATTACTGTAAGACCTACATGGGCGGTCTCAAGGATGAGCGATTTTGCGTCATATACCTGGACGCGCAAAACAGGATGACAGATATTGAGACCATCCAGGAAGGCATTGTGAACCAGGCTGTCGTCTACCCGAGAAAGGTCCTGGAAAACGCCCTGAAAAAAAAGGCATCTGCCGTCATTCTCGTCCACAATCATCCCTCGGGCCACGTGAAGCCATCGGATGCGGACATACGCTTGACGAAGACCATCCAGGAAACGGCGAAGATACTGGATATCATCGTCCATGATCACATCATCATCGGTGAAAACAGATTTTTCAGCTTTCGTGAAGAAGGTTTGATATAAATCAGAACGGGATGGGCGTGAAGGTCATAACGAAGACCGCTATCGTGAGCCAGCCAACGACTTTCCTTTTTGTATCGAGAGGGATCCAGTCATAAATAACCGGCGGGTGATGTATTCCCATGAAAAACAGGATGCCTGCCCACACAAGCCAGCCGACCCAGCCGGTTGCACCGAGTATAACAAGAATGACGAGCACTGCCTTTGCGACGATACCCTGTTTAGGGCCGATGACTGCATAGGCCACGTGCCCCCCGTCAAGCTGACCCACGGGCAAAAGATTCAAAGAGGTAACCAAGAGTCCAATCCAGCCGGAAAATGCTATGGGATGAAGAATGATATTGGCACTGTCCGGCACGGAGCCGTGAATTATCCAGTTCATTATATAGAAAAGCATGGATGAGCCCAGACTGAAGCCCGTCTCAACTGTCTCATACCTGACCTCTGAAAGAGAAAGGCCGACCAGCAGAACCGGAACCGTTACGCACAATCCCGCCAGAGGGCCTGCGGCACCGACGTCTAAAAGGATCCGGCGATCCATGATAGGTGATTTCATCTTGATGAACGCCCCGAAAGTGCCGACAAGCGAAGGCGCCGGTATGAAATATGGAAGGGTTACATCGATATGGTGTTTCCTGGACATGAAATAGTGGCCGAACTCATGGGCACCAAGGATCAGCAAAAGTGTAAATGAAAACGGTATCCCCTTCCAGAGGAGCGACGGGTTATCGATGGGGTTGATACCCTGCTGCAGTGTACCCGCAACGAGGGTACAAAAAAGAGTTACCAGAAAAAGACCGATATGAAGAACAGGCAATCTTCGCATAATTTCTTTCATATACTTAATTGATCGAGGGCTGATCATCGAAGATATCAATCTTCTTCAACACGCGCCTCCAAGCATGGGCTGTCGCAATGGCCTTATCGGCAACCGCCTTTCAGCCATGGAGGAGGGACAAGAGGAAGGCGAGTTAACGCTCCGGCAAATAAGAGAGAGTGCTAAAAAAAAGGGATCATAGAATGACCCCTTACACTTCAGCCTTGCTATTTGTGAGCTACTAATCTTATGGTTTATCTAAACGGTATGAATAATCTACTTCTTAGCATCGACTCTGGCTTTAAGTTCTTTACCCACCTTGAAGAAGGGCAGTTTCTTCGGCGATACCATTATATTCTTCCCCGTCTTGGGATTCCTGCCGGTATAGGCCGTATAAGTTCTTACCACAAAACTGCCAAAGCCCCTGATCTCAATCCTCCCGCCTTTTTTCAGTTCGTCGGTAAAACCCTTAAAGACCAGATTAACCACATCAATTGCCTTCTTCTCCGTCAGGTTCTCTTTTCCACTTAATGCCTCAATGAGTCCAGACTTGTTCATACCTCCTCCTTCTTACGATTCACGTCACAGCAATTCCTGGTAAATGTGCTGTCTGAATGGCTCATTTCAAAATAACATGATAATTTATCTGTATATTCGGCGATCATTATTTATTTTCATTTTAATGTCAAGACAAATTTTTCGCCGAAATTAGAGTCTTTGAGAGGATCATATATCTATCAGAATGACAATAACTGCTGGACTTCTTTCTTGGTCAGGTGCCTGAATGCTCCTGCTTTCATATTACCCAAACTTATATCTGCAATCGCCGTCCGGATAAGTCTGACGACGGGGTGGCCCAGAGACTCCAGTCCCCTGCGAATCAACCTGTTTCTTCCCTCTGCAATGGTCAGGGTAAGCCAGCTGCTTTTTCTGTTTGTTCGCTGAATTTGCAGATTCGCCGGTTTAAAATTTCCATCGGAGAGCCTTATGCCTTCTGACAGTGTACGAACCTCGCTTTTCGTCAGATTACCTTCAATCTTGACCATGTAAGTCTTGGGAATCTTAAACCGGGGATGCTGCACTCTCTCGGAAAAATCACCGTCATTGGTCAAGAGCAACAGGCCTTCAGAATCATAGTCCAGCCGCCCAACAGGAAAAATCCTTTCCGATATGCCGGAGAGCAAGTCTGTAACGACTGCCCGCCTCTCTGGATCATGTAGTGTCGTCACATAGCCTCTGGGTTTATGGAGCATCAGATAGACTTTAGACACTTCCGGCAATATCAACTTACCGTCAACCCGGATCTCATCTGCACCGATATCGGCCTTAGCGCCAAGCTGCCTTACTACGGCATCATTTACAGTTACCCTGCCCCCGACGATCATTTTTTCGGCTGCTCGCCTTGACGATATCCCCGAAGCGGCTATAATCTTTTGAAGACGCTCCTTCATGCAATCCCTAAACAAATCTGAAATCCAAATATTAAAATCCCAAGAGTTTCGGACATTCAGATTTCCACATTGTCTGGTATTTGGGATTCAGTGCCCAGAGCCTCTGTTCCATCCTGCAAATCCTTAAATTCCTTCAGAGTCGGCAGTTCCGAGAGGTCTTTCAAGCTGAATATTTCAAGAAACTTTTTTGTTGTACCGTACATGATGGGTTTACCCGGGACATCCTTTCGCCCCATAATTCTCACAAGTTTTTTCTCCAGCAATCCCTTCAAAGAGCTGCCAACGTCCACACCACGGATCCTGTCTATTTCCGATTTCACCACGGGCTGTTTGTATGCAACTACAGCGAGGGTCTCCATAGCGGCATTCGTCAGCATCGCCTGTTTCGCCTTCATCAATTTATTGATCCAGAAACTTAAGTCTGACCTTGTCCTGAAGTGAAGACCCCCGGCAACCTCCTGAAGGAGAAAACCGCCTCGCCTCTTTTCATATTCATTAATCAGATCTTGCACCAGGCGAGATATTTCACTTCTATCAAATTCATGTAGAACTTCTCTAATCTTATCTACAGTAAGTGGGGATTCTGATGCGAAAATGATAGCTTCTATTATTGCCTTTGTCTCTTCCATCTGCAGTAACCTCTAAAAAGTGGCAAATAGTCTATATTTATGACTCCGCGGCAAGAACGACTCTTATCACACCAAAGGAACCGGCCTGATAGACCTTGATCATTCTCAATTTCATGAGCTCTAAAATAGCGAGGAAAGTATACAGGATCATTCTTTTATCCGAGGAATCTCGCAGCAATTCAACAAATGTGAGTGTCTTTTTTTCCGCAAGCCCTTCCATAATTTCGTTTATCCTGTCGGCGAGAGACAACTTTTCCACGTCAATCTCCATGAATTCCGGCTCTTTCATGGAAGAAATGATTTTGTAAAAAGCTTCTACAAGCTCGAAGACGCTAACTTCCACATCCGTCTCATCTTCGCCTCTTTCGGCAGATCCGTTCTCAGCAGAGAGTCCTCTCTTAAAAATATCCCTTTCCAAAAGAGGCCTTTGATCCAGTTGCGCCGCTGCTTCCTTGAAGACCTGATAGTCGAGTAATTGTTTGACAAGTTCCGCGCGGGGATCCGGTTCATCTTCGGTCTCCCCGGCGTCGCCTTCCTCAACGGGAAGAAGCATTTTCGATTTAATATATATCAGTGTCGATGCCAGCAGAAGATAGTCCCCGGCGACATCCAGATTGAGATATTGCATCATTTCGATGTGCTGAAGATACTGTTCGGCAATGAGAGCGATAGGGATATCATAGATGTCGATCTCATTCTTCTTGATAAGATAAAGCAACAGATCCAGGGGCCCTTCAAATATATCGAGTTTGACCTCGTATTCCATAATGACACTCTTACAAATTACAAACAGTCACAAAATTAGAAAATAGAGTAGGACTTGATTCCCAGGATACTGGCAGGAGCGAAGCTTCGGCGCCATGAAACCTGCCTCTGTGAAAGAAAAGACAGCCGGCAGAGGAGATTATCAGATTTTTATCGCTTCCCTGACCTCTTCCATCGTCACACAGGCTTCCCTTGTTGCCCTGACGTTCCCGTCCTCGATAATGCTCTTGACTTCATCGATATGCTGTCGAAAATAGTCCTGACGTTCGTGAATGGGCCGTAAACCTTCTATTATCCGATCAGCAAGGCGCCTCTTGCAATCCGTGCAGCCTATGCCTGCCCTCTTACATTCTACTGTTACTTCCATGACAAACTCGGCCGGCGAATATATCTGATGAAAAGTGAAAACATTACAAAGTTCCGGCCTGCCTGGATCACTTTTTCTCATGCGCTGAGGATCAGTAAACATGGCTTCAATTTTTGCCCTCAATTCATCTCCCCGATCACTGATGTAAATGGCGTTATTGTAAGACTTGCTCATTTTTCTCCCGTCAATGCCCAGGAGTTTAGGAACCTCTGCAAGCAAGGGTACCGGAATGGGAAATATTTCTCTGTAGAGAAAATTGAAGCGCCGGGCAATCTCCCTGGTAAGTTCCACGTGGGGAAGTTGATCCATCCCTACAGGCACTCCATAGGCCTTGTACATGATAATATCCGCTGCCTGGAGGACGGGATAACCCAAAAATCCGAAGGTGGACAGGTCTTTTCCCGAAAGCTCCTCCTTCATTTCCTTATACGTGGGATTTCTTTCCAGCCACGGCAGAGGGGTTATCATGGAAAGGATTACAAAAAGTTCAGCATGTTCTTTTATTGAGGACTGGATAAACAAGGTGCTCTTTGCAGGGTCCAAGCCTACACTGAGCCAGTCAATGCTCATATTGAGTATATATTCTCTAATCATGTCCGTATTATTGTATTCACTGGTCAGCGCGTGCCAGTCGGCAATAAAATAAAAACACTCATAATCGCCGCTGTTCTGGAGTTCTATCCAGTTCTTGAGAGCCCCGTGAAGGTTTCCCAGATGCAGGTTACCTGTGGGCCGCATGCCACTCAATATTCTCTTCTTTGCCAATTTATATCCCTCAGTTTAGCTGCTAAGAATAGACTTTGAAATGTTTTAGCTTTGCTCAGGGCACGACTTGCCTGCTTTCGCATTTACATGAGGCACAGCTCTTCAAAGCCTTCATTCTTTTGAAGACGTTCATAACAAAAAGCAAAGTTCCTGTCAATGTGCCATGATACCCCAAACGCCCCAAACGCATTGAGGCCCCCGATACTATAAATAACCGGAGACCTCAATTGCAAAATGCCCTTATACTATGATCTTCTATTTTACTTTACCTGCCAGTTCTTTTCCTGCCTTGAATTTTACAACTTTCTTAGCCGGTATCTTAATAGCTTTCCCAGTCTGCGGATTTCTTCCTGTTCTTGCCTTTCTTTTCACAACAGAGAAGGTACCGAACCCTACGAGACCTAATTTTCCGCTCTTTTTCAGCTCTTTGGTTACTGCACCTACATAAGCCTCTAATGCCTTCGTCGCTGCCGCCTTGGTGATATCCGCCGCCCCTGCTATTACCGCTATTAATTCCGCTTTCGTCATTGTCTAAAATCCCCCTTCAATAAAATATTTTCTTGAAATAATCCTCTGCCAGCGGCGCAACTGCCCATGAGACGCCACCGCTTAATAACTTTGATACTTGATTCTGAAACATTGCGCCCTCGCTATCACAAAAAAAAGCAACAATCAAGGGAATTCCGTCTGTATCAAAAAATATTCTCTTTGCAAACACTTGCGCACCGCGGGTTAGGGAAGTACACACATTATGAACCCCTGCGACATCTCGCCAAGGACCCGCTACTTCATCAGGAACGGCAACTGACGCCGGGCGATTTCATTCGCTGGCATTGGTAACAGGTGGGACGCCTGTCCTACCCTCTTTCTTTTTTACCAGGAAATAGAGCTCCCCGATTTCCTTCAGGCTGCCCGCCAGCATCTCCGCCCCGCTGCCCGTGCCACAAAACAGATCAACCCGCCCCGGCCCTTTGATCACACCGCCGGTGTCCTGATTGAGAACGAAGCGGGAAAAGGTCTCCCATGATTTGATGTTTCCGTCCTTTTCAAAGACAGGCTTCCGCAGCCTAATAAAGGCAAGAGCACCTCTCGGGAACAAATCAAGGTCTGTCGCAATTGACCTGCCCGAGGTAAGGGTAAGACCCAGGGCGCCTATGGGGCCGTTTTCTACAATGCGAAAAAATACATAGCTCTCGTTGTAGTTGAAAATATCGGAGAGTTCTTCGGGATGCTCCCTTAAATATTTCTTTATAGACTGATGCGTCATCTCACTCTTAGAGAGCTTCCCTTTGTCCAGAAGGTATCCTGCCATCCTGTTCGGGCGGCCATTCTTCTGGGCATAACTGACCTGCACGGACCGCCCATCCGTTAGTTTTATTTCTCCCGAGCCCTGGATATGCATAAAAAATAAGTCAACGGGATCATTCACCCAGATAAGCTCAAAGTTCCTTCCCTTGAGAACTCCAGCTTCTTCAATATCAGCCCTATTAAAATAAGGGACTAACTCGCCGCTCTTCAATCTGCCGATAATTTTTTCATTTTTGTATTTCTCGCTGAATTTTCCCAAATTAACAACTACAACGTCATCAGGGGTCTTGTATATCGGATACCTGTATTCATCCGTCCTTTCCAGGGAACCTTTCAAGACAGACTCGAAATATCCTGTGAAAAGTACCCTCCCCTGATTATCAAGTCCAGTGGCTCTGTACAAATCAAATGTATTCAGTATTTTTTTCCGTTTGACCTCGACCGAATCAGAACCGCTCAGGATTTTTCGAAATGCCAGAAGCGACTCTCTTAATTCCTTGCCTGTAATATGGCCGTCGCCAATCCCATACATATTATTCCCGGCAATTCTTTCATAGTACTCGAGACTTCTCACGATCGCCGTCTCCAGTAACTCCCCATCAAGATCATCTGCCAACGAGGGGGCTTTCTCAGGGGGAATTAACACGAGCGAGGGTAGAATCTTTTCCGGAGGTTTTCCAATTCCGGCCGCGCAGCCGGCTGCCAAGAAAAAAACCATGAGAAGGCAGAGAATACGAAAGGGTCCCACGTGCACCTCAAAGCTCAACGATCATCGCCACTTCGTCACAGTAGTCCGGGTATTTGGAACATCTGAAACAGTCCGACCAGATCTTCTCGGAAAGGCTCGACCGATCAACCTCTTTAAAGCCGAGACGTTTAAAAAATTCCGGCCTGTTTGTAAGCGTAAACATCCTGTAAAACCCCAGGGTAATGGCCTCGGAGATGCATCCCTCGACGAGTTTTCTCGCGATTTCCTGCTTTCTATATGTTTCTTCCACATATAGAGAACGGATCTCCGCCAGGTTATCCCAGATAATATTCATTGCACAGATGCCTGCTACGACCTTCTCATTTTCGTCAAAATAAATAAAGAAATCCCTGAGGCTGCCGTAGATGTCCATCAAGGAGCGGGGAAGTATTTCCCCTTTGCCGGATGACAGATTGATCATCCTGTGGATCGTCTTTACGTCACCGACGCGGGCCTTCCTCAGCATATTTCACCTTTTCACCTGCGGGAAAGTTCCAGCATTTCCCGGGCATGTTCCCTGGTCTTTTTTGTGAGCTCTGTACCGCCAAGCATCCTCGCAATTTCATCCAGCCTGTCTTTGTCGGAAAGGACATCGACGGAGGCAATTGTCCTTTCACCGGAGACGGTTTTCACAACTCGATAATGCCTGTCCCCGAAGCAGGCAATCTGCGGAAGATGGGTTATGCACAGGATCTGGTGATGCTTCGCTACACCCTTGAGCTTCTTGCCCACGTCCTCCGCCGTCGCCCCCCCAATGCCGCTGTCTACTTCATCAAAAATGATTGTTCCCACCGAACCGGTCATTGCCAGGACATTTTTTAGAGCGAGCATAATGCGCGAAAGCTCCCCACCGGAGGCAATACGGTTCAGCGGTTTCAACGACTCTCCCACATTCGTGGCAAGAAAGAACTCAACTTCATCGATCCCTCTGGGATTAAATGAAGCTGATCCTTGATGACCCTCCGGCGTCTTAAAGGTAACCTCAAATGCAGCATTCTCCATTCTCAGGGAATGAATCTCCCCTTCTATTGCCTTTTTCAGGACAGATGCAGTATCTCTGCGCCTCTTGGACAGGTCGCGTGCCTTCTCGAGCAGCGTCGGACTGAGCGCTTCAAAATCTTTCGACATCTTCTCAATCTCATCGTCAACGGACGCAATGGCCTTTAACTCTTCCTCGATTTGCAGCCTCTTCTGTGAGACCTCTTCCAAAGTGCGACCGTACTTTCGTTTCAGCCTGCCCAGAAGATCCAGGCGATCATCTATAGTCTCAAGTCTCGCTGGATCATAAGACAGGTTCTTCATGTAGTCCCTGAGCGCTAAGGCAATCTCTTCAAGCTGATAGTATGTCGCATCCAAATCCCCATCAGACAGTCTCAACCCTGTATCAATCTTCTTGATCTCTCTTATGCTCGCAATTGCGCCACGAAGTTCCTCAAGTACAGAACCTGCTCTTCCGTAGAGTACGTCATGGGCACCGGCGGCGTAGTCCATCAATCTCTGCACATTGTTTAGAACCTTCTTTTCCTCAAGGAGGGCAGCATCCTCTCCCGCGCGAATCCCAGCGTCGTCAATCTCCTTAAATTGAAACCGGAGAAGCTCTTCCCGCTCGCCTCTGGTCCTTTTGACAGACAGAGACTCCCCGATTTTTTCCTTTAAAGAAAGATATTGCCCGTACATATCCGCATATTCGAGCCTGATTGGAAGAAGATCGCCAAACTCATCTATGATATCGATGTGGTTATCTGCATTCAAAATCACCTGGTGTTCGTGCTGGCCGCAGATGTTGATTAGAGATTCACTGATGGCAGAAAGCATGCCAAGGGTGGCCAACTGCCCGTCGATATACACGCGGTTCTTCCCTGTGCGCGAAACGATCCTCTTGAGGATCAGTTCCTTTCCCACATGGAAGCCCATTTGTCGTACTTTTTTCTTCAGTTCATCTTTCTCACCAATGTCGAAGAGAGCCTCAACTGTCGCCGATTCTTCGAAAGATCTGATCATATCGGCAGATGCCCGGTCCCCCAGAAGGAGACTTACGGCCCCTATGATAATAGACTTCCCGGCCCCCGTCTCTCCGGTAATCACATTGAG
>Ga0208494_1000218_pt1 | contig 14531 bp, 11 predicted proteins | sample CryBogmetaGMA10M_FD_184544 | JGI IMG/M metagenome (GOLD analysis project Ga0208494, IMG submission 184544) | Freshwater microbial communities from Crystal Bog, Wisconsin, USA - MA10M (SPAdes) | ecosystem: Environmental > Aquatic > Freshwater > Lake | place: Crystal Bog, Wisconsin, USA...
TGAAGGCTGTTCAATTTTTAGGACATAGATCCTGGTAAAAAACTTGCCAAATATGACTCATCGAACACCTGAGTGCGCCTGAGAGCGCGGATGACAAATTGACCTTCGAGGAATCATTCTGCCCACAAGGAGGGGAATATGGAAAGTTCAAGAAGTAAAGTTTGCGGCATAGATGTCCATAAACGATTTCTGGTAGCTACAATTCTCGAACGAAACGGGCCCAAGGAGACCAAGAAATTCCCTAATGATCTGGAACATCTCCTCAAATTGAAAGATTGGATTGTCACTGAACACTGTCAGGCAGTTGCGTTCGAATCAACCGGAGAATACTGGGTCTCACTCTATGATGTATTAGAGGGATATATCGAGATAATTGTCGCCAATGCGTATCATATCAAATGGATACCCGGGAAGAAAACCGACACAATAGATTCCGCGTGGATCGCAGAACTTGCCCTGAATGATTTAATTTCTCCGTCAAGGATTTTGCCCAAAGATAAGAGAGATATCCGGGCCCTTACACGATTGCGGGAGAAACTGGTGAATGAACGAACTGATCATAAAAACCGAGTACACAAGATTCTTGATTCAGCGTGCATACGTTTATCGGCATACTTTACGGATCTGTTCGGAGCATCAGGATTGAAAGTTCTCAAATGTATCTTATCCGGTGTCCCTCCAGAAGAAATTGTCCAGAAATTACCCAGACGATTTCAAGGACGATCTGATGCCATTTTGGATGCGATCCGGAATAAATTATCTGCTCATCAGTTGCTCCAGCTCCAAACATCCGTTACGATGATTGAACTTTTGACCGGAAAGATCAAGGAATTGGAACGGACAATTCTCAATGAAATGAAAAAAGACCGAAGAAAATTGGAGATACTTATGTCAATTCCCGGAATCGGGTATGTGGGTTCAACCACTATATTGGCTGAAATTGGGGATGTCAACGACTTTCCCTCTCCAGACCAATTGACAAAATGGGCAGGACTCACACCTCGGGTATATCAATCGGCTAACAAACTCCATACCGGTTCTATTACCAAACAAGGCTCCAAACATCTTCGATGGATTCTGGTTGAAGTTGCTCATTTCTGTATTCGAGTGAAAAACACGCCACTCCGAATGTTCTTTGACCGCATTTTTAATCGTTCGGGTTACAAAAAAGCTATTGTTGCTTTAGCCAGAAAAATCCTCAAACTCGTCTGGCATTTACTTACCAATGACGAATTGTATGAAGAGAAAAATGCACCTCTCTCAAAGTCATCTCGTTTGCAGATTGCTGTAGAAACAGAACCGGTTTCTGTATCGGCTGCTATTGATTTGCTGATAAAAGCAGGTTTCCAAGTGATTGACGGAAATGATCAGTTTGACAAGAGGGTGATGGGGACCTGACCGGTCCCAGATTTTCATGGCAAAATGGTGATTGCCGTCACAATTTCTGGATTTGCGCATCACCAATTTTTTTAATTAATGCTTCAAGCACCACCGTCCGCATCCCTTCAACAAACTTGATGCTGCCAACAACAAGGTGTCCGCCGCCGGAAATGCCACCCCCGGGTATCTCGTTGTGCAGTTCCCTGACCATCCGCGGGATGTTCATGAGAACCCCTCGTGAACGCAGCACGGCAAAATCCGGGCCAAAGCCGATCGTGACGACCGGTTCTCCCACATTTTGTTTGCAGAGCCGGTCATGCACCTCACCTGAGGTTTTCCCGGGTGGAGGGAAGGTGAACTTGTGGGCATGAATCTCAACGTCCAAAAGGAAGAGGCGTGCCTCGTTGGGCAGCACCCGGGGGACTACGTGCGGCATGGATGCGTTCATCTGGTCCTCGATCATGGTATTTGCCCCTTCGACAAGGAGGTTCACCAGCTTTTTGTGTCGTTCGGTATTCCCAAGCAGGTTTAAGATATCTTTTATGATCTCCCGCCCGTCATTGAACCGGAGCCAGAACTGTTCGTAATCAAGGGCAAGGGCGATATCCTTGCATGCCTGTTCAGAATATTCGTCACGAATAAGTGCAAGGTACAGGGCGCGTTCCGGCGCTTCGCTGCGGTCGCCAACAGCGGCAATTGCTGGCAGGTGGCGGATAAGTTTCTCCACTTTCGGGTTGATCATCCGTGCGACTTCAGTCCCGAGCATGCCGGCAGTGATCCCGAAATCTCCCCCCACGTGATAGGGGTTGACATGAGCGACCAGGTATTTGTCGATTGTTGCGTCCGGGTGGTGGTGGTCGATAACGATGAACGGAAGATCATACACGCTCGCAATCTTGTAGGAAGCTTCGTCCTCTTCGGTCGAACCATTATCGGTGAGGAGGACAAGCGGCATCTTCTGCCCGTACCGGGCATGGTCCTTTAACGAAAAATCAAGATCACGGGTGATATCCTCAATCTCATAGAACGGTGCTTTTGACGGGGCGCGTTTAAAAAGGAAATAATCCGCATCGTAATCCCCGCCGCTCTCCTTTATGAGCGAAACGACCGCCTGCTCAATGGCAACTGCCGAACAGATACCGTCTGCATCTGCATGGTGGCGGAGAATGATGGGTTGGGCGGTGAATACAGCTTTTCTGATGATCTTTGCCACTTTTTGCATTTCCGGGCGAAGGCGTTCCAGCACGTCACTTTTAACAAGCGGGAGAATATTTTCCGGTTCAGAGCGTGCATCCAGCGCTTTTTCTATCCGTACCCGGACGGTTATTTCTTCATCCCCGCTGAGGGCAGTGATCACATCTGCCTCGATCTGGAGCTGGTTGTTCCGCATCATCACTTCGCCGATTACCCGGACAATGGCTTCGAGTTCAACCTCAGGAAATGCCCGCACACCAGCTTCAACGAATGCAGCGACGTTCTGGGTACCCGATTCGTCGACAATGGTGAAGATGGTGGGACCGCTTGTCTGTTTGATCTGTGAGACCGCGCCTTCAATAGCAACGGACTTTCCCACTTTTGCGGACAAGTCGGAAATACGGACCGTATTTGACGTTCTTTCCACTGACTGAACCTGGTAGACCGCGATCACCAGTTCGTCCAGGTCGATGTTCCCGTTCGGGCGGATCTGGCGGACTCTGACGAGAACATTGTCCTTTTCCTTGTGTTCAGATTTTATGTTGCTCTTGTGCACGAGCCCTTTAATCCGGTCATTCAACTGGACGAACATGCCGAATGTTGCAAACCCCTGCACCCTGGCAGTGTATATTTTTCCCTCTTCGACATCGGAAAGGTCGCAACCTGCAGCCAGTCGATAGACGAGTATGTCGTTATCCTCAATCATTCTCTCTCTCCACACACAGCGAAGCGTATATGTTGCCTGCATCGTTGTCCTTGGGTGGTATACAACGCTGCAAAACGAGCCAATGCTGCTTTGATCATGGTTGGACGTGTGCATGCTTAATTGCATTGCCCGCTTATCGATGGAGCGTCACGTATGTATGTGAATCTATAACCTGGTGGAAAGACCCGTGTATATCGGGAGCACGGACTGACGGAAAAATAAAAAACCTGATCGTGCGAATTCCTCTCTGAAAATTGAGCGCAAAGCCTTGAATTGCATGCCCGGTTTGAAAAGGTGCCCCGGGTCCTGCCGGAATTTTTCTTTAATCCCGGTAGGCAATTTCCAGCATTTCACGATCTTTCGGGGCAATGACGGTACCGGAAAATTTTTCTTTTGCATCCTTTACGTGGTTATCCGTGTCTATGTACCGGGAGCTGATGTGGATTAACGCAAGCACATGGGCATTCGAGGCAGCTGCTGCTTCGCCCGCTTGACCGGCAGTTGCATGATAAAATTCCGAGGCGCGATGCACCTCATTCTCATCATACGTTGCATCATGGATGAGCAGGTCCGAATCCTGCCCGTATTCGATGAGAGGTGCGATAATTGGTCGCGTGTCACCGGTATAAACAATTTTTCTTCCCTTACGGGGTGCTCCCAGCACATCAGCGGGTTTTATCTCTTGGTTTATGCCGGCATTTTCTATTATTATGGTCTCACCGCGCTGAAGCCTGCCAAAGAGCGGTCCCGGGGGAATGCCGAGCGCGACTGCGTGTTCCCGGTCGAACCGTCCCGGTCGGGGATCTTCTTCAAGAACATACCCCAACGCAGGCATCCCGTGGTTTGCCGCAAATGCAGTGACGGTGTACCCGTTAAACCGGACCCACGAACCCTGGGAAAGTTCAACAGATTCGATCTCAAACTTCAGGTTGCCTTTACTTATCTGCCGCAGGGTATCGATGAATTCGTGAACCCATGTAGGTCCGTATATGGTGAGCGGTTCAGTGCGCCCGTTAAACGACATGGTCTGGACAAGCCCGAATATCCCAAGAAAATGATCTGCATGCCAGTGAGTGACAAAGATTGCGTCCACGGTAAAACCGCATCGCGCCCGCATCATCTGCTGCTGCGCGCCTTCACCGCAGTCAAAGAGCAGGGTGTCGGTGCCGTGCCGTATCATGATGCAGGGCGGGTTGCGTACCGGTGTAGGAAGCGCTCCCGCAGTCCCGAGGAAATAGACCTGGAGCGTTTCACCGCTCATACAAAACACTTCCTGAAAATCTCAAGGCTCTGTATTGCTTCGGGAATTGAGCGTCCTTCTATAACAACCACCCCGCTGTACCCTGCGGCAATCGCTTTGCCTGCCGCCTGCCAGTTGATCGTCCCGTCACCGAGGGCAAGGTGCTCATCGGCAACCCCATGGTTGTCATGTATATGGATATGATGAGCTTTTGAAACGTAAGAAAGAAAATCATTTACTTTGCCAACCGTATTTGCATGCCCGAAATCAAAGGTCATGCCGATGCCTTCAATATCGTCAACCATGCCAATAAGTTCCCCGGGATCCCGGCAGAGGAACTCTTTAACCCCAATCATGTTCTCAAGGCACGCAAGAACCGAATGTTCTACGGCAAACCTGCCAATCTGGTGCAGTGCCTCTTTTTGCAGGTCCCAGGCTTTCTTGGGCATCAGTTTTCCGACAGGAGACAGGTAGCCCGGATGGATGGTGACGCGATCGGTAATAGTTGATGCTTTTTTTATACAGGAACAGATCTGGCGGACGGATTCGTGCCAGATGGGATCATTGATGGTGGCAAGGTTGAGATCTCCATACGGTGCGTGAACCGACACGCCGAGGTGCGTGCTCGCAATGACTTCTTCTATCTGTTTGTACCGGAGAGGATCATCGAGCCGGTAATTGCCGTCGGCAACGATCTCCCAGCCGGTATAGCCTGCGTCTTTTATTCCGTACACCCACTGGATGTCGTCCCAGACCTTTGCCGATGAGGAAAAATACGGGATCAGGCTCATTCTGGGCTCCCCTCTTTTTTTAGCAGTGCCTGTACTTTTTTTGTATAATCTTCAATTTGACCATCATTGGTAATGTGGATGTCGGCAAGTCTCAGTGCTTCACAAAGCCCCCAGCTGCGTTCGCGTTCGTCACGCAGGCGGAGGGCGTCAGCTGATCCGACATCGTCACTACGCCCCCGGGTCCCGAGGCGTTGCAACCGTGTCGCAAACGATGAGTCTATACCGATGAGAACAAATTCCGGAAAATGCTGCCTGAATACCTGCACCTCTGAGTCGCCACGGATACCGTCGACAAGAACGAGCGGGGCATGCTGTTCTTTTATTGCGGTGATACAGAGTTGCGCGATGGCGTCCATCCCCCGTTCTTCCCGGAGCTGGTTTGCCATCGCACCGAGGTTTGCATCGGTAGGTGCAAGCCCGGCTTTTTTTACGGTATTGCGGATAACGTCACCCATCACGACCACGGGAATGCCCATCGCCTCCGCGATCTTTGAAAACTCACCTTTACCGCTTGCGGGCAGCCCGACGACTCCGATCACTTTCATAGACAATTTCACCCCCTTCACGAGTACGGATTATTACGCTGCGGCACAGGCAGTCTGCCATGTTTTTCATCTCTTTTTCTGACAGCGGGGGGACATTCTGCGTCACACCCTGCTGGAGCACAATATCCACGTTGCCTGCCTCTGAAGCGATGATGGGCACTTCATCATCGTACCCGCGAAAGAGGGTGATGACAACCTGGAATTCCAGAAGCGCTCCTGTGCTATGCGCCTGTTTGCAGAGGTCCAGCGACCGCTGCACATTCTTTACATAATTTCCCCCGAGGAGGTTATTATACCGCGCCCAGCGTGCCTTGATGTCCAGTGCCACGCGGTCGATTAGCCGTTCGTCTATGAGCGCGGCGAGCGTATCGGGATAGACACCATTTGTCTGGACGCCGGTAGCAAGGCACATCCCTTTTGCCGCCCGCGCAAGATGCATGAGTGCATCCTTCTGCATTGTTGGCTCTCCCCCGGAAAAGATAACTCCGCTTACGAGAAGACGTGAACTTCTGATCATTTCGACAATCTCATCGATTTCGCGCAGGTCTTCACCGGAAAGGATCGCAGAGTTCTGGCAGTACGTGCAGCGGACCGGGCACCCCCGGAAAAAAATGGTGCAGACCGATCTGCCCCGCCAGTCAACGGTTGAGAGCGGGACGAAACCCCCGAAGTTCAGTTTGATAAAATCACCGGGCAGGAGTATTTTGGTAACAAGGTTATTTGATTGTATTGAGTTGTGATTGGATGGATGACTGCCGCCGCTCCGATAATTACCCTCATGCAGCGCTTTCGTACTTACGCACCACAACCATACTGGTGCAGGAAACTGACAAAGCCATTCTCAATTAAAAAGAGGGTGAGATTTAGAATTTGAAATACCGGTTCACAATCTTTATGGCGCAGTAATCGCCGCACATGGTACATCCATCTGCATCGGCTGGCATCCTCTCGCTCCGGATCTGGCGAGCTCGTGCCGGGTTCATGGCAACCGCAAACTGGCGCTCCCAGTCAAGGTCGCGCCGGGCGTGTCCCATCTCGAGGTCTGCCTGCCGGGTCTTTTTCAACTTGACCATATCCCCGACATGGGCGGCAATCCGTGAGCTGATCACCCCTTCATAGACTTCCTCCGGTGTCGGTAGGGCGAGGTGCTCAGCGGGAGTCACGTAGCAGATAAAGTCCGCACCCAATGATGAGGCGATGGCGGCACCAATTGCTGCGACACGGTCGTCATAGCCCGGTGCGATATCGGTGACGATCGGTCCAAGCATATAGAAGGGTTTGTTGTTGGTAACGCGCTTCATCAGGGTGACATTTGCGGCGATCTCATCAACCGGTACATGCCCCGGACCCTCAACAATCACCTGCACACCCTGCTCATGCGCCTTGTCTGCCAGTTCCGCGTTGATGAGGAGTTCTTGTATGGCTGCCCGGTCAGTGGCATCGTGAATCGCACCAGCCCGCATGCCGTTGCCCATCGACAGCGTGACCTCATGCTCTTTCATGATCTCGAGCAGGTAATCGAATTCCGAGTAGAGGGGATTCTCTTTTTCATTGTGGAGCATCCACGCGGTCATAAACGCGCCGCCCCGTGAGACGAGCCCGGCATGCCGTCCCTGGTTCCGGAGGCGCTTGACCGTCTCCCAGTTGATACCGGTGTGGATTGCCATGAAGTTGGTGCCGAGTTTTGCCTGCTCTGCGGTGATCCGGAACAGGTCATCTTCCTTCATGTTCACGACCGCACCATCTTTTATTGCTGCTTCGATGAATGCCTGGTACAGGGGCACGCATCCGACAGAAAGTGTTGTATTTGCGATCACCTGTTTTCGGATCTCGACAAAGTCTCCCCCGGTCGAGAGTTCCATTAAGGTATCTGCCCCGGCGCGTTCAGCCTGCCGGGCTTTTTCAAGTTCCATGGGAATATCGACAATGTCTGTAGAAGTCCCGATGGATGCATTCACTTTTGTGCGGAGCCCTTCACCAATACCGCAGATCTTGACCTTCCGGTAGGGTGAGACCGGGATTACAATATGCCCTTCTGCAACGCTGCGCCGGACAAAATCTTCAGTTACTCCTTCCTGTGCGGCGACCTGTTTCATTTCATCTGTGACGATGCCGCGCCGGGCATCAGTAATAATACTCATACATAACCGGTTGCAGTAAAGACCTGATAAATGCTCGGTTTTACAATTCTGGACTAAATCTGGCTTGTTAAGTGAACAAGTAAACTTGATTTGGAATAAGGTAAAATATTTTGTGTAAGCGGGAAGTCCATATGCATTTACTGGTCTTTGTAAAGACGACAATGACAGATAAAAAATTGGTTGTGTAAAGAAATCAGCTAAGATCTCCATTCCCAAAGGTAACATTTTTTTATTTGTGAAAGATCATGGATCACGGTAAACCTGGTGCACGCTTGCGATCTTGCGATAAGGTCTCGTTCGTGGAAGGGCACACTGCAAGCCCTTCTACGAAGAGACACGATCAAGAGGTTTACATCAACATCACAAGCCGCAACTCCCCTTATACGATAGTTTCATTGCCCCCCGGAGGGGTTCAAGTGACTGTATGAGAGATAAAATAAGCGTCCAGATATCTACTCTCTCGTTTTAACTTCGAGGCGGTATGCGTTATTTCTAGATTGGTTGGGACTGATCTTTTTTATATGATGAAAATTCCTAAACGTGGAGAAAAGCCAAAAAAAGTGGTGTTTCACACCCCTCTCTTTTTCTATGTGCCCTTGACAGTAGCATTGCCAGTAGCATTGATTACAGGATTGGCGGTTGTCATGATTATTGGCGTAATTGTTGTTGGAACCGGGGTGGGTGTTGGTGTCTTAAAGACCGCGTGGAAGTCGATCGTACCCATTGGGCGGATCGTTGACTCCTTCTTTATCAGATTCCCATCTTTGTAGACAGCGACCTCAAGATTGTTTGCAGATCCATCCTGCTTTTTTATAGATGCAGCAACCGGGCCCTCGACAGTGGCAATCTGGTAGAAGTGATCGCCAGTGTCTGTCACCTGAGCCTGTTGTCCTGGCAGACCGTATGTTCCGGTATAGGTTCCGGGATACGTTATCCTGATCCACACGCCGGTCTGGGGAATTGCAACCTGCACCGGTATGGGTGTGGTCACTTCAGTAGTTGGCGTGGGGGAAGGTGTAGGCGGGATCGTGGCTGCAGTCGTGATTGTACCTGCAGATGGCGTAACGGCGGGAGTAATGGGGGGGGTCACTGCGGGAGTAATAGGAGGGGTAACGGTGGGGGTAACGGCTATTGATCCGCCCGTATTACTGCCCGTGCCCAGCATCGGTTTTAACACGATAAACGCTCCGCCAGCAATCACGAGGATTGCAATAATAATTGCAGCAATCGTAATACCCATGCGTTTTTTTGATGCCGGGCCGGATGCCGGAACCGGAGGTGTAACAGGTGGCTCTGCCGGAGGAGTATCCCCTGTGGGTATGACGGGAACTGACGGTGCCGGCACACCCTCTCCTGCGGGGGCTGAAGGGGGCGATGCATCCACTGGAGGTTCTGTTATAGCTGCAGGCATTTCCGCAACTACCGGTGTGGCTGGGTGAATTGGATGCTCCCGGACGATGAGGGGTGCAGGTTCAGTACGGGGTACTGAGTCCTCGATCAATGGTTCAATAGAATGGATTATCTGTTCGATGGGACGCACAGCCCGCGCATGTAATTCTGGCGTGACCGGAGAAGTTGAAGAGATACCTGGTAAAGTTGAATCTGCAAGTGGCGGAGTTGAACCTGCAAGTGGCGGAATTACCGGAACAACCGGCGGGGCAGGTACCGTTTGAACAACCGGTGCCGGAACTACCGCGGCAACCGGTTCCGGTACTGCACCCTGTTCTCCCGGAAGGAGGACTTTCGATCCACACCGGTTGCAGAACGCCGATCCCACCGGGACACGGCTGCCACACCGGAAACAGAATGAACCTTCCGGCAGTGACGAAGTTTCTATGGGGATGATCGGTACCGGACCGGTTTCAACGATTTTTTTTATCGGGCGGGAGATCTCGATCTTCTTTTTCACCGCAGAGCTGCTTGTCATCCGGATCTGTGGGGGTGTGGTCACTTCGGGTTCTTTCTCATGATCCGGTGAGGGAGCGACCATATGGGTGACCGTCTGGGATGATGAAGCGGAATACTCTTTTAAAATTTTTCCCCATTCGTCGCATTCGCGTTTTCGTTCTCCGCCCGCCTTTTTAGAGAACGTTAGGATCATCTGGCGCGTGGATCCGGTATTGGTAATGACAGAGAGTGTGATGACTGGATCCCTTATGGCATTCTCCCCCATCTCAACATGTCGCAATGTCGCAAGCAGGATCGTCTGTTGCGGGATGTGTTTTTTCCTGCTGTCAACAAGGATGATGCGTTTATTGGTTAGTATCGCCTCGAACGGAGCTGATTTTACAATAATATTCTCAGCCGTCAGCCGTATGGACTCATCACTGTATAAATCGGGATCGCCCATTCAATAACCTTCTATTGTATATCTTTTGCTCATCTCTGGCAAAAAAGTATGCGTTGATTATTGTTCCGGTCTGCACAAAAAAAACCCGATGAATCATGTTGATTCAGGAAAGCCACGATGAAAGTCGGCTTGCCGACTTCCTATGAAACGGACATGATGCCAAAGGGCCACAAGCATACAGCACATGAAAACGGCGTGAGCCGTTTTCATATTAACCGCCGATGAGCCGACGCCATCACAAACATACGTGATGAAAATGCCGCGAGGCATTTTCATAGGAAATCCATCTGGAATTTTCATCTTGTATGCGTGTGGCACGCGAGCATCATGTCCATTTCAGGCTACAATCAGAGGCACTCCCGGTCGTTCATATACTGGCGGAGTAACGGGGGGATGATAACCGTCCCGTCTTTCTCCTGGCAGTTCTCAAGGATCGCACGCATTGCCCGGGACGTCGCAATTGCGGTTGAATTGAGCGTGTGGACATACCGTTTTAGCTCAAAGTTTTCCTTGTCCCGCACTTTAATATTGAGACGCGCTGCCTGGTACGCGGTGCAGTTCGAGCACGAGACCACTTCCTTGTATGCATTCTCGCGCGGCATCCATACTTCAATGTCATATTTTTTCGCGGCGACCGTCCCGATATCGCCCGTGCAGATATTAACGACACGATAGGGAAGACCGAGTGCATTAAACACCTCTTCGGCATTTGCAAGGAGTTCATCGTGGATCTGCCAGGAATCCTCGGGACGGCAGAAGACAAACTGTTCGACTTTTGAGAACTGGTGGACGCGGAACAACCCCTTGGTATCCAGACCATGTGATCCGATCTCCCTGCGAAAACATGGTGAAATTCCCGCGAGCCGGAGAGGGAGGTCTTTCTCTTCAAAAATTTCGTTTTGGTACATCGCCCCGATTGGGTGTTCACTTGTTGCGATCAGGTACGCATCATTGCCGTCAATTTTGTACATGACCTTCTCGAAATCGTCAAGGTCTGTGACACCCTCATACGATGAACGGTTGATCATGAAAGGCGGGATTACCGGCGTAAATCCTTTTTTTGTAAGGAGGTCAATGGCAAAGCGCTGCAGTGCAAGGTCCAGCAGCACAAGACTGCCTTTTAAGAAATAGAATCCCGAACCGGAGATTTTTGTTGCCCGCTCAAAATCCGCCCAGCCCTGTTCAGCCGCAAGCTGCCCGTGATTTTTCAATTCGAAGTCAAAAGTTCGGGGAGTGCCGACGCGTTTAAGTTCAACATTTTCCGAATCATCCTTTCCCTGCGGGACACTGTCGTTTAGAATATTGGGGAGCCGCATGAGGCAGGCATGAACAGTACTTGCAATCTCGTCCTGTTCTGCATCATTATCCTTGATCTTCTGGGGGAGGCTTGCCGCTTCAGCGAGGAGTGCGGCGGTATCCTGTCCGGCTTTTCTTGCCTCATTGATCTCGCGGGAGATGACATTGCGGCGCCGGCGCAGCTCGTCGGTCTGGACCTTAAGTTCGCGGGAACGGGCGTCTTTTGCTAAAATATCATCTACCCATGCCAGTTTTCCCGGATCATTGCGCTTCTGCAGATCTGATCTGACCGCTTCCGGATTGGCTCTTACAAACCTGATATCAAGCATCCGTCACACCTTTAGATTTATGCGTGCCGAATTTATCATAGGACACTCTGTATAGTGTATCTCTTTTCCCCTAATTATGCATCGATGTACCAAGAATCAACTGTTTCGGGTATGCGAAGATAGTAAGGGATAGTCCTTGAGAAGTCAGGCTTTCCTCTGACCATGCTCAAGGCACCACTTTTGTTTTGTATGCGTGTGGAATAGCAGGCATCAAGGCAATCTTGACCATAATACACGGAAAACGACCCGGAAAATACCCTGATGAACCCTGCCAGTTCAGGAAATCAAAGATAAAATTCGGCTTGCCGACTTTCATGTCGATACCGATGCGAAGCGACAGTTCTGACATACGGGCATGAAAACGGTGCAAGTCATTTTCATATAAACCGCCGATGAGCCGCCTACGTCACAAACATATGTCATGAAAATGCCGCGAGGCATTTTCATAAGAAAGATTCACCGGTAATCAGAGCGTGATCTTCTTTAAGATCTGCCCGTTCTTGAAGATCGTGATCCCGCCACCGCTCTGCGATACCACAATCCCCACTGCATGAGTCACTTTTGTTATCGCAGCAACGGAGTTGTGCCGGGTGCCCATCCCTTTTGGCAGGGTCACGCCGCTTGTATCGACCGTGATGTACCGCCCCACCGCCTCGATAAAACCATCGCCTGTTATAACAAACGCCCCATCCAGCTGGGCGAACTCCTTGATATTCTCCTTAAGGTCGGGATTCGTCACCATCCGTGACTCAGCCTTGTGCCCTTCAAACGCATTCAGCATGATCTGCCGTGATTTTGCCAGAACATCTTTCGAATCTCCGATAAGAAATGTCGTACCGACGGATTTTCCTTCCCTGCCTTCGATCGAGATCTCGGTGCAGACATGGAAGACCGCATCAAAAACTTCCTCGCGGACATCCGTTTCAGCGACCACCTGGTCTTTCCAGGTATCGGTGCTGATCCGTACCTGCCCGGTCTGCCTGCGATCCGTAATGTCGTTTCCTATGCAGAGGATCTCGACAATGTGCCCTTCTTCATTACGGACTGCCTTGTTGATCCATGCAATCCAGACCCGATCACCGTTGCGGCGGACATTTTCACTGACGTTAATCGCATACCCGTCCGCATTGAATCCAAGATCGTTGACCATCATGGAGAGGTCATGACCGCCACGGTTTTTCTGCGGGACAATGGTCCCGACCACATTTTTCCCGATGACTTCTTCAGCAGTGTAATCAAAAAAAGTCAGTGCATAGGTGTTGAAGAACGTGATCGTACCCTGCATATCCATGCGGATGATGATGCTCTGTGCATTCTGCATCATCTCGCGGTACTTTGCCTCGCTCTCCTTTAATGCATCTTTTATCTTCCGGTTCTCGGTGATATCCGTGACAACAATGGTACCGCCTTTTTTTGCGTCGAAGGGATCGAGGAGTTGTGACTGCAGGACAGTTGCAAGAACCCCGCCTCCGTTCCGGGCGAGATCGCATTCAGCGTGACCCGTCTCATGTATATCCCGGTGGATCTGGAGATCCCGGCAGACCTGCTCATACTCTTCTTCAGACTTAAACAGGATACGTACCGGTTTTCCGACCAGCTGCACTTCTGGATATCCGAGCATTGCAGCAAGCGGGCGGTTGATCCATTCGATGACATTGTTGCGCATCTGGAAGATCCCGAGTGGTGTTGCAGAAAGTATCGCTGTCAGTTGTTCGTTCTGCACCTTCGTCTCCCTCTCCGATTTCCGTTTTAACATAGTCTGTTTGAAAAGGGTAACCATCTCTGCTATCTGTGGGCGGATATCCCCGCCCCGGGGATGGATGATCTCGATCCCGTTGTTCACCTCTTCAATGACTATCTTGTTTACGCCTCTTTTCCCGAACAGGATAACCGGGGTGGTGTTACCCTGGGACCTGAGATATTTTAAAAATCCAATCCCGTTCATATCGGAAACAAACTCGATCCCATTTACTTCGGGGATCTGCTCATACGAGACGATCAGGTCATATGTCCTGCTCTTGAGTTTTTCGACTGCAAGTTTTGTGGACTGGGCAACTTCAATACGCAGCTCACCGGTCTTTTCGAGAGAGGACCGGACTTGTGCCAGAAAATCAGTAGTATCGTCCACGAACAAAACAGAGATCATCGTGCATCCCTTGAGGCATGCGCCTGTGCTACACTTATATCAGGTGGATATTGTGGCAATAAATAGTTGTTGCGCGTGGGGGAAACGACGGATAATACGCAAAAAACAACCGGAATTTAATCAGAACCAGCCCCGGGCAGTAATTTTGTTTTGTCGATTGTGGAATGCGAAAATCCTGCCTGTTTTCACACATTTCCGGGTATCCAGTGGGAGTTCCCGTGATCTTATTCTGTTACCCTGTCAACAGCAGATTCCGGTCCCTCTTCATCCGGTTCGGGAAAAACCTGATTACGGGAATATTTTAAAAAGAGATGAAAAATTATTCGTCAGTGTGCTCGACAATCGCGAGCTGGTACATCCAGTCCATCAGCGGGTGGCACTGTTCGACAATGCATTCGAGATCACACGCAATG
>Ga0208494_1000224_pt1 | contig 14283 bp, 8 predicted proteins | sample CryBogmetaGMA10M_FD_184544 | JGI IMG/M metagenome (GOLD analysis project Ga0208494, IMG submission 184544) | Freshwater microbial communities from Crystal Bog, Wisconsin, USA - MA10M (SPAdes) | ecosystem: Environmental > Aquatic > Freshwater > Lake | place: Crystal Bog, Wisconsin, USA | collected...
GGGGCTGGAGGGGGTGTGATGATGCCACTGTGAGGCAGGGGATCGTCCGCTCGCTTCGTGTATGTGAGGGGATGCGCACAATGCCTTATGCCTTATGTATCTCCATCACAAGTTTCCTGATCGTTTGTTCATCGGTTTGGATGTCCTCATCATGTCCCGTAAATGTCCTGTTAATGTCCCGTAAATGTCCTCTTTGCGGGGACGTGCAGAGGATAGGTAAATTAGGGGGAGCCAGAACTTCTGGTTATTGAATTGGATCTCCCTGTTAGTTGTCAGTAGGATCATCAGACTCATCATCCCGGTACGTTTTTTCCGGCAGGGTTGTCTCTTTTAGCATCCGGTCAAAATCGCTTTCAAAAAGCCGGTCCTGAACAATACGGTATTTTTCAAATTCGGTCTCCGCAAACTCTTTTGCCTGCTCTACCGTTACTTTCCCGCCATCTTCAAGCAGTTTCCGGTCATCAAATACAAGGAACCGGTCAAGACGTTTTGCCCAGTCCTCCATGGTCATTGGTATCTTTCGTCTGGCACGGTCTTCAGCAAGATCCAGCCAGGCATTGACAATCCTGCCAAGTGATTCGAGCTCGTGCGAAGTCAGGAAATTTTTTGCAACCGATACATCGGTCTTCAGAATTTTTCCGCCGGGACTGTTCTCCCACGTGGTCAACCCCATATGCTCTTTTCTGCTATCGGCACGCCCCGTTATCAGTTCGGCTGCGGTATGACCGTGAATTGCGAAATGCAATTTGTTCTGGACTTTTGCAAAAAACTCGCGGGTTGTCGGGGCATCCCTGTTGTAATCAATGCTTGTGGTATATATGTCGGTGATCTTCTGGTAGAACCGTCTCTCGCTGAGGCGGATCTCCCGAATCTCCGCAAGCAAGCGCTCAAAGTAGTCCTCACCAAGGAACGTGCCGTTTTCCATCCTCTTTTTATCAAGTACGTATCCCTTGATGGCGAATTCCCGCAATACCCGGGTTGCCCACTGGCGGAACTGGGTGGCTCTCGTTGAATTGATGCGGTATCCGACCGAGATTATGGCATCAAGGCTGTAGTATTCAAGATTCCGTGAAACGTCGCGGTTGCCTTCAGTACGAACTATTAGGAATTTCCTAATAGTTGCTTCACGGGTCAGTTCACCGCTCTCATAGATGTTTTTTAAGTGTACGTTTATTGTAGGAATCCGCACATCAAAGAGCGCCGCCATCATCTTCTGGGATAGCCAGATCGTTTCATCCTCGTACCTGACCTCGATCGATTCTTCACCGGCGGTTGAAGTAAATATCAGGAATTCTGCTGTGCTGTTTCTCACCAGCTTCTTTTCATGTTCGGTCATTTCCCTGCCCCCTCCACAATCGCAATCTCCTCCTCCGTCAACCCGTACAACTCATACGCTAACTTATCAATCGCCCCATCCGTCGCCTCAATCTGCCGGGACAACTGCGTCTTCTCCTGTTCGAGTCGGGCGTCCTGCAACTTTTTGTTCAGGTCGAGCATCTGTGTGATGAGTGAAACCATGCGGTCGTGACGGGCTGTGTCGAGGGGGTCGGTAAAGTTGAACGTGCGGATGGAGGAAAATATACGGCGTGGATAGATGTCATCGATTCCCCGCCCCGGGTATGCTGTTGCAGTCTCATTCATGGCACGGTATCGCCGGTTTTCTTATGTTCTTTGGGGGAGTTAATCTTCCCGGCTTCTTCCGGGAGATGTTTTTCCTGTTTCCGCACCCTTCGTTCAAGTTTTTTAAGGTCTTCTTCCGAAGGGAGTGTTTCAGGTCTGATACCCCGCTTCACGAGCAGATCACGAACATCCTGATTATTCCGGACGTGCTCATCCGTGATGGGATCTTCCCCATGTAGATCCTCCTTTGTTACAGTGTAATTTGTAATCTCAGTTGCGAGATTCTTGGCAGTTATAGTAACCGCCGGGAGAAAATCAGCAAGAGGTCGGTTCTCCGGGATTTTCATCCGATCTTTCATTGCATGGGTTGTATAACCGCCAAAAAGTGCCATATCTCCTTTGCTTCTGATACGGGCAAAACCGGATTCATCCACGCCCCGTTCGTAAATGTTCCGTGACAGTTCTGCTTCCGAATCTTTCAATTGTTTCCGGGCTTTCAACCGGAGAGAAAGCCGGATATGTTCTTCAATGATCTCCTGTTTCCGTGTCTGGACCGCGAAATAACTCTGGGCAAATGCAATTTCTTCCTTGCGGGGATCACCGTTCTGGGCGACAAGATAACAGGCGTAACGGGTGAGCATGATATCCTCGATTTCCCGTTGGGTTCCCGATCCGATATCCACCATTTTGTTGACGTCAACAAAATGGTCTGAAATCGCGTGGTTTGAGATTTTGCACGATTCACGGGCTTTTTCGATTACCTTCAAAAAGTTCCGCCATTCGGAATAACCAAGGAGATTTTGTAAATCGCGGGCAAACCAGAACTCGACACCATCCTGTACATGAACATAATCCTCAAAATTTTTATGCAGACGCTCGACAATGCCGGATCTCATGCTTTGTGTGCCCCCTCCACGATCTTAATCTCCTCCTCCGTCAGCCCGTACAATTTGTACACGATCTGATCGATGAGGTCATCCGTCGCCTCAATCTTCTGCCATGGGAAACACCGGATTCTGATGAATGATTATCGATTAACTCTATTTATTCCTTCATAATTGAAAAAAATAATAATTCTCTATCCTGAATTTCCAAACCCCTTTTTTTCTCATTCCCGCCCAAATCCGCCTCCCTCTCTATCCCTCCATCAGGATCGGATGCTCAATTTTTATTAATCGGGCTGACATAGAATTATTACCAATATGGCGAAATTTGAATGCAACTGGTGCGGCAAATGCTGCCAGAGCTTTGGCGAGTTCATTAAAATCGAGCGACAGGTCACCGAACGGGATTATTATTGCCGGTACGGCATAACAAATGAACTCTTCCAGGTTCACGTGCTTCCTGAATTTGCTGATGAAATCGATGAAGAATTCATTGACATGGACGAAAAAGGCAAGGAAAATCCCCAAAAAGGGTGCATATTCATGCGGAAAAACCCCGAAGGCAAGGGACTTGCCTGCGCAATTTACCCGACGCGCCCCACCATCTGCAAGGAATTTCTCTGCTACCGGATGCTGATCCAGCATCACCCCACCGGTGAGATCCGGGGGAGAATCATAGGAATCAACGAGCTCAGGACTCATGACGAGGTGCTGGCAGCCATCTGGAAAGAGAAGATAGCTCAATTACCGCATCCGTTCGAATCGCAGCACACCGCAGTTCAGCACTCTCACAGTCCCGGGGCACAGGCATCCCACGGGCATGACTCCCATCTCCTTGCCCATATCCATGGAGTAACCCATGCCGAAGATCACGAATGGATAGCAAACGTCATCACCATCCTCGCCGCACACGGATATCATGGAGATCCGGTGGTCGAATAAGCCGGAGATTTACGGCACATGATCTTATTTTAACGCCCGTGAACCGTTCCTGTTTTTTCGGATCAGCAGCCTGTCCGTATTTATGGACATATCTACCTGCCGTTGCATGAGGATGATCGGTGCAGATTTTTAGCAATCACAAGTGCTGATGTTCTTAACTGGACAGAGTTCTGCAGCTTGCTGCACGCACTGCACCAGATCGGCAGGTGCTATCCCCTCTGCACGATCACCGCAAAACTGGTACGCTTCCACAACCTGCGAGAACAAATCGCACGGGTTCTGGCGAAAAATTTCCGGGCAGATATTCCAGCACGCTCCACAGCTGATGCAGGCAGATCGATCGATTGTCACATGCATGGGAAAATCCTGATTGTCAGCATAAAAGGTGATGATTGGGATAACGATAGTGATTAGTAATGGTGTCCCTATCGCATCACTTCTTCTATGACATCCCCCACATCTTCGGTTGGCTCATTTTCCTTAGTCTCCGGTGGATTGTCCCGTACAATACCCGCATGGATATCGAACTCCGCGCCGCACCGGGGGCAGACAGCGGTATTGTCGACGTTACACAACGTTCGTCTGTTTATGCTCTCGATAAATCCGGTGGCAAGAATTCCGGCAGGAAGTGCAAACAGCCCGATCGCTGCAAGTGCAACGAATGCAGCAATGAACTTCCCCAGCGCTGTAATCGGATACACATCACCGTATCCGACAGTGGCAAGCGTTACCACTGCCCACCACATGGCATCCGGGATACTGCCGAATTTTTCCGGTTGCGCCTCGCGTTCGACCGCATACAGGGCGCTCGATGACAGTATCAGGACGATTACCACCATGATTACGGTAATAACCAGTTCTTCTTTTTTGGACTTTAACACATCAACAAATGTCTCAAATGCATTTGAGTACCTGCCAAGTTTGAGCACCCGGAATACTCGCAGGAGACGCAGTAATCTGAGCATCCGCAATTCTATCGGGAAGATCATCGGGAGGTAAAAGGGGGCTATCGAGATCAGGTCAACGAGCGCAAATGGCGTTAACGCGTAGCGTATCCTGCCTTTTACCGGTGACGAATACAGGGGATTTTTTACACAGCACCAGATCCGGAGGACATACTCAATAGTAAAGACAATAAGCGTGAAAAAATCAAAAATATGGAAATAGGGCGCATATTCAATATAAAGAACCTGTTTTGTCTCAAGGATCACTGCAAGGACATTGAGCAGGATCATTGCGGCAATAAAATAGATTACGGCTTTCCTGAAATTATTGCCATCTGCCCGGGATTCAAGAAGAGTATAAACCTCACCCTGAATTGTATCATACCAGCCCGGTTTCGGACTGGATGCAGTGCCAGCCATTAGTCAGAAAAAGTCTTACCCTTCCATCATATATATCTTGTTTATCGGGTCGAAATGAGGAACAGACCCAAATTTTCCCTGCAAATGTGGATAGTCCCAATACTATTTCTCATAGACCTTTACTTATGAGACCTTGAACGTTTCATCAACTCACCAACCAAAAACTCTGATTCCCATGCCCAGGATAGCCGCCTGAGGCAATCTTCTCCAGAACGCACGTTCTGGGGATTCCAGATTCTCAAAATCCAGACTGCCACGGGGTCGGTTATTGTACCAGACTATAAATTCATCGAGCGAAGAGTATTCGTATCGGAATCGTTCGTAAGAATCGAACCATTTCTCAATTTTTCTGTTGGTTTGTGGATGCTTCACCTGTGCAAGGATTGGATGGGTGCCCGTGGATCCCAGATATTGTAAAAATTCGCTATTCCAGTATCCATTCTCATCTATTCGATGAGTGCCACACTCGCTTCCGTGATCCATTATGAGTTCACGAAGTGGGTGTATCTGCCCATACTCACGGATCACGCGATCTAAAACCGCAATTGAATTTGCTGTATTGATTGTTTTAGCGCTCGCAATGGGTAATGACGTAATTTTCTAAAATCAGAGAAGATCTACAAAAAAAAGGTAAACGAAGTTTTGGTCACTTTTCAACAAGTTCGATTTTGACTCCGCCTACACTACCCGCAAATAAGTTGTACAGTAATGCCATAATCGCACCACAGATAAAACCCATAATGGCAAATATAATCGGGAATGCGACAATGGAAAGAACACCTAATGATTGTACGGGTTCAACTCCCGGAGTCCACTTTGACATCCCCATTGCCGCACCTATGACGGCGAACAGAATTCCATAGAAAAGACCGAACACGATACCAAACAGGGCTTGGATCTTCGCCCATGAAAAAACATCAACACTCTTTACGACTACCATCAAAACACCTACCAAAGGTGGTGCGACGGATAGAGTAAAAAGGCTTTTGAAGTATTCCGGAATGGAGATCTGCACCGCATGTCCTTTTCCTGGTGTCACTTCAGGATTGTGAGAGGGATACCACGATGCACCCGCGTGCCGCTCGGCAACACGTGCTCCTGTAATCACAAGATCACGGGGGAATCATCTGCCAGTATTTGCCCGTGGAACATGCCTGATATAAATAGTATTCATAAATACCGGTGTACATGTATATAGCAGAAAAGGTATATGCGGTGTTTTCATAACCTTTTACCTGAATCATTCGAGTGTGGAAATACGAATATCTTCAATAATTACAAAAACGGGGAGAAAAACCTATGAGTAAGAGTGATGCTGAGGCGTTGCTCCGGCAGGGCATCGAACTCTATGACCTTGGCAGGTTCCAGGAAGCCATCGTCATGATTGACCGGGCGCTCGCCCTTTTTCCAAAATTACCAAAAGCCCACTACTTTAAAGGCATCGCTCTGTACGACATCGGCAAGTACGAAGATGCGATCGACTCGTACGATAAGGCATTGGCAATCGAACCATCGGATCCCAACTCCTGGTACAATAAAGCCGCCACTCTTGCCCAACTGGGCAGAAATGAGGAAGCGCTCCAGGCATGTGACCGCCTCATATCCGTGAAGTTTGACAATGCAGAGGCATGGATTCTCAAAGGAATCGCCCTGTATGAACTTGGACGATACAAGGACGCGATCGCTGCATACGACCATGCCCTCATGATCGATCCAAACCACGCAAAAGTCTATTATAACAAAGGAATTGCCCTCGCAGATTTGGGAAGACATGAAGAAGCCATCATCTCGTACGACAAGGCAATTAAGATCGTCCCGACGTACTCCAAAGCGTATTACAATATGGGCATCTCCCTCTATGAAATTGGGAGATATGACAATGCACTCCAGGCATTTGACAAGGCATACGAGATCGACCCCACCGATATATGGGTCTGGTATTACCGGAGTTTTATCTTAATTAAACAGGAACGGTTTGCAGAATCTGCCGAATCAGCGGAAAAATTTTTAGGCTTCGAACCGGACCATGCGGATATCTGGGCAATAAAGGGCATATCCCTGTTCAAAACAGGAAAGTTTCCGGATGCAGCCGTTGCACTGGAAAATGCTATCACGAGAAATCCCCTTGTTGTCGATGCATGGTTTTATTTTGGGCTTACACAGAACAAGCTGGCAAAATACCCGGAAGCGATACGTGCATTTGACAAAGCCGCCGAAATGAACCCACAAGGTGCCCAGGTCTATTATCACCGGGGCATTGCATATAGCCAGCAGAACAACTTCCGTGATGCAGTTTCAGATTATGACCGGGTAATTTCACTTGAACCTGAGAATTCCGATGCCCTTTACCAGCGTGGGGTTGCCTGCATCAACCTGAGCCGGTATGAAGATGCGCTCACTTCATTTACGAGTATTCTTGGGAAAAAACCGGACCATGCCGGTTCATTTTATTTCCGGGGAATCGCCCTTGCACGGCTCGGCAGGCACAAGGAATCAATCGACGCATTCGAACAGGCACTTGCACTCGAACCCGGTTGTGCTTCTGCCGCGTACCAAGCCGGGCTATCGTATGCCAGTCTCGGGCGGTTCAGTGACGCAGTCGCCATGTATGACCGTGCACTCTGGATCAAACCGGACTATGCAGATGCACTGTTCCAGAAGGGCTTTGCACTCGCAAAACTGGGAAGAAGTGAAGATGCCCTTCACGAGTATGAAAAAACCCTTGCCGATGATCCGGAAAATGCCCAGGCATACCGGGAGAAGGGACTTTTACTCGTAAAACTGGGAAAATACAACGAAGCAATCGATGCCTTCAACAGGAGCATCGCGATAAAACCCGAATACGCGCAGGCATGGTATGACAAGGGAATTGCCCTTGCAAAGATTGAACAGTTCAATGCAGCGATCGAAGCATTCGACCGGGCTATCACCATCAACCCGAACTATGTCAATGCCCATTTCAACCGGGGGCTTGCATCCGCCCGGCTGGGGCAGCTGGATGATGCACTCCGTGCATTTGACCAGGTTATTGCCATAGATCCCGCACACACGCCTGCCCTGTATCAGAAGGGCGCTACCTTCCTTAAAAAGAAGCAGTACACCAATGCAATTGATGCGTATGATCGTGTTCTCGCCATCACTCCCCAGAATACCAGCGCATTGTATGAAAAAGGGATCGCGTTCTTCCATCTCTACCGGTACGAGGAGGCAGTAACAACCTTCGAAGCCACAGTTGAACAGAACCCGGCACTTGTCGAGGCGTGGCTGTACAAGGGGATCTCTCTTGCCAACCTCCAAAGGAATGAAGAAGCAATAACCGCTTTTGAAAAATCGATACTGCTCAACCCAAAAAATACAGAAGCGGCGGTCCGCAAGGGAATCGCACTTGTCACACTTGAACGATATGACGAGGCGATCACGGTCTTCAACCACACGATTGAAGATGCACCTAAAAACGAGTGGGCATGGTTCTACAAGGGGATTGCCCTTGCCTGCACAAAACGCTATGAAGAAGCGATACGTGCATATGACCGTGTGCTCGAGATCAACCGGCGATGCGCCCGGGCATTCCACGAGAAGGGAAATGCCCTCGCCAGTATGGGAAAACAGCTTGAAGCAGTCATATCATATGACCAGGCACTTGAAATTGAACCCCGGTCCCCAAGGATCCTGTACGAGAAAGGCATCGCGCTTGCCCAGCGGGAACGATACGAGGATGCAATCAAGGCGTTTGAGAGCACCCTTGCACTCGAACCGGATAATTCACTGGGCTTATATTACCTCGGCATCGCGTACGCTGGTCGGGAACGGTATGATGATGCGATAACGGCGTTTGAAAACTCCATCGCGCTCGAACCCGCAAATGCCCCCGCCCATCATTACCTTGGCATCGCTCTCGTCCAGCGGGAGCGGTATGCAGAAGCGGTCACTACATTTGCTGATGCAATCGCCATTGATCCGGCGAATGCTGCCTCCTATTATTACCAGGGTATTGCATTCCTCCAGTTAAAACGGTATGAAGAGGCAATCGCCACCCTGAGTAAATCTACGGAGATAAACCCGCAACTCTCAGATGCGTTCATGTACCAGGGAATTGCACTGGCACGGGTATCCCGTGAAGAAGAAGCGATACTGGCACTGGACCGGAGTCTTGCAGCAAACCCCTCTCTTGTTGAGGCACTGGTCTGTCGCGGCGAATCACTCATTACGCTCCAGAGATATGCGGAAGCGATCGAAACATTTGACCGAATCCTCTCGCTGAACCCCGGGCTTGTCGAGATCTGGATGCAGAAAGGAGATGCACTTGCCCGTCTTGCCCGAAAGCAGGAAGCCTTGTATGCGTATACAAAAGTGCTTGAGATCCACCCGAACCTTGCCGAAGGCTGGGTGAAGAAAGGCACGTTACTCTACGAACTTGGCAAGATACAGGATGCCGTCCTTGCGTTTACCCGGGCGCTTGAGTTCGACCCTGCACTCTGCGATGTCTGGATGAAAAAAGGCACCGCCTTAAACGAACTTGGTCGGACACAGGATGCAGTCGATGCCTACACGAAATCTCTCAGGATTGATTCCAACCAGGTCGAGGGTTGGGTGAAGGTCGGGAGAGCGCTCTTTGATCTCGGGAGATACCAGGATGCGATCGATGCCTTTGACAATGCAATCGCCATAAACCAGCGAACCCTCGAAGCATTCCATTACAAAGGGCTCGCTCTTGAAAAGATTAACCGGCTTGAAGAGGCAATCCAGGTCTTCGACGTCATGCTCGAGATTGACCCGAACAACAGTGACGTACATTACCACAAGGGACTGGCACTGGCACTACGCGGGGACCCGAGAAAAGCAATAAAATCGTTCGAGAACGCAATCGCCATCAACCCGGATCTTGCTCCTGCATGGTATAACAAAGGCAAAATGCTGATCGAAACAGGCAGATCTCTTGAGGCGGTCAATGCTTTAGATAAAGCCCTTGAAATTGAACCGAAGTATTCTGAAGTATATTATTACCGCGGATTTGCACTCCAGAAACTCGGAAGATATGCGGAAGCGATCGAATCGTTTGAGAGGAACCTCCAGAAGGACACAAGTAATGCCACGGGATATTATTTCAAAGGAATCTCGTATTCAAAACTGGGGAAATTCGCCGAATCGCTTGAAGCGTATGATCGTGCGCTTGTCTATGACCCCGACAACGCGCTCATCTACTACCAGAAAGGGAGATCTTTTGCCGGTCTGGACCGGCACCAGGACGCAATTGCATCTTTTGAAAAAACACTCCAGTTAAAGCCCACGTACACTGATGCCAGAATGCGTAAGGGTATCGCACTCTATAGTCTGGGGAAATTTAAGGAATCCATTAAGGATTTCGAGAAGATACTTACCGCAAATCCCAACAATTTCCATGCGTTCTACCAGAAAGGACGTGCCCTTTTTGATCTCGGGAACGTCACCGAAGCGCTCGACGCATATGACCATGCACTGGAACTGGATTCGAATTACCGGGATGCGTACCTCTACCGGGGTATTGCACTCGGTGAACTGTCACGATTTGATGAGGCGGTTCTCGCATACGACCAGGCAATCGAGATCGATCCTCATCTCGCACCCGCATATTTCCATCGTGGTGCTGCCTTATTGAAACTTGGACGGTACAGTGATGCAGTCAAGGCATTTGACAAGACCATCTCACTCGTTCCGAATTATGCACAAGCCTTCCACTTAAAAGGAGTTGCACTTTCTGCACAAGGACTGTACCAGGACTCAATTGATACATTTGACCGGGCAATCGAATATGATCCGAAGAATGCAGAGTCCACTCTGAACAAGGCAATCGCACTCCACGGGCTCAAGAGACCGGATGAATCGCTCATTTCCAGTGAGCGGGCAATCGGGATCATGCCTGACTATGCGGATGCCTGGTACTATAAGGGACTGGCGCTTGCCGATCTTGAGCGATATGAAGATGCAGTGGCGGCATTGCGTCACGCACTGGAACTGGACAGTGAGAACACCCATGCGCAATTCGAACTTGGGCTTGCCCTCGTACACGTCAAACGGTATAAAGAGGCAGTCGTTTCATTTGACCTGGTACTCGAAAACGTCCCGGATTATGCCCCCGCATTCTACCACAAGGGACTCACCTTTGCGATTCTTGGCATGAATGTTGATGCGGTTCTTGCGTTCAATTGTGCCCTCGAGATCAATTCTCGCGATGCTTCGATTTTTTACGCAAAGGGTCTCGCACTTTTGCAGCTGAAAAATTACGAGGATGCGATCGTGGCATTCGATGCAGCACTGGCACTCGAACCCAATTCCCCGGATACTTCATACAAAAAAGGACTTGCCCTCTTCGAACTGGGACATGACGATGCAGCGGTTGAAGCGTTCACCCACAGTTTCGGTCTCGATGCGACAAATACCGATGCGCTGTACCAAAAAGCACGTGCTCTTGTACGCCTTGAAAAATTTGAGCCGGCAATAGAAACTTTTGACCAGTGCATTTCCCATGGACTCACAAATTCCCGGATTTATTACGAAAGAGGGGTTGCACTCTTCGCGCTGAAAAGATACGAGGATGCCATCACTACTTTTGACCGGGCACTCGAACAGGACCCGAAGAACGCACACGCAGCTCTTGATAAGGCAATCGCACTCTTTGAACTGAAAAGACCTGTTGAATCGCTTGAATTTTGTGAACTGGCAATCGGGATTAAACCGGACTTTGCCGGTGCATGGTACTACAAGGGGTTTGTCCTTTCTGATCTTAAACGATACACCGAGGCAATCCACGCATTTAACCGGGCACTGCAACTGGACAGCGAGAACGCCCATGCCCATTTCGACCTTGGGTGTGCACTCGCGAAGCTGAACCGGCATTCCGAAGCGGTTTTGTCATTTGACCGTGTACTCGAACTGGTCCCGAATTATGCCCCTGCATTTTACCAGAAGGGTCTGGCGCTTGCAGCTCTCGACGAAAATGACGAGGCAATTCACGCATTTACAATCGCACTCGAGATCACGCCCCGTGATGTTCCGTTACTCTATGCAAGAGGTCTCGCTCTCGCAAAGGAAAAAAAATTCGGGGACGCGATTGCGGCATTCAATGCCGCACTTGCGATCGAACCCAACTCCCCGGACACGTTACTCCAGAAAGGACTGGCGCTTGTCGCACTTGAACGCGACAAAGAGGCAGTAGGCGCATTTGGGCGGGCTCTTGAGATCGATCCGGGGAATACCGATGCCCTCTATCAAAAAGGACTCGCATTTTCACGCCTTGAAAAATTCAAAGCAGCAATAGAGATTTTTGACCAGTGCATCTCCCGCGGGCTTGCACATTCACGGATCCACTATGAAAAAGGAGTGGCACTCTTTGCGCTGAAGAATTACGTTGATACGATCGTTTCATTTGACCGGGCACTCGAACAGGACCCGGCGAGTGCGGAAGCGGCGCTGTACAAGGCAATTGCGCTTCATGAACTGAAGAGATTTGAGGAATCGCTCATTTCCAGTGAGCGGGCAATCGGGATTTCGCCTGCCTTTGCCGACGCGTGGTACTACAAGGGGCTGGCACTCAGGGATCTTGCACGGTTTGAAGATGCCGTGGCAGCATTCGAAAAGACGCGGGATCTGGACAGTACCAACACACAGGTGCATTTCGACCTTGGTTGTGCACTCGCCAAAGTCAACCGGTATAATGAGGCAGTCGCATCTTTTGACCGTATGATCGAGAAGGTCCCGGATTATGCCCCCGCATTCTACCACAAGGGACTTGCCCTCGCCGCACTAAATAGGCATGTTGACGCAATTCACGCGTTTAACGGTGCCCTTGCGATCACTCCCCGCGATGACCAGGTTTTATATGCAAAGGGTCTCGCACTTTTCCGGCTGGAGAATTTCGATGAAGCGATCGCGGCATTCGATGCGGCACTGGCACTCGAACCCAATTCACCGGATACATCATACCAGAAAGGTCTGGTTCTCGTCGCACTAGGACAAGATGACGCAGCGGTTGATGCGTTCAATATCAGCCTGGAATCTGATGCAATAAATACCGGTGCGCTGTACCAAAAAGCACGAGCTCTTGCACGCCTCGAAAAATTTGAGCGGGCAATAGAAACTTTTGACCAGTGCATCGCTCTGGGGCTCTCAAATTCCAGTATCCACTACGAAAGGGGGGTGGCACTCTTTGCGCTGCAGAAGTACGAAGATGCAATCTTTTCGTTTGACCGGGCACTCGAACAGGATCCGAAGAGTGCAGAGGCATCTCTTGACAAGGCAATTGCACTCTATGAACTGAAGAGATCGGATGAATCGCTCATTTTCAGTGAGCGGGCAATCGGGATTAAACCCGACTTTTCTGACGCGTGGTACTATAAGGGAGTGGTTCTTTTAGATCTTAAGCAGTATGAAGATGCAGTCGCCGCTTTTAGCCGTGCACTGGAACTGGACAGTACCTACGCCTATGCAGCATTTGACCGGGGTCTTGCCCTTATGCAGCTGAACCGGCATTCCGATGCGGTCGCATCATTTGATCACGTAATCGAACTAGTCCCGGATTATGCCCCTGCATTCTACCACAAGGGGCTTGCACTCGCCGCTCTTGACAAAAATGAGGATGCAATCCACGCGTTTGACAACGCACTTGAGCTCACTCCCGGCGATGACCGTGTCTTATATGCAAAAGGTCTTTCACTTTTCCGGCTGGAAAATTTCGATGACGCGATCACAGCATTCGATACGGCACTTGCAATCGAACCCGGTTCGCCGGATACGTCATACCAGAAAGGATTGGCGCTTGTCGCACTGGGACATGACAACGAAGCGGTTTTTGCGTTCAGTGTCAGCCTTGAATCAGATGCAACAAATACCGGTGTGCTGTACCAGAAAGCGCGAGCTCTTGCACGCCTTGAAAGATTTGAGCCGGCAATTGTGACTTTTGACCGGTGCATCGCTCTTGGGCTCGCAGATTCCCGGATTTACCATGAAAAAGGGATGGCACTCTTTTCGTTGCAGAAGTACGAAGAGGCAATCGTTTCATTTGACAGGGCACTCGAACAGGACCCGACAAGTGCAGAAACGGCACTGAACAAAGCAATAGCACTCTATGAACTGAAAAGATTTGAGGACTCGCTCGTTTCAAGTAATCAGGCAATCGAAAACAAGCCGGACCTTGCCGAAGCGTGGTACTACAAGGGACTGGCACTCAGGGATCTTGCACGGCACGAAGATGCGGTGCCAGCATTCGAAACGACGCGGGATCTGGACAGCACAAACACTCATGTGCATTTTGATCTGGGTTGTGCACTTGCGAATGTCAACCGGTATGATGAGGCGGTCGCATCATTTGACCGCATGATCGAACAGGTCCCGGATTACGCCCCCGCGTTCTACCACAAGGGACTTGCCCTTGCCGCTCTTGACAAAAATGAGGATGCAATCCCCGCGTTTAACAGCGCACTTGAGCACACTCCCCGCGA
>Ga0208494_1000225_pt1 | contig 14214 bp, 7 predicted proteins | sample CryBogmetaGMA10M_FD_184544 | JGI IMG/M metagenome (GOLD analysis project Ga0208494, IMG submission 184544) | Freshwater microbial communities from Crystal Bog, Wisconsin, USA - MA10M (SPAdes) | ecosystem: Environmental > Aquatic > Freshwater > Lake | place: Crystal Bog, Wisconsin, USA | collected...
AAACGGGCGGCAGAGCTGGTACTTGCAAACCAGGAGCTTGTCATTCAGAACAGGGAGAAAGAAAAGCGGGCAGATGAATTAATCCTTGCAAACAAAGAGCTTGCCTTTCAAAACGAAGAGAAAGAAAAGCGGGCAGCAGAGTTAATCATTGCCATTGAGTTACGCAGGGAAACGAACGAATATCTGGAAAATCTGCTCAATTGTGCTAATGCACCTATTATTGTATGGAATCCGCAATATAAAATTACCCGGTTCAACAAGGCCTTCGAAATCCTTACTGGTAGAAATGAAAAGGAAGTACTTGGTCAATCCCTGAAAATACTTTTCCCTCCTGAATCCAGGGACAATTCAATGGTTCTTATAAGGAAAACCCTGGAAGGTGAACGACTGGATATCGTTGAAATTAATATCCTTCATATTGACGGCTCCGTGAGGATCTTTCAATGGAATTCTGCAAATATTATGTCCCCAGGCGGGAAGACAGTGATCGCAACGATCGCGCAAGGTCATGATATCACTGTGCGCAAAAGGGCAGAAGTTGAGATCAGGAAACTAAATGAAACCCTTGAACAGAAAGTGACAGAACGAACCAAACAACTTGAGACTGCAAATAAAGAACTCGAGGCATTCAGCTATTCTGTTTCTCATGATCTGAGGGCCCCATTAAGGCACATAAGCGGGTTCGTGGATTTGCTGATTAAAAACAATTCTTCTCAACTTGATGAGGGTGGCTTAAGGTTTCTGAACATCATTTCGGAATCCTCAGTTGAAATGGGGAACCTGATAGATGCATTATTGACGTTTTCAAGATTGGGAAGGGCAGAGTTGCTGCGAACAACGATTAATTCGAGAAGCATGGTTGAACAGGTTTTTAAGACTTTCAGTGATGAAATGAGCGGGCGAAATGTTGAAATAAACATTTCGGAGCTTCCGGTGACACAGGGCGACGAAGGTTTAATAAAACAGGTATGGATCAACCTAATCTCAAATGCTCTGAAATATTCGCGGAACAAAGAAAAAGCAGTGATTGACATAGGAAGTAAAATGGAATATGGTTATACCGTGTTTTTTATCAGAGATAACGGAGCCGGGTTTGATATGAAATATGTGGATAAATTATTCGGGGTTTTCCAGCGACTGCATAAAGCCAGGGATTTTGAGGGGATAGGAATAGGACTTGCAAATGTGAACAGAATTGTAAGCAGGCATGGAGGAAAATGCTGGGCCGAAAGTGAAGTGGGCCATGGAGCTTTATTTTTCTTCAGTTTGCCGGTAAATGTTTAATTATTAGGTAAATGTATATTCATTATTAAAGAAACAAATCATGATGACAGATGTAAAAAGAATCCTGATCGTAGACGACAGTCCTAAAGATGTTGAGCTGACCATTGCTGCACTTGCAGAAAAAAATCTTGCCAACGAAGTTGTAGTCGCCGAGGACGGGGAAGAGGCCCTGGACTACCTGTATAAACGAGGAAAGTTTGCTGACGCTGATGGCTTCCCGGCTGTCATCCTGTTAGACATAAAAATGCCTAAAATGAACGGAATTGAAGTCCTCAAACACATCAGAACCGATTCTAAATTTAAATTAATCCCTGTAATCATGGTAACATCATCCCGTGAAGAAAAAGACCTGGTTGAAAGTTACAAGCTTGGGGCTAATTCATATGTGGTTAAACCGGTTGATATTGCACAATTCATTGATGCAATAAAAGTGTTGGGGCAATATTGGGCGGTCATTAACCAGCCACCTCCACTTTCACCTAAATAAGTAGGCTTGAATTCAGATCATTTTTACTGCCTTCCGATATGAATAGAAGAATTAATATATTACACCTGGAAGATTCTTATAAAGATTCTGAGTTAATAAAATCAATCATTGAAAATGGTGGAATCGAATTTGATTATTTCCTGGCCGACAATGAAACCGATTATGTAAATGTTCTGGCAAATGAGAATGTTGACTTAATAATTGCAGATTACAGCTTGCCGGATTATGATGGTTATGAAGCATTCAAGGTTTCAAAGGAGTTATATCCTGATATTCCATTCATTTTTGTCTCAGGAACAATAGGCGAAGATACCGCTGTTAATGCCATGGTAAACGGGGCCGTGGATTATGTGCTTAAGAACAATCTTGCACGGTTGGTTCCTGCAATTAAGAGGAGTCTCAGGCAAGCAGAGAATGAACTTAAGCGCAAGCAGGCTGAAGAGGAACTTATGGAGAGCCGTAAGAATCTTCATGAGGCATATAAACTGGCTCATATTGGTGTCTGGGACTGGAAAGCAGATGAGGATAAGGTTACCTGGACTGAGGAACTATACAAGATCGCGGGTCTCGACACTAAACTTCCTGCACCCACCTATGCAGAACATCAGGCAATTTATACTCCACAAAGCTGGCAACTACTGAAAATCGCTGTGGAAAAAGCAATGAATACAGGTAAACCATACCAGCTTGAACTGGAACTCCTGCGTCCCGACGGTAAAATCAGGAATGTGAATGCCTTTGGCGGCAGGAAGGTCAATAACAAGGGACAGATAACCGGGCTTTTTGGTACTGTACAGGACATCACGGAGCGAACCCGGGCAGAAAAAGCATTAAGGGAAAGTGAAACCTTTAATTCAACCTTGATAGAACACTTGCCTCAAAGAATTTTTTTAAAGGATTTAAAATCAGAATACATAATATGCAATAACAACTATGCAGTCGATTTAGGGATTAAGCCCGGGGAAATAAAAGGGAAAAATGATTTTGATTTTTACCCGGCTGATTTTGCAGAAGCCTATAGAGCAATTGATCAGGAGGTAATGAACAAAGGAGAAATTAAAGATTTTGAAGAAAAAATCATTCGACATGGTGAAGCGGGTTGGATTCATATAATAAAAATTCCATACAGAGATGCCGGGGACCATATTACCGGGGTTCTTGGTGTATATGAGGACATCAGCAAACGCAAAAAGGCGGAGCAAGAATTGATCACAGTCAACAATGAACTTGTTTTTCAAATCGAAGATAAAGAAAAACAAGCAAAAGAACTTGTACTAGCCAGGAAAAAGGCAGAAGAAAGCGATAACCTGAAATCGGCATTTCTTCATAATCTTTCACATGAGATCCGCACTCCCATGAACCAGATCCTGGGTTTTGCCAGCTTTCTAAAGGATCCGGATCTTACTGAACAAGAGCGTGACGATTATATCACTACTATCAATAATCAATCATTTCAACTACTACATATAATTACCAATATCATTGAAATTTCCGAAATAACAACCGGACAAGTTGAATTGAAACTGAGTATTTTCAACCTTAGGGAATTGATGGAAGACCTGTTCGCATCATTTAAACCCAAAGCAGAATACCGGAACCTGCAACTAAGGTTAAGCAAAAAAATGGCGGATGCTGATGCCATAATTCGTGGAGACCAGGTGAAACTGAAACATGTTTTTAACCATCTGATCGAAAATGCCATTAAATATACAGATGCGGGGAATGTGGACATTGAATATTTCAGAACCGGCAACAGCCTGATTATTGCTGTCAGAGATACCGGGATTGGGCTCCAGGAGCAGGAAAAGCAACTTATTTTCGAACATTTCCGCCAGGTTGATCTCAGAATTGGGAAGAAATATGGCGGAATGGGACTTGGTCTGGCCATTTCAAATGCATATGTCTGGATGATGGGCGGCAGGATCAGGGTGGAATCGAAACTGGGAGAAGGCAGTACTTTTTTTGTGGAAATACCTGATATGCCTGCAATCCATGCTTTTACTCCTATCGTAAAGGGTTTGCATGTCCATGATATTTCACGGCCCGACTGGAAGGGTAAAACGCTTCTGATTGCCGAAGATGAAAAGTCGAACGCAGATTTTCTTAAAGTAGCGTTACGTGCAACAGGTATCCATCTTCTATTTGCAACAAATGGATTGGAGGCCGTTGAGCAGTGCAAAAAACATCCGGAGATAACGATAGTCCTGATGGATATTAAAATGCCCCGGATGGATGGCCTGGAAGCAACGAAAATCCTTAAATCCTTACGTGGTGATTTGCCTATCATCGCTACCACAGCTTTTGCAAGGACGGATGAAAGGGAATTTTTCCTTCAGTCAGGATGCGACGATTATCTGCCAAAACCAATAAGAAAAGAGGAATTGATAGCGACAATTCAGAAATACATGGCCTGATATTAGCACTTATAAAAAATCATGATAAAAAAAATAAAAATACTGCACCTGGAAGATTCTTTAAAAGATTCTGAGTTAATACATTCAATGATTCTCAGTGGCGGAATCAGGCATGATTATTTTTTAACCGATAACAAAAAGGATTTTATCAATATCCTGAAAACAGAAAATGTCGACCTGATCATTGCCGACAACAACCTGCCCGATTATAATGGCAATGAAGCATTAAAGGTTGCAAGAGAAAGTTTTTCTCACATCCCTTTCATTTTCGTTTCAGGTACACTCGGAGAAGATGATTCAATCAGCGCGATGAAAAACGGGGCGACTGATTATGTGCTTAAAACAAAACTTGAGAAATTGGTCCCGGCAATTAAAAGAGCTTTGCATGAACGTGAAACTGAGAGTAAGGGGAAACAGGCAGAGATAAATCTCCAGGAAAAGATCGATATAATAGATGCTCAAAATGTTAAGAAGGAAAAAAGTGCGGCCGAATTAATCGTTGCCAAAAAAGAGCTTGACTTTCAAAATGAAGAGAAAGAAAAAAGAGCAGCTGAGTTGATAATTGCTGACAAAGAGCTTAACTTTCAAAGCGATGAGAAAGAAAAACGGGCAGCAGAATTAGTCATTGCGAATAAGGAACTTTTCTTTCAAAACAGGGAGAAAGAAAAACGGGCCGACGAACTGATCATTGCGAACAAGGAACTTGCCTTTCAAAATGAGGAAAAAGAAAAAAGGGCCGCCGAATTAATCATCGCCAATAAACAGCTTGCCTTTCAAAATAAGGAGAAGGGAAAGCGGGCAGATGAATTGATCGTTGCCAATAAAGAACTTGCTTTTCAGAACAGGGAGAAGGAAAAGAGGGCCGACGAGTTATTTCTTGCGAATAAGGAACTTGCCTATCAAAATGAAGAGAAAGAAAAACGGGCAAGTGAATTGATCACTGCCAACAACGAGCTTCTTTTCCAAAACGAGGAGAAAGTAAAACGGGCAGAAGAGTTAATCATTGCCAATAAAGAACTTGTTTTTCAAAACAGGGAGAAAGAAAAGCGGGCAGATGAGTTATTCATGGCTAATAAGGAACTTGCTTTTCAAAACGAGGAGAAGGAAAAACGGGCCGCTGAACTGGTGATCGCCAACAAAGAACTCTTTTTTCAAAACGAGGAGAAAGAAAAACGGGCCGCTGAACTGGTGATTGCCAATAAAGAACTCCTCTTTCAAAACGCAGAGAAAGAAAAGCGTTCAACTGAATTAATAAAAGCCAGTGAAAAAGCTGTGGAAAGCGATAATCTGAAAACGGCGTTTCTGCATAATCTTTCACATGAGATACGAACACCGATGAACCAGATCCTGGGTTTTGCCAGTTTTCTCAAGGATCCTGAACTTCCTGTATGCCAGCGCGACGAATATATCGATATAATAAATAACCAGTCACAGCAACTTTTACATATTATCGCCGATACTGTTGAGATCTCAGAATTATCAACCGGTCAGGCGGATTTAAAACTCAGCACATTCAATCTGGGAGAAATGATAGATGATCTGTTAACCTCATTTAAACCCAAAGCAGAAATACGGAACCTGAAGCTGAGTTTAAGTAAAAAAATACCACATAATGATGCCTACATTCGCGGAGATCTAGGAAAACTGAAGCAGATTTTCAGTAATCTGATCGATAATGCTATCAAATTTACCGATAAGGGCAGTATCAATATTGAATATTCCAGAGTCGGCAGCAACATCGTCGTTGCTGTGAAGGATACCGGAATTGGTATAAGTGAAGAGGAGAAAAAGCTGATTTTTGACCGTTTCCGTCAGATTGAAATCACAATGACCAGGAGATATGGAGGATTAGGCCTTGGTTTGTCCATATCAAACGCCTATATCCGCCTAATGTCTGGTATGATCAGGGTGGAATCAGAACCAGGCTCAGGAAGTACGTTTTTTGTCGATATTCCCTATGTGCCTGCAATCCATGATAAAGAAAATTCCAGGAAGGATTTGCAAATCCCTGCTGATTCCCGTCCTGACTGGCAGGATAAGACCATACTTATCGCGGAAGATGAAGAGTCGAACGTGCAATTTCTCAAAGCGGTGTTAAGGTATACGGGCATCCATCTCCTTTTTGCAATAAATGGGCTGGAAGCAGTTGAACAATGTAAAATCCATCCGGAGATCGACATAGTGCTTATGGATATTAAAATGCCGAGAATGGATGGGGTGGAAGCGACAAAGATGATTAAATCCTTTCGTAATGATCTTCCCGTCATTGCTACTACTGCCTTTGCTATGGTTGGTGAAAGAGAGTATATCCTTGGTACCGGATGCGATGATTACCTTCCAAAACCAATAACACGGGAGCATTTAATTGCAAAGATTCATAAACATCTGTCTGTATTGAATTAGAGAGCGCCGCTGCTTTCACATGAACAACATTTCATTTTATGAAAATAATATTCTTTTTATTGGTTGGAGTGATTTTGTGCAGTAATGCTTTTTGCAGTAAAGCTGACTCTGTCGCAAAAAATCATGACTCCATCGTGAAACCAATAAGAATAAAAGTCTATCGTATTAACTATTTTGTTGAAGGGGCTATAATCGCCGTGGGGATGGCCGGAGATCTTTTTGCCATCCCCCGCTTGAAAAACAAAGCTGTTCTTTCCGATGACGAACTGGCATTCGCAAATACGGATCAGCAGAAAAATTTAATGAACACAGTTGACAAGTGGGCGCTGGAACAACCAACTGCGAATAGGGACCTTTGGAAGAAGGTATCAGATTATGGACAAATTGGTATTTTCCTTTTGCCAAGCTTGCTGATTATAGATAAAAAAATCCGCAAGGATTGGCTCCGTTTGCTGTTTATGTATGTTGAAGGTCATACCGTGACATTTACGTTTTACAACTACAGTCCTCTCGGGCCCTGGTTTCAGAACCGTTACAGGCCGGCAGTTTACTATCCTCAACTGGGTGCAGGCACCCAAAAAGAGAGCGGTAACCGTAATTCATTCTACAGCGGTCATGTGGCATCCTGCGCCTACAGTACTTTTTTCATGGTAAAGGTATATTGTGACTACCATCCCGAAATCGGAGCATGGAAATATCTTTTATACCTGGCTGCCTCTGTACCGCCGCTTTTCATGGGTTATGCACGAATCAGATCTTTGGATCATTTTCCTTCAGATGTTGCTGTCGGGTTTGGGCTGGGGGCAATCATCGGGATTGTAGTTCCTGCATTGCATAAGATCCCATGCAGTAAATATCTCTCATTAAACATGGCTACTTCTCCCGATGTAGTGGGTGTAGGTGTCACATGGAGATTGGACAATAAGCGTCTTCTTAGTTCGGGCAGGTGACATTAATATTCTCTACCCACCTGTAAATGCGTGAATCATGTAACTTATATAAATAGTTATGTAATACTTATCCTTCCTATAGGTCGCAACTTTGCACCGTAATATTATATCACAGTAAAGCAAGACCTATGAAAACAAAAATTCTGATTTTTTCTTTTTTTCTGATGCTTGGTATTGGTACATCAATTATACCCCAACAGGCTTCTGCACAGGGAGGCCCTGTTAGCTTCCAGGTTTTTTATGATAATTTAAGCCCTTATGGTACCTGGGTCCTGAGCCCGGAGTACGGATATGTTTGGGTTCCCAATGTTGCTCCCGGTTTTACTCCTTACAGCACTAACGGCTACTGGGTATTTACCAATGAGGGATGGACATGGGTATCTGATTATTCATGGGGCTGGGCGCCTTTTCACTATGGCCGCTGGTACAACGATCCTGGTTACGGATACATGTGGGTTCCTGATAATGAATGGGGCCCGGGATGGGTTACTTGGAGAAGGTCGGAAGGGTACTACGGATGGGCCCCGATCGGACCGGGGATCAGCATCAGCATAGCTTACAGCAACGGCTATAATTTACCTTATAATCAATGGACCTTTGTGCATGACAGGGATTTTGGAAGAAGGGATATCCATAACTATTATATGAAACCCTCAAATAATGTCACTATTATAAATAATTCCACAGTGATTAATAATACCTATATAGATAAATCACATAACAGAACTTACAACGCGGGTCCTGATAGGAAGGATGTGGAAAAACGGGCTGGAAAAACATTTACACCTGTTGCGATTAAAGAAAGCAATAAACCAGGTCAAAAAGTAAGCAACAACCAGCTTCAGATCTACAGGCCGCAGGTACAAAAAAATGTATCTGATGGCCATAAGCTAGCTCCATCCAAAGTGGAGAGTATGGACAAGCTGAAACCTTCCGGACAGAGAACCACTGAAGCTCAAGTGCAAAAAGGAAATCCAGCTGTTAAGCAATCTCAGCAAAGTCAGCCGGCCAAACAGCAACCTCAACAGAAGCCGCCTCAGCAAAGCCAGCCGGCCAAGCAGCAACCGCAACAGAAGCCGCCTCAGCAAAGCCAGCCGGCTAAGCAGACGCCGCCACAACAGCAGCCTCAGCATAATCCACAGCCGGCCAAGCAGCAACCAGCTAAACAGCAGCCGTCACAACCACCTAAAACTAAGCCGCCCCAAAATCCGGGAGAAGATAAAAACCCACATAAAACTCTGTAAACATTTTAATAACATGAAATACCCATAAAAACAATGCTCATTCAAAACGTGAATGATGATAAGGGTATTCCATGTGACCATAAAAAACAAATTATTAACACATGAAAAATCAACATTATGAAAAAGTTCTATAAAAATTTATCCAAGGTAATGCTTGTTGTTCTTATGGCATTAATACCTTTAGCTTCCATGACCCAGGAAAAGACCGGAGTGGTAAAAGCAAAAGCGGCCCCCTCCCATAGTTATTGGTCGGTTGGTGTATTTGGCGGTGTGATGCAGTTCAATGGAGACCTGTCTAAAAATTTATGGGTCAACCTCTATCCTAACAGTATTGGCTATAATTTCGGCGTAATTGCCACAAAGCAGTTTACACGGGTAATTGGTGTCAGGGCACGGATGGCTTTCGGTATGGTCCAGAGCCGTGTCGATGGCAAATATACCTGGGATTATGAAGGCGGTAATGGCACCCCCAAATACATTTCTCAGAGTTTTAAATCCACTATTTTTGAAAGCGATTTCCAGCTTACAGTAAATTGGGTAAACTGGATCCTCGGTTGTAAACCCGAACGGTTTTTCTCTTCATACCTGATCGCTGGTTTCGGAATGGATCAATCCCAGGGGACGAAGAGGGACATCATGCTAAACAAAGATATTGCTTACCTGGGCAAAAAAGGAGACACTCTGAATGTCGGAAATAACAGAGGTATGGGTAATATGGACGTGCGGCTCAAATTAGTCGCCGGAATCGGGTTTGATTTTAACATTAACAAACATTTTTCGATCCCTGTAGAATTTACCTGGAGATTGCAAAATTCCGATCTTCTTGATATGACTCGTGGCGGAGCAAAAGAAGTTTTCAACGATATGTATAGTTCAGGAACTATTGGCCTGACCTATAAATTTGCTTACACTGGTGGTTGCCATAAAGTGAAAGATACCGTATATGCTCCGGCAGCTGTCGTATTAGTTGCCCCTCAGTGCCGGTTTTCTGTTTATGCGCCAAAAAACATTCCGGCCGAGATCAGGATCAGGGAAATATTCCCGCTTCGCAATTACGTATTTTTCAATTCAGGATCCACCGAAATCCCCGATCGTTATGTGTTGATCACGAAAGATCAGGTGAAAGACTTCAAAGAAGACCAGTTGGAAAAGTTCGCGCCTAAAAATATACCGGGCCGTTCTGAACGCCAAATGGTTGTTTATTATAATATTCTCAATATACTCGGTACCCGGATGGTGGCAAACCCTACGGCAATAGTCAGGCTCACCGGAGCTTCAATGCAAGGTCCTGATGACGGAAAAGCGATGGCTGAATCGGTCAGGAAATACCTGGTAGATGTATTTGGAATTGATCCTTCGAGAATTAATACCGAAGGCCGGGTTAAACCAAGGATCCCATCTGAACAGCCTGGAGGGACAAAAGAGCTTGATCTGCTTCGTGAGGGAGACCGCAGAGTGTCAATTTGGAGCGCTTCGCCGGCTTTACTTATGGAATTCCAGAGTGGTGAGGATGCCCAGTTAAAACCGGTGGAAATTTTTGCTACCCAAACAGCTCCGGTTGAAAGCTATGTTTCTTTCTATGTTGAGTGCGGAACTGAAGCATTCGCTTCATGGACTTTGGCAATTACCGATGATAAAGGAATAGTGCAAAATTTTGGTCTGTACACCCAGTCGAGGGTAAGTATTCCCGGAAAATCCATTTTAGGTTCACGGCCCCAGGGCGACTATAAAGTAACGATGACAGGCCAGGCAAAAAATGGCATGATCCTGAAGAAGGATACAACCGTAAACATGGTGCTTTGGACCCCGCCTAAAGATCAGGAAGTGATGAGATTCAGCATAATATATGAATTCAATGAATCTAAGGCCATCGCTATGTATGAAAAATATCTTACAGATGTCGTAATGCCAAAGATCCCTCAGGGAGGGATGGTGATTATTCACGGATATACCGATATTATCGGAGATGAAGCTTATAACCTTAAATTGTCATTGGACAGGGCATACGATGTTAAAGGCATTTTAGAAAACGGCCTGTCGAAGGCAGGCAGAACCGATGTTAAATTTTCGGTATATGGATTTGGTGAGGATGAACAATTATCACCCTTTGAAAACAAATTTCCTGAGGAACGCTTTTATAACCGTACAGTTATAATTGATATCGTTCCTGAGAAGTAAGTTTTTGATCCATTATACTTTCTTCACACAAAAAGGCGACCTGATTTACTTTTCAGGCCGCCTTTTTTGTATCGTTTGACAGACCATATGTGAATCATATAACATTTTCCTAAAGTTGTGTAACTCTTTCCGTAAGGAAGGTAGCGACCTTTGTATCATTATGAAAATTGATTCACAACTTAAACAAGAAAAATAAAATGAAAACACAACTACTCAGGGTTTTAAGCGCAGCCGCAATGCTCTTATCTCCAATAATGCAATTTGCACAGGCTCCCCCTTTGGGAACAGCTGCAAATTTCGTTCTCTTCTCTTCTGTCGGAGCGGTGACGAACGTAGGTACTTATAAGTATCTTACGCATCTCACAGGCAATGTAGGCACTAACAGCGGCTCCAGCACTAATTTCGGAAACGTGAACGGTGTTATGCATGATGGTGATGGCGCAAGTTTACTTTGTGCATCAGATTTATTATTTGCTTATAATTCATTGAGTGCTTTAGCAACGGACTCCACCTTAGGATCGGTGATTGGAAATGGAACCACCATCAGGCCAGGTACATACCTGATGCCGGGAGCAACATCACTAAGCTTAAGCCTTACTTTGAATGCTCAGGGAAACCCCAGTGCTGTATTTGTTTTTAAAACGCCATCGGCAGTTGCCTATGCATTTACCGCAGACCCAAACTCGAAGATCCGTTTGATTAACGGGGCACAAGCATGCAATGTGTTCTGGCAGGTCAGCGGTGCTGTGAATATTGGAGCCGGAGCTACCATTAGAGGAAACATAATTGCCCACGGTGCAATTTCTATGGCCGCTCAGGACACACTTGAAGGAAGAGCACTTACTGTTAACGGGGCTATTACTGTTTCCAACGGTGCTTTAGGATTTTTGGCATATACCCCAATCGGTTGTGGAAGCCCTGTTCTTATCGGTCCCACAGCTCCTGTATTTGTAGGGTTGGCAAGTTATGAAGTGTTCGCTTCTGTTGGGGCTGCAAGTGATTGCGGTTCATCGCGTATTATTGGTGATGTTGGAGGGAATACAGTTCCTCCTACAGGGTTCAATCCTGATTCCATTACCGGAACCATTCACTTCAATGATCCCTCTACTCAAGCTGCCGCAGCTGATTTGCTGCTTGTCTATGATTATCTTCTCAATCTGCCTTATGATATTAATTTGTTGGATCCTGCAGAATTTGGCCACAACCTGGTTCTCACACCTCATAGTTACACAATGAACGCAGCTGTATCTTTTACAGATACGGTTTACCTGAATGCAATGGGAAACGTCGATGCTGTATTTGTTATCAAGACATATGGTGCCTTTGCTTCAAGTGTTGGTGCTAATGTGGTATTGATGAACGGAACGCAGGCAAAAAACGTATATTGGTTTGTTACCGGGGCAGTGAGTATTGGTGACAATTCGAAATTCAAAGGAGCAATTATCGCTCATGATGCAATCCAGATGCTCCCGGGAGCCAAAATTGATGGCAGAGTGTTTTCAACCAATGGTGCTTTAACAACCTGTGGAATTACTGCCGGCATACCTTCAATTATTTCTTCAGGACCGGATGACCAAACGGCATGTGAGGGAAGTTCTGTAAGTTTTTCAGTAACTGCAGCAGGTACAGGTCTTACATACCAATGGAGAAAAGGAGCTAACAACCTGACCAATGGAGGAAATATTTCAGGTGCAACTTCTCCCACACTTACAATTAATCCTGTGGGTATCTCCGATGCCGCATCAAACTATAATGTTATTATAACAGGAACTATACCAAGTATTACCTCAAGAAATGCTACTTTAACAGTCAATCCGTTACCGGCTGCAGTAGCAGGAACTAACCGGGGGATTTGTATAAATACAAGCACCACTCTTGGCGCATCAACCGTAATAGGAAGCACATACAGCTGGACCTCAGTTCCTGCCGGATTTACGTCAACAATTGCTAATCCAACAGCCACCCCACTGGTAACAACCACTTATACGGTAATAGAAACTATTACGGCCACGGGATGTGCCAATACTCATAGTGTTGTTGTAACGGCTAATCCACGTCCGGTTCCGACTATAACCGGTGAAAATAATCTGTGTGTTAATTCCGGTTTTTATAACTATAACACTGAAGCTAACCAAAATGGTTATGCCTGGACAGTTTCTTCGGGAGGTACAATTACCTGGGGACAAGGCACCAGCCAGCTCCAGGTAGTATGGAATAAAGAAGGCCCGCAGTCTGTAACCCTTAACTATAACAACTTATTTGCTTGTCAGGCAGAAACGCCAACTACATTCAATGTGACTGTTACCACACCTCCTGATCCTGCCGGAATCATTACTGGAACCGCCACCGTTTGCCAGGGGGATATGGGTGTTACTTATTCTGTGGGAACCATCACCAATGCAGATTCCTATGTTTGGAGCTTACCGGCAGGCACAACTTTGGTTTCCGGGTTCGGATCGAATTCCATCACGGTTGACTTTGCTGCCAATTCCTTTTCGGGACCAATCACAGTTAATGGAAATAATCTATGCGGAGATGGTTCCGCTTCCCCTGCATTTAACGTTACGGTCTATCCTCTTCCGGCTACCCCGACCATTACTGCCGACGGATATGTCCTTAGCAGCAATGCTCCGGATGGTAATCAGTGGTATCATGACGGAAACATTATAGCCGATGCAGTTGCACAGACTTATACTGTTCCTGCTTCTGATCCTGGATTCTACTGGACTATAGTCACCCTGCTCAACTGTTCTTCCAGTGAGTCCAATCATCTTTATATACAGGGAGTAGGAATTGGTGAAACTACTATTTCGAAATATGAAATCTATCCTGTTCCGAACGACGGTCGTTTCACTGTTTCATTGACTTACCCACAAGCTACTTCATTCAATATCAACATATACAATCAATTAGGTGTGATGATCTACAATAAGAAAGACATCCTGGTCAACGGAACAACCGAACAACAAATCGATATTCGTTCTGCTGCCTCAGGTATTTATACTGTAGTCTTTACAAACAATGAAAGCAAAGTCATCAGGAAAATACTGGTGAACAAATAATAATTTCTCTGCCAATAAAAAGGGGCTGTCTCGAGTTTTTGAGACAGCCCCTTTTGTATTTGAAAATGTGTGAATGATGTAACTCATAACAGGAATTGTGTAACTCACAATCCTTTTATAGTGTACAACTTTGCAATGACTAAGTTTTAGTTGACAATGATAACAGAACCTGTGTCTATCCGGAATTTATTC
>Ga0208494_1000227_pt1 | contig 14197 bp, 21 predicted proteins | sample CryBogmetaGMA10M_FD_184544 | JGI IMG/M metagenome (GOLD analysis project Ga0208494, IMG submission 184544) | Freshwater microbial communities from Crystal Bog, Wisconsin, USA - MA10M (SPAdes) | ecosystem: Environmental > Aquatic > Freshwater > Lake | place: Crystal Bog, Wisconsin, USA...
GTATATCACAACGAAATCAATTTCAACAAAGACCGAAAATATATCCAAAGCGGACAAAAACTCTGTCAACAAAACGGACATTAATTGTGGCACTCTACAATTATGAATGGGAAGAAGTCATAACAACCGGTCCGTTCACCGGGGCGCTTACTTTCGGACCGGTAATAAAAACCGGGAAATATACGCTGAATATCGCTGGAAATGGATCCTGGACTGCACAGCTCATACGGGCTGATCCGGGATCCCTTCTCACGGTTCCAGTCAACCTGTCCGGTTCGGGCACTCAGGTAACACCGTTCTTTTACCTTGAAAAAGGGCAGTATATCTTTGAGCGGAATGTAACCAGTATACCGACGCCCGAGTTCCTGCTACGGTTTTCAAACGGGAGTTTTGTCATGGATCCCAGCAATACCTATGTACTGCCGGGTCCGGATCTGGGAGAAGGGTCACCAGTTACCTGGAGGATCCTGAACATCACGGAATCAGGCATTTATTACATGAACACGAACTCCGCTCATAATCCCTGCAACTGGACAGCATCCATTATCTCTGTTCCCACCATCCCTCATATGGGGCCAGGTCCGTTAATTACGCAATGGACGGGAAAACCATCGGGCTGAAAAGCATGGAGTTTTCAGCATGAAAGTCGGCAAGCCGACTTTCATTTTGGCTTTCCTGAACCGGCATGGTTCATCGGGGTTTTTCAGACTGGCGGCTGATCCGGAACCTCCCGGTCATCTGCCATCCGTGAAAGGTGTGCAAATAAGTCCGGCATGCTGTCAGGTATCATGATCAACTCAGGTCGACCGGGCACCAGTCAGCAAACGGGGATTCCCCGGATGATCATGTGACCGGAAACGAACGACACGGGTAAGGGTTTCCTGCGTGCTATGCGCATGCGTCACTGCGGGAAAACCGTTTATTTTTCCCAGTTTACCGGACTGTGGCTGCCAAAATTCATCCGGTTGTCCTGACCGCCAGATCATGAGCATTTAAATATGAGCAGCCCGAAGAGACGATCATGAAGACACTCTCCCTTCTGCTTCTGGTCGTTGTGATCGGTACCGTGATGGTTGCCGGGTGCACAAGCCAGCAACCTGTATCGCCACCGGTGGTAACATCAACCCCGACCATGCCGGTCGTGACTGCCCCTGTAACTCCGGCAACCCCCGCAGTACCGCTCACGTTGACACGGAACTGGATTGTCACCACTATGGCGATCCAGGGTGGGACTGCAATAACCCACCCCACAGCGCAGATCTCCCTCTCGTTCAACCAGGATCAAACCGTATCCGGTTATGGAGGGTGCAATGCCTATAGCGGACCCTTCACCCTGACCGGGCAGACGAGCTCGAAAGGAAAAGGGATCGCCATCGGACCGCTTATCTCAGGTCAGAGGTTTTGCAGAGACTACTCAGAACAGGAAAACATGTATGTCCAGATCCTTGGCAATGCAATGGCATACAATGTGGATGGCAACCAGCTGTCAATCACGGATACGTCCGGAAATGTCCTGATATACCAGACACCCGCATCTCTTGTGACCCCGGTGAATCCCCAACCAATATAATTTTTTTGTGACTGTTTAGCCTATCCTCCGATAAACAAAATCAGTGGACGAAAACTCCCCAAAAAAGTATCCCCCCAGATAACCCGGGCAGGGGGATTTACTGCACAGGATTATCCATGATTTGCGGCGACACAACCAACGGATCTCCCCCCTGCATTATCCCTAAAAGGTTCGGATGAAACCTGCAACTTCACGACGTCCCCGTAGTCAGCATCCCGACAACCTCTTGCACCACGCCCGGGTCCAGAACCTTCGTTATCACCAGCCCAGTCATAGCGACAACCAGCGCCAAAATCACCTTCATCACATGCTCGTTCTTCCCGAACGCATCGACAACAGCCTGCGCATCCACCAGTATCCCCCGCTGGATCACTTTCTAATGAGCGAAAACAACTTCCTGCAAAACAGGATTAAAAAGGATCTCACGGGTTAGATCTTCCCATACTTTTTGTGAGCCTGTTCGATCGTCATAATATGGTCAATCCATACCATGTCGGAATCGATGTAGTAAAACAAGGTATATTTCAACGATATGTGCATGCGCCAACGGGGTTTTTTGGTGCGGAGTTTCTTGATATTCCCTGTCGCATTTGGATGTTCAGATAGCCGGTCAATATGTTCACCGATCACCCGGCGATCTTTCTCTGGGAGTTCCCGGATGAACTCTTTTACGCGATCTTCGATTTTGATCTTCACGATAACTCCATTTAGAGCCCGAGTTCCTTCTTAGCTTTTTCCCACGGGATGAAATGACCATTCGCGTCAATGTCGTCGAGGTCCCGTTCCAGCGCCCGCTTCTGATGCTCGGTGATGAGATCAGATACGGTATCGCCAAGGGATTTTCCCGGGGCTTTTATATTCGAGAGTGCTGCCCATGTACTTGGAGTGAGAGCCACCCTCTTGTTCGCTATTTCGCCTTGTTCACCTTTTACTTTGGATATATTCTGCACGTTCTTCCCTCCTCGCAATAGGAATATTTTGTTATTTTCAAATTTCATGTATAACTTGTACAACTTTACAAACTTATACAATTGTACAATAAGAAACTCAGGCTAGAATAAAGATTGTGTTGAACCCGATTCGCAATTTTCCTGAACATGACGAGGTTGTATTTGGTAGTGTAAAGATCAAACAGTAAATTGGGCTATACTGACTCTGATCGATCTGATGTGATGATGTGGGCGCGGCTGTCGCCGACGTTTATGATCGTGCAGTTTACCGAAAACGAGAACAGCCTTGAGTGCTTTCTCTGCCGCCTGTTGCGCCTGGTAACAGAGATCTTCGTACAGAACATCCGTGGTCTTCTGGCGTGCGAGCGCAAGGGAACTCCGTGCCCGGTGGAGCCATTCTGCCGGGTTATCCGGAGACCGTTTTATTCCTCTCATACATCACCTTTCCTTCCCTCATTACTGGATACACGACGCTGAACGGGGAGTTCCTGTAATCTTCTACCTGTTTTGGGGTGACGACAACAAGGTCAATTGCCTGTGCGATGCCCCGCATCCGAAGGTAGATCGCTCCTGCGACTTTTCGAGAGTTGTACCTGCCGGCTTTTACTACAAGAAAGTCCAGATCGCTGTGCGGATTTGTCGTACCGCGTGCAGCGGAGCCGAAGAGGATGACTTGTTTCGGGCGGGCAACTTCTACAATCCGGCGAATGATCTCATCTATGTCATTCTTCATTTTGGTTTCTGCGCTTTTCATTCACCCGGCTCCACAATTTTTATGCTTTTTTTGCCCTGATCATCAACAATCTTGACAGCTATCCTCATATAGGTTCCCGGTTGGATGGGCAACGAAGTCGTGCGACGATTCACACCAATGCCGTTACCCCTCTTGTGATCGTTCATGGTCTCCAGTTGCGTAATCCGTATGGGGAAGTTATCGGCATGGAGGATATGGTGGAAAAATCATTGATGATAACGGCGGCACGAGTACCCCGTTCTGTTCCATATAACAAAATCTCGTCTTTGATAAATTCCGGGATCTCCTTTTTGAGATCTGCTGCACCGTTATCGATCATATGCGATGATTAATCATCATCACCAGGTGGAGACTTATCGTTACCATCATCATCATCTTCGCTGTTCATGATCTCATCCAGCATCTCTTCAGATTCGGCAGGGTAGATATCCCCCAGGAACCATCCCTTCGGGTACCATCTGATGGCGGTATTGGGTTCTTCCACATATCCACAGACACCGGCACGAGGAGAGTTTGGGAACACCATCACATTTTCAGGTTCCAGGTCATTAACTTTCTTTTTCGTACAGTTGCGGCAAATGATAATCTGGTATGGGTTATCAGGCCAGTTTGTTACCAGGTATTCACCCGTCCCCTTGCAGAAAAAGCAGGGGATTTCCAGGCGGTTATTTCTTGCAATAAGACAGAGGGGACCACTCCTGGGTGCAACCGGCGATATTCCAACCACGCTCAGTTTCAGTTTTGTCGTAGAGCCAAAGTCATACTCGTAGGTAAACGAGCTGTCCGGGCCGATTACCTCATCGAGCGGGACTGATAAGCCGGATTCTTCATCCTCATTAAAATCGTCATAATCGCTGCACGAGGAAAATATCTTCCCGTAAATGGTAAAGGCGCTGAGATGTCCACAACATTCCACCCAGACATCCCGGATAAGGCAGTCAAGGTCTGAGAGCATTGCGTCGTGCCGGGCGAGCACCAGCAGCCAGAACAACTTTGAGTGATTTACTTCTATCCTGATAATGTACGATGGTTCGTCTGATTCCGGCCAGTCAGATTTTTTAAGACACGCCAACGTGTGCCGAAGCATTGCTATTCGTCCAATACCCGTCTTGCAGAGGAGGCATGTTCCGGGTGAACTATGGGAGGGCATACGTATAGAGTTTGTTTCTGGAATAATAAGAATGACTATTCTTTCGATTTCTGGAGATAAAAAATTAAAGTTCAAGTCATCCCTTTTTTTAGGAATTGTGCCCGCTATCCTTTACAGTTTCTTTACGGGATGCAGGTTAATGGACCGCACAAAAGTCAAGAAATCTTTTTTTTCGTTTGGCAATTCCCAGAGGGGTGCTGGGCTGCCGAAACAAAAGGGCTACAAAATCCCCCCTATGTCTTATTTAAGCCCACTACTCCGATCTAAACCTCTTGCAGTTGACATTTGGAGAGCGCCTGGCTGAGTACGTTCGAGAGTGGATGTTGCCACGCATCCTCCGGTACAATTTCGCCAGATGCTATGAGTTTATTCACGAGCGAGTGATCTTTTGTTGTTTTGACTCCATCCGCTGTAATGATCTGGGCGCGGCTGTCGCCGACGTTTACGACCGTGCAGTTGAGATCATCATCCACACGCGGCGATGAGTGTTGTTGCCGTACCGCGTCTCTCCTTGTATTGTTCCGACTGCACATGGATTTGTTCATCTGCGGTTAGAACCCCATTCTCAAGTGCAATTTTGGGAGAATCGCACTCTCGCATCGCATCCTTTAAGGCAGATATGGCGATGGCGCTTGCGACTTCACCTGCTGCGTGTCCTCCGAGACCGTCGGCAACTGCAAGGACGTAGTAATTTCCCTTTCGTTCGGCGCAGCAGGCATCCTTGTTGATGTCACGAAGGCATTTGTCGGATAAAACAGAGAACTGGAGGTTTGCGACAGATACTAAACGACTATTGGGAAAATATTGGTTGGGGTATGTTCAGGTGCCGTGAGAGGGGGAGATGGGCGATCTTGATTGTGACGATCCTTCTATAGAACCATCGTAATAACGGGCACAGGAATTGCGTACCTCTGTATGTTCAATTATTATTTCACTTTTGAAATACACTCTTCTTTGAACTCTGGCAGGGACAGGACATACGGTTTTTTGTACCCACTTTCCAATAGGATCACGGGAACCCGGTAATTTTTCATTGCGGTATCGGGGGAAAGGAAGATATCCATATCATACGCCATTGCATATGCAAGGTGCGTTCTATCAGTAATTTGACTGATAAAACGTCCATCTGATATATCCAGGGAAAACTCATAACAAATGAACGGAACTGAATTATCCGGGACAAGAATGGTAATATCCCAATGGTTCAACTCCTGAATAAACCGGTGGATATATTCGGGATCTTTTCCCTTTTTTAGCATAATAAGAATGGTTTCACCAATAACTGTAATCGAGGTAAATAAAGCGAAGCCTTTGTTTATTGCGTGGTTCAAAATAGTTTTACAATTATCATCATCAAGACATTCAAAAAAGATATCAGAATCGAGGAATAATGTCCTCATAATTTTTTAAGTTGCAGATACCGTTTAACCCGCCGATCAGATTCTTCACGGCTAATCGCAAACCGGATACACCCATCGGGACCAACACCCCCACCATACGGTAACATCCCGCGTGCATACGGTTTGCCGATGACCTGCTCCGGGTTAAACTCCACTGCTTCCAGCATTTTCACCTTTATCTGATATGTGTATCTTTTGTTTTGTATAAGTAGATTGGTTTTTGTGTAATCTCCAAAGGGTATTCTCAATTCCTCCTGCTCTATTCCATGAATCTGGCTTGATGGAATAGCGGAACAAAAGGATGGCAGCTCTGTACATTGGAAGACCGACTCCGTCATTTGGGGGGCATTCTCCGGGAATTTATGAAAGTGAGCGTCTCAAGAAGAACTATATTATTGCACAGGGAATACCAATAATATACAAGAATACTCCGGGAAATTTATGACCTCTATAAAAACCGTGCACCGGATGATTGACGAACTCCCTCCCGACCTCAGGAGCGAAGCGATCCACTATATCGAAGATCTCGCCAAGAGGAAGAAAAAACCCGCCGCAAAAAAGTTCAGTCTCTCATGGGCTGGTGGACTCGCCCATCTTAAAAACAGCACAACTTCCGTAGAACTTCAGCATGCGGCGCGTGAGTGGCGGAACTGACGTGTATCTTCTCGACACCAATATTTTTCTCGAACTGCTACTCAAATAGGATGAGTCAGCATCCGTTCAGGCACTCCTCAGTAACAAAGATCCTGCTGATCTTCATATCAGTGATCTTGCATTTCATTCCATCGGGATCATCCTGTACCAGAAACATTCGGCACACCTGTTCTCTCTTTTCGTCCAGGACCTCTTTGGAGAAGGCGGCATCACTATTCTCGGGTTGGGTAGCGAAGATATGCAGAGGCTTGTGCAGGTGGCGGCGGCGTTCCAGCTTGATTTCGATGATGCCTACCAATATGTTGTTGCGGAAAAATTTGATCTGATGCTCGTCAGCTTCGATACGGATTTTGACCGCACGGATCGGAATCGGATCATTCCTGCAAACATCTGATGATAAACGCGTTTGCGGGCGAAATGGTTGTGTGAAATCGCTTTAGGTAAATTCCTGGAGCAGCACTTTCACCATACCCCCTCTTCAACCTCACAAAGTACCATAATCCGGGCAAAAGAACCAAAAATATTGGTTGTGGTATGTTCTGGTGCCGTGAGAGGGGGAGATGGGCGATCCCAACCACGCTGTTCCCTGTATAGAACCATCGTAACAACAGGCGATGAGATTGTTTTAATGAGGAGAAGTAACCTTCGAATTATTGAATCCGATACGGTGAGATTGCCACAACACCAACGAATACAGGATCGTGTCGCAGTCGAAACCGATGAATGTTGTGATGATAGTGGTGGATGTTAGTGAGCGGCGCGACTGATGGTGAACGGTGGGAGATTACAAATCAGGGTACACAGGCGTTCTCCCGTATACGGGCGATGGCATCACCGTGAACGGGAAATGGCGATCAAACGAGAGAAAATGCCTACCCGTGTTCACCCGTTGAAGTTATGAAAGTCGTGGAGGTTCCGGATAAACTCCTGCTTCCGGTGCTCGCTCGGGTTTGTTGGCGGTTTGAGGTACCCGATTTCTGGAGTCTGGAGGGCAGGGCAGTAGGGGCAGAGTGCGGCATCCACCTCATTTGCCTTCTCCCGCACCGGGCAATAATACACTCCATCAATCAGTTCGACAGAATCCCCGCCGGGGAACGGTGTGCCGACTGCATGCGCCGGCACCTTCTGTACGAACATGGAGAACCCGGCAAGCAGGAACTTCAGGAACCGGAGACGGATATCATCACCGGCATCGCGAGAAGCGCACTGCTCCATGACCATCTTCCAGTAGTCGTGCGCGAGGGGCAGGACCGGCTCTGTCATCGTGGCAAGTGTGCCCTGCTGCTTTAAGAGCCGGATCATCTGCCAGGTACCCAGCAGGTGCTCTGCCACCTTCTCTTCCAGCCGGTTCCGGTATTCGGGAGTGATGTTTCGGATTTTGTCGCCAAAGTTCTGTTTCATCTGCTGGATATCTTTTATGGAGTAGAGTTGCGCGATGCTGGCAATAGCCATACCCAGTTGCCCGCGTGTCTGTGGTGCGAGAAATGCTGCGCAATCTGCCTGGATCTTCCGGTAGATTGCGGCGTTCCCGTCGCTGTCCGGGCGCAGTGTTTCCGTGTCAGTGGAGGTTTCCGGGGATATGGTCGGTATCATGGCAGATCGTTTCTTTTTAGCTGTCGACCGCAGACATAATGTAATTTCTGATTTCGGCACAGAGGCTCAAGGAATCTATTTATATTCTTCATTCCCAGTCTGTATCATGGTGATTGCCATGAGTGAATGTTTTATTTGTTAAAAACCTGCGCTTTTTAGATACCACGTTACGGGACGGGGAGCAAACCCCGGGTGTTTCGTTAAACCCGAACCAGAAACTTGAGATTGCGACCACACTTTCTGACATTGGTGTCGATGTCATCGAAGTCGGGTCCGCTGCCGCCTCTCTTGGCGAGCGGGATGCGATAAAAGTCATTTCAGATGCCGGTTTGTCTGCTGAGATCTGTACGTATGTCCGTGCATTGAAACAGGACATCGATTTTGCCGCGGACTATGGTGCGGATTCTGTCCACCTTGTCATCCCGGTAAGCGACCTGCACATCGTAAAAAAGATGAAGAAGACCCGGGATCAAGTCTCGAAGATGGCATGGGATTCGGTCGAGTATGCAAAGAGCCGCGGACTTATCGTTGAACTCTCGGGCGAAGATGCTTCGCGAGCGGACCAGGCATTTCTCCAGCATGTATTTGCTGAAGGTGTCAAGCGGGGAGCAGACCGGCTCTGTTTCTGCGACACCGTGGGACTTCTCACGCCAGAGAAGTGCGCCGCGTTCATCCCACCGCTTACAAAGTTAGCCCCGCTTTCGATCCATTGTCATGATGACCTTGGGTTTGCGCTCGCAAATACCGTTGCGGCATTAAAAGCCGGTGCCTCCTGTGCCCATGTGACGGTGAACGGGCTCGGGGAGCGGGCAGGCAACACGCCGTTAGAAGAGCTTGTCCTGTCGCTTGAAGTGCTGTACGACTACCGGACCCGGATCAAAAAAGAAGAGATCTATCATCTCGCTCTGCTCGTATCGCGCCTGACAGGAGTGCCCCTGCCGGTAAACAAGGCAATCGTCGGAGAAATGGCATTCACGCATGAAAGCGGTATCCACGCACACGGCGTCATCCGCGAACCGTCCACCTATGAGTCGATCAAACCCGAACAGATCGGGCGGACGCGCCGGATCGTGCTGGGGAAACACTCTGGTACGGCTTCTGTGGAAGCAGCACTACAGGATATGAAATATACGGCGGACGAGCACCAGGTCAAAGAGATCGTGGCACGGATTAAAACCCTGGGGGATTCGGGCAAACGGGTCAGTGATACCGACCTTATGGCGGTCGCTGACGCGGTGCTTGCGATTGAGTGCAAACCTGTGATCAAGATGCGGCAGTTCACGGTTGTTTCGGGAAGCAATATGATCCCGACGGCATCCGTCACGCTCGTCGTGAACGGCGAGGAGTTGACCGGTGCCGCAACCGGTGACGGTCCTGTCGATGCCGCGATGCAGGTGCTCCGTAAATCCGTCGCAGCTGTCGGAGATATACGGTTAGAAGATTACCATGTGGATGCGATCAGTGGCGGGACAGATGCACTTGTCGAAGTAACAGTAAGATTAAGTAAAGACGGAAAGATAATTACTTCACGAGGCGCCCGCACAGACATTATCATGGCGAGCGTTGAGGCGATGATCGCCGGAATGAACAGACTACTTGAGGGAAAAGCATGAAGACCGGGGCAAAAATCCTCATTGAATCACTGTTACGCGAGGGGGTCGAAACAATCTTCGGCTACCCTGGCGGTTCAGTGTTGCCGATCTATGATGAACTCTACGATTCACCATTGCGGCACATTCTTGTACGGCACGAACAGGCAGCAGCGCATGCCGCAGACGGGTATGCACGGGCGAGCGGTCGTGTAGGTGTATGCCTCGCCACGTCCGGTCCCGGTGCATGCAACCTCGTCACCGGTATTGCCACCGCTTACATGGACTCAGTGCCCGTTGTCGCGATCACCGGGCAAGTCCCGACCACCATGCTCGGGAACGACGCGTTCCAGGAATCGGATATCCAGGGCATCACGATGCCGATCACGAAGCACAACTATCTCGTGAAGGACACGGCAGATATCGCCCGCGTAGTGAAGGAAGCGTTCTTTATTGCGGGGACCGGGCGGCAGGGACCGGTGCTGATCGACCTGCCGAAGGATGTCAATACCCGGTCGATCAAAGACCCGATCGTGCCGGATAAGGTGTCGCTGCGGGGATACAACCCGACCTACAAGGGACACACGCGCCAGATCGACAAGGCGCTGGAGATGATCAACCTTGCCGAGCGCCCGCTCATCTACGCGGGGGGCGGGGTGATCTCATCGAACGCATCCGGGGAACTCGTCGCGCTCGCGATACAACTGGGAATCCCGGTCACAACGACGCTCATGGGGATCGGGTGCATCCCCTGCGATCACCCGCTGAACCTCGGGATGCTCGGGATGCACGGGACCGAGTACGCGAACTTTGCAGTAACCGAATGCGATCTCCTGATCGCCATCGGTGCCCGGTTCGATGACCGGGTGACCGGCAAGCTCGATACCTTCGCCCCGCACGCAAAGATCATCCATATCGATATCGACCCGGCAGAGATCGGGAAGAACAAGAGGGTCGATATTCCGATTGTCGGCGATGTGAAATCCGTTTTAAAAGACATGCTTGCAAGCATGAAGAAGAAGGGTGCCTGCGATGCATGGCAGAAGAAGATCAAGCACTGGAAGCAACACCACCCGCTCCGGTACGGCAAAGATGACGGGTGCCTGCACCCCCAGTTCATCATCCAGCAGATGAGCGAACTGTTGCAAGGCAATGCGGTGATCGTCTCAGAAGTCGGGCAGAACCAGATGTGGGCTGCGCAGTACTTCTGCTTCCGCCAGCCCCGTACCTGGATCACCTCGGGGGGTCTGGGGACGATGGGGTACGGCTTTCCCGCGGCGATGGGGGCGCATTTCGCCCGCCCGGATGTGCCGGTCTTCGATGTTGCCGGTGACGGCAGTATCCAGATGAACATCCAGGAGATGGGCACTGTGGCGCACTACAAGATCCCGGTGAAGATCGCGATCTTAAACAACATGTATCTCGGGATGGTGCGGCAGTGGCAGGAGTTGTTCTACGACCGGCGCTACTCCTACACCGAGCTCCCGCCCGTGGAGTTTGTGAAGATCGCGAACGCCTATGGTATTGAAGGGGTGAAGGTGGAAGCAAGCGAGGATGTGATGCCGGCACTCAAAGCCGCCATCGACTGCGATGGTCCGTTTGTGATGGACTTCCGGGTCGAGCGGGAGGAGAACGTGTTTCCCATGGTGCCAGCCGGTGCTGCGATCAACGAAATGATTGGGGGGCATCCACGCACATGAAGCCGCATACACTCTCCGTGCTTGTCGAGAACAAAGCCGGTGTGCTCTCCCGTGTGACGGGTCTGTTCTCGCGGCGCGGGTTCAACATCGAGAGCCTTGCCGTTGGTCCATGTGAAGAGACGGGGATGAGCCGGATCACGATCGTCGTGATCGGTGACGATGCAATGGTCGAGCAGGTGATGAAGCAGCTGAACAAGCTGATCGATGTGATCAAAGTCACTGACCTCTCGGAAAACGAACGTGTTGAGCGGGAGCTTGCCCTGATTAAAGTGACGGCAGAGCCGGGCGGCTCCCGTGCCGAAGTGATGCAGATCGCATCCATCTTCCGGGCGCAGATCGTGGATGTCGGGGCGAAGTCCGTCATACTCGAAGTGACCGGGGATACTGAGAAGATCGATGCGCTGGAACAGTTGCTCCGCCAGTTTGGGATAAAAGAACTCGTCCGGACCGGAAGAGTCGGTATCCTTCGCGGTTCAAAGACGGTGACGAGTTCAAAATAATTTTCCCTTTTTTTCTGCATCTTCAAAATCTTCAAAAAAATGGCTCTTCGAAGAAGAAATAGCCGCAAAAAAATTGTTACATTACCCTGACCCGATCCCAGATGTTCATGGCAAAGGATTGAGTGTCTCTTTTGATCGCGGCACTTCACATAAGATACTCAAGAACCGGGTCCAGATGCGCATACCCGATCAGATGACCGGCTGTGCGCTTTTGTGACTGATCTCCCCCATACACCACAAACGACCGGTGAGAAGCGTTCCCGGATAATGTATTCCAGTAGGCAATCTCTTTAAAGTAATCGTTATTCGCAGTCCTCCCTGACTTTATCTCAACCGGGATTAGGTCTTCTCCTTTGTATTCGATGAGACAGTCTATTTCATGCCCGTGTTGATCCCGCCAGAAGTACAGGTTGGCTTCCTTTGCCTGATTGAACCGGTATTTTAAGAATTCAGTAACAATCAGCGATTCAAAGAGACCCCCTTTCAATGGATGGTAGCAGATATTATCCGGGTTCTGTATTCCTGCCAGGTGAACAGCAAGCCCGGGATCGGTGAAATAGAGTTTTGGCATCTTCACAAGTCGCTTATTGAAATTTTTATGATGAGGTCTGACAAGGATAATAATACATGATGTTTCGAGAAGCGACAGCCACTCTTTTACCGTATTATGCGTAATCCCACAATCGTGTGCCAGAGAGGAATAATTCACAATCTGCCCGTTCCGGAAGGCGCACATTTTCATAAAAGTCTGGAATGTCGAGAGATTCTGCACTTGTTTTAACTGGCGCAGATCACGTTCAATATATGTCTGGATATACGACGAATAAAAATCCGCCGGCTCGATCGGACTACTATACAATCGGGGAAAGAAGCCGCGATAGAGATAGTCTTCGTACCGTTTGATGGCAATTCCCTCGCGAAAAAGCTCTCTCATCGAGAGGGGCAATAACCTGATGATCCCAACACGACCGGCAAGTGACTGGGAGATACTTTCCATTAATAAAAAATTCTGGGAGCCGGTCAGAATAAACTGTCCGGGTTTGTTGTACTTGTCCAATACGCCCTGGAGATATGAAAAAAGTTCCGGAACTCTTTGTACTTCATCAATAATTGCACCGGTCCGCTCAAACTGTGCCAGAAAGCTCCGTGGATCCTCCTCAGCAAAGGCACGGGTATCGGGATCTTCCAGGAGGACATACGGTTTATCCGGGAATACCGATCTGACAAGTGTTGTCTTTCCTGACTGGCGAGGACCGATGACAGATACCGCAGGAAATCCTTCTGCAAGTTCTTTGAGTTTCTTTTCTGCATCCCGTTTGATCATAGCTGATATCCCCATTCAATATTGGACAAATTGTAAATTACTTTCTCAATTTGCCAGTCAGGTATATGACCGGCATACTATAAAATTTACCATCAAGACCCCATCACCAAAAAGGGAACTGCCCCCTATTCGGGCAACCCATCCCCATCACTTTTTATATTTGTGACTATTCACCGGCGGGTATGCCCCTTACTCATCAAAAAGAAACGGTCTACGATGTGCTGAACCTTTCCACTAACCCATATGAAATGTCGGCGAGCCAAAAAATGCGTGCTGTGCCAGCGCGTTATCCAGCACATCGATCCTCACCGGGCATTTGAAGTTTTTCGCGGTTTATCGTGAAGAACTCCTTAATTCAACGTTGATTTGGAGCATCCAGGAAGGATTCGGTTCTCTCATTCGCCGTGAAAAGAGTGATAGAACTCCCGTTTCACTTCGGTTGTGTTATATGTTATCATGGCACAAATTATCAGGTTAAAATGTTTGGATTGCCAACACTCACCGTCGCACTCGTTGGGGGATGTTTCATCCTGATCGTGCTCGCACTGCTGTACTGGGGACTCACGTTCAAGGAGGTCGAGGTATGATCGATCCCGTCGCTGCTGCCCTTGTCATTATTTACTGTATCGCGATGATCGCGATCGGCGTCTGGGCTTCAAAAAAGATCCAGAACATGAGCGATTATGTCGTTGCCGGCAGATCGCTGGACTTCTGGGTTTTCACTTTGCTCATGATCGGTTCTGTCTGTTCAGGGATGTCCCTTCTGGGCGTCTCCGGATTGGGGTATAAGTTCGCATGGCCCACTATCTGGGAGCAACTTGCCGTCCCGCTCTCGATTGCATTCTGTATCATCTTTTTTGGTGTCAAGATGCACACCGTAGCAAAAAAAGCTGGCTACATGACCGTGCAGGACTATCTCGCTCACCGGTTTGAGAGCCAGAAGTCCCTCCGGGGCATGAGCGCTACTGCCGGTATCGTTGTTTCCATGATATACCTCGCCGGGCAGTACACAG
>Ga0208494_1000233_pt1 | contig 13837 bp, 9 predicted proteins | sample CryBogmetaGMA10M_FD_184544 | JGI IMG/M metagenome (GOLD analysis project Ga0208494, IMG submission 184544) | Freshwater microbial communities from Crystal Bog, Wisconsin, USA - MA10M (SPAdes) | ecosystem: Environmental > Aquatic > Freshwater > Lake | place: Crystal Bog, Wisconsin, USA | collected...
ACAGGAGTAGGACGCGATGGTAAGAAAACCGGGAAAGATGTACAGGAACATTTCAAAGAAAGCCTATACACGGCGTGAGTATATGGGCGGGGTTCCTGGAAGCAAGATTGTGCAGTTTGAGATGGGAAACCTCTCCCAGGAGTTCCCGACTGAAGTTGATCTGATTGTTGAAGAGGCGTGTCAGATCAGGCACAGTGCGCTTGAGGCTTGCCGCATCTCGATTAACCGCAAGCTCTTAAAAGAGGTTGGCAGGATGAATTTCCATTTCAAGGTCCGTGTCTTCCCACACCACGTCCTCCGTGAAAACAAGCAGGCTACCGGCGCCGGTGCAGACCGTGTTTCTGAAGGTATGCGGCTTTCATTTGGTAAGGCAGTCGGTACTGCCGCACGGGTGGATGCAGGTCAGGCAATCTTATCAGTTTTTTCCACCCCTCAATACCTTGACAAGGTCAAGGCAGCGATGAGAAATGGTTCCCACAAGCTCCCGTCACCATCTCACCTGAAGGTTCACACGATTAAGGTGAGCGGCAGGATCGTTGCAGTACCAAAGTTCGCAGGTGATAAGATTGAAGAAGTGGTAAAGCCGGTTGCTGAAGCAGAGATTGCAGCTGAACCTGCCGCAAAGGGAGCCGAGGCAGGACGCGGCGCTCATAAAGGTGCTGAAACCGGGAAAGGTGCTCACAAGGGTGCTGATGCCGCAAAAGGTGCGGAACCAGCCAAGGGTGCTGATGCCGCAAAAGGTGCGGAACCAGCCAAGGGTGCAAAACATGCAAAAGGTGGAAAATCCCACTGATTATTCCGGCACCCCTTTTTCCCATATTTTTTCCTATAAAATGCACATGAACGCTCACGCGTGCACACCCCAAATCATGAAAATATGAGAGCACACTTTTTGTTTTGTGCATGGTTAAGACTGATTGATTTTAAGATGTAGATCTCGTCTAAAAAATGGTGCGGTATACCATTGCCGGGTCCTTTCCACCAGATTGTGGTTCCGCCATGCGATCATATATGCTACCCATGCAAACGGGTTGTAGATGATGACTGAGGGGATGCCTCATGGGTCATTGGAGTGGAGGGTCATTGACATGCCCGAGTGTGTTTCTCGTCCCGTGAGATCCGCCATGGTTATGGGGGCACCGGTGACTACCTGTCGAGGGCTGACCGTTCCACCGGTTGAAATCAATAGGAGTTACGTAAAATGCCTCGGCGTATCAAGATTTGGCAACGTCAAATAGCAATATCTATGCAGAGTATACCAAAATTAGTTATCGAACCGGTTGATCTGTGTAAGTCCTATTATAATCCGATATCATTAGGATGTGCATTTTATGACACACATTTGATTGCCACCTATTTTGGTTTGCCAATCGCATAGAGGTTGTTATTATCACTCCCGACATAGACGACACCGTTCGACACTGCCGGCGATGAACGGACAAATTCTCCCGTAGCGAACCGCCACTTCTCCTTGCCCGTTACCGCATCGATTGCGTACAGGTTCTTATCGTCACTCCCGAAATAGACGACACCGTTCGACACCGCCGGCGATGAAAACACAGAACCACCCGTAGCGAACCGCCACTTCTCTTTGCCCGTTACCGCATCGATTGCGTACAGGTTCTTATCAGCACTCCCGAAATAACTCCCGACATAGACGACATCGTTCGACACCGCTGGAGGTGGAAACACAGAACCACCCGTAGCGAACCGCCACTTCTCTTTGCCCGATACCGCATCGATTGCGTACAGGTTCTTATCAGCACTCCCGAAATAGACGACACCGTTCGCCACTACCGGTGATGAAGACACAAAACCACCCGTAGCGAACCGCCACTTCTCCTTGCCCGTCACCGCATCGATTGCATACAAGTTGTCATCATAACTCCCGACATAAACGATACCGTTCGATATCGCCGGCGATGAAGACACATAACTTCTCGTAGCAAACCGCCACTTCTCTTTGCCCGTCATCGCATCGATTGCGTACAGGTTCTTATCCCGACTCCCGACATAAACGACACCATTTACCACTGCCGGTGATGAACGCACAGGACCTTTCGTCCCGAACCGCCACAATTCGGCTTTGGTTGGCACACTCCCGTCGTTGTCATATTCACTAGTATGTTGGGGATTTGCGCGGAACATTGCATCCGGGAGTGTGGTTATCCCCATACGTTGACTGGTAACTTTCGTAGTGTTTTGTTGAGAAGAGTCATTGGGAAGACGCATCCCGCAATTTTCACAAAACACCGGCTCCCCAGTAAAAAAACACCCGCACAGTGGACAGGTATTTCTACCGATTGCGGGAGTATCCGAAGACATATCTGTAGTAAATATTTTTATCGACTTTTTCTCGCTCGTTTTTTTTGGGGAATCAATCTTTGAAATAATACCCAAAGCGAATGCCCATGAGTAAACCACCCATTCAGCTAACTCAATCTGTGTTCCATGGGAGTCATGAATTTTTTTCACCAATAGGCGACCTAATATGCTGAAAGGTACCTTATTTTTTTTACTCCTCAAATCCGAGGGAATATTTTCAGAAAATGAAAGTTTAATTATATTATATTCCAGAGTGAAGTTATCTTTACGGTAATCGTTAAATTCTGCCAGAAATCGCAAAGGATTCTCAAGAATGGATTCGCCACGATTTGCAATGATGGCTGCCAGAATCTTCCCGGGGTCATCATAGTCTTTTAAATTATCTTTTCCTGGCATGAAAACACATTACTTTATTTTGGTTTACTGTAGGAGTTACGTAAAATGCATCGGCGTATCAAGATTTGGCAACGTCAAATAGCAATATCTATGCAGAGTATACCAAAATTAGTTATCGAACCGGTTGATCTGCGTAAGTCCTATTTCATAAGAAAAAAAGAGCGGGTTACTGGATGAGCGCCGCATGTGCTTTCTTTACCGTAAACGAGACAATAATGGCTGCAATACCGACGACCAGGCAAAGTGTTCCTGCAACAAATGGTAGAACGATAATGGATTGAATCGGAAATGCGAGGAGCAGGATACCGAAGATCAGGCTGAAGAAACCAAGGATCCCTGTTCCTGCATCCTTCATGGAGAATGCCTGGTACAGGTGGGCACATCCTGCGATACACGCCCAGAAACCGACGAATATAATAAAGAATTCAAGGACAACGAGGGTGCTGTAGAGGGGATACGCAAGGATGATGATACCGACAATCATGCTCAGGATCGCAAGCACGATCTTCCATCCCATCTGGCTCCGGTCAACGGCAAGACTGGCAAGGGAGAATAAACCCCCGACAAACCAGAATGCTCCGAGAAGCGTGATGAAGATTATGGTAGTTACTGCCGGCGTCGAAAGGAACATAATGCCAATAAAAATCGCGAGAATGCCCCAAATAAGCACTACCCACCAGGGATAGAGACCGATATTCTTCTTCATAATCATTTCAGGACTTATTGGTTCTTCTGCCATGGATACACACCATTTATATGATAGAATTTCTGTTACGCAATATATAGTATGACCGGTCGTTGCGGGTCTTTTACGTTTTTTTGTCTCCAGCAACTCATACAATCGAGGAATTTCACAGGACGCAATAAATTTCATGGCTGACACACCCGACCCAACGGGAGAACATCCGGCAGCACGAAAAGTTTTCGGAACTTCAGCCGGGTGGTTTGACCGCGACCATCTCAAGGTACTGCCTTCGCGAGTGAGCCTATCCCGGGCATTGATCGACATATGGGTAGGGGTGAGATCCAAACAAATTGGTGAGATCTGTCAAGAAAGTGCACTGTTATGAATCCCGGAACATAAATCCTGTTTTACCGGAGACTCTCCCAGATCGCAAGCCCGAACTCAAGAGCGATAAGGATGATGATCACCCATTCGAGGAAATTGGAGTGCTGGATGCGCACCTCATCCGACAGCATCGAGTAGTTCTCCCGGATAACATCGATCTTACGGCTCACGCTCTCGCTCCACTGGTGGCTCCGCTGAACTTTTAATGCCGTCTCATAAACGCGGGCGTAATAGATATCCTCGGTCACCTTGATCAGGTTGTTGACTTTCTCGATGATTTCAGACACTTCCGCGTTGGTTTCCATGAGGTCTGCCATAATCGCGTGGTACTGGTGGCTCCGCCGGAACTGGGACATGCGATCAGCATGCTCGATATCTTCATACATCTTCTCCATCTTCCGGGTCAGTTCCCGGTCATAGTACCGGAGTTCGAGCACCTGCACGTTCGCAAACTCGATGAGGTCAAGAATGTCAGTCGGACTCCCGGGCTCACAGAGGAGTGCCGAGTCCCAGCTGAGTACCGCAAGATCGTCAGTAGAATAACTGAGTGAATTTTTGATGATCTCGTCACGCATCTGCGAAGAGATGGAGATCTTTGCGCCGATCATTAATGGCACCGGGTCGATTGAGTCATCCCTCCGGTCAGTCACGTAGATGGTATAGTCCTCAAAAAATGCCGGGTTGATGGCAAAGTTTTTGATATGCGGTTTGATGATCTCTCCCAGTGTTTTTAAGTATTGCACATAAAAGTCCGCCAATCCTTCCTGACCGGCAAAGAGGAACGCAATCTCCTCTAGTTCTTTATAATCCGCATTCCTGTCTTCATAGACAAAACAGAAACTGATCGCCCCGATATCATACACCCGTGCGACAACCGAAAACTCAAACTGGCGCTCGTGACGCTCCACCCGGATCGGGTGCATCTGGATAAGGAGAGGCGGATCTTCGAGCACGATGGACTTGGGTTTGACCCGGAGAAAACTCGTCCGTGCCGTAAAATAATTCTGTGCAAGCGACTTTTCCAGCCAGTCAAGGTCAATCTCCCTGCCAATGTCATAGATCCGGTAAAAACGGATGGAGATCACAATCTTTTACCCCCAGAACACCGTGTCCGGTTTATTGTTTTTTAGCACCATGACGGGTTCCATTGCCAAGAATGAGTCTGTTGATGATAATAAAGAGATCGGACGGGAAGTGGCATATCTGGCTATATAAAATCCTGCTAACTTTTCGGCAAAACTGCGATACACCAGACATTTTGCGTTTTATTGCGTTTTTGTGAGTGGATTCATTCAATTAATTGTCCTATGAACAAGGCAATCGAGCCGCCGCCGCTGTGTCCTTCCGGAAGCGGCGGAACCCTCGTTCACTGAGGTGTTGGGATAAAATCCCCAATCTGCAACGTGCATCTGCAATGAAAATACCCAATCACTTTGCAAAAGAGCGTCCTTTTTTTAAGCACCCGGTTTTGTCACACCAAAATCTGCCTCAAAACCACTCGGTGGAAGGGATAACCTTTATATAAAACAGGTTAAGAGTTGTGTAATGACTTTATTGCGGTTAATACCGCGTTTTTCCGCTATGGACTGCAATGCGTTGAGAACAAGCAGAGCTGCACCCAAATGGGAGGGCATGCGATGCAGCCCAGGAGTGAGTGACGCACACTTTTGGGAGAATCATATAAGCAGGCATATACTATTGCGCGTTTTTATTTCTGTTGGAGAGCAAATGCAATGAATACTGATCCGCCAGGCACAGATGAAGACATTATTGATGTTATTGATGTATTCGTGCTCTGTGGTAACTCATCAGATGCCACGTTGCTCGGGCAGCAGCTTTCGCCACGTGGATATCGTGTAACCCTTTTTACCGACTGCACGCAATTGTCTGATCAGATCCGTGCTGGAAAACCCAATCTTCTGATTTGTGACGCCACAAGCCCGGAACCTGATGGCTATGAATTCTGCCGCCAACTCAAGGCAGACGATGATCTCTGGATGATCCCGGTGCTTCTTATCACCGGCGTATCCAGCCTTACAGACCTTTTAAAAGTCCTTGATTCCAACGCGGATAATTATGTCGCGCGACCGTTTAACCCCCAGGATCTCCTCTTGCTTATCGAAGATCTGATCGCGGAACGACTTGAAAAACCCGATCCCGAGCAGTTGAAGACCAGATTTAAGATACTGCATGATGACCGCGAATACGTGATCATGGCGGATCGCCGCAAGTTGCTCGAATTTCTCCTTTCTTCCTATGAACTCGCGGTTGATCATGCAGAGGAATGTTCCCGTGTAGAAAGAGAACTTAAAGAACTCACAGAAAATCTGGAGTGCCAGGTAAAAGACCGGACACAGGCACTTTCTGATGAAGTGAAACGGCTCGATGGAATAGTAAAAGAGCATGCCCGTTCTCATGCCCAAAAAGACAGAAACATTCTGGATAAAGAGCGCGTGGAAACAGATCTGCGTGTGCTGGTGCAGGATAACGAAGCGATTATCTCCCGTCAGGCAGCCACCATAACAAAGATCACTGACGAACTGGACCAAAAAAACTCACTGTATGCAGAAGCAGAAGAGAAAATCCGCACGCTCACTGCAGACAAGGCGCAGGTGGAACAATCACTCAGTACGAAGATCGATGCGCTCTGCACGGAACGCGATGGGTTCAAAACCGAACTTGAATCGACTAAACGCGCGCGCTCAGAAGCGCAAAAACAGATCGTCGCTCTCGAATCCAGAAATGCAAACCTTGCGCAGGAAAAGGTAAAGACCGAATCAACCCTTCGCTCGTGTTTACTTGAAACAGACGAAGTAAAAAGTGCTCTTGCCGACCACAAAAACCGGGCAGATATTGCCGAGCAGGAAGTACAATTAAAAATTGAGACAATAACCGAATCAGAAGAGAAAATCCGCACGCTCATAGCAGACAAGGCGCAGGTTGAACAATTACTCCATACAGAGATCGATGCGCTCTGCACGGAACGCGATGGGTTCAAAACCGAACTTGAATCGACTAAACGCGCGCACTCAGAAGCGCAAAAACAGATCGCTGCTCTCGAATCCAGAAATGCAAACCTTGTGCAGGAAAAGGTAAAGACCGAATCGACCCTTCGCTCGTATTCACTTGAAACTGACAAAGTAAAAAGTGCTCTTGCCGAACACAAAAACCGGGTAAATATTGCCGAACAGGAAATAAAATCACTGATGCAGGTAAAAGCCGAATCAGAAGAGAAAATCCGCACGCTCACTGCAGACAAGGCGCAGGTGGAACAATCACTCCATACGGAGATCGATGCGCTCTGCACGGAACGCGATGGGTTCAAAACTGAACTTGAATCGACTAAACGCGCGCACTCAGAAGCGCAAAAACAGATCGTCGCTCTCGAATCCAGAAATGCAAACCTTGCGCAGGAAAAGGGAGAGACCGAATCGACCCTTCGCTCGTGCACACTTGAAACAGACGAAGTTAAAACTGAACTTGAATCAACAAAACGCGCGCTGTCTGAAGCGCAAAACCAGATCAGCGCTCTCGAATCCGGACATGCAAACCTTGCAGAGGAAAAAGTGAAAACAGAATCGACACTTCGCTCGTGCTCCCTTGAAATAGACGAAGTTAAAAGTGCTCTTGCCGAATACAAGAACCGGGCTGTTGCTGCTGAGCAGGAAATAAAATCGATAATGCAGGCTAAAACCGAATCTGAGAAAGCCTTCCAGCAGAAGGTAAATATTCTTTCAGAAAAGGCAAAACAACTGGCAGACGATCTGGAAAAACAAAAAGCCGTTCTTGACTCCGAAACCCAGCGGAGGATCGCTTTCGAACAACAGATCAGGATTCTATCGCAGGAGAAGGAGAAAAAGGAAGCAGCTCTTGGTGCAGAAAAGGAGAGCAATCGGGAGCATCGGGATGCCCTGCTGGAGAAATTTAATGCAACTACCGCTTTACTGGGAGCAGAACGACAGAAAAATACCACCCTTTCGGCTGAGATCCAAACCGTTTCTCTCGCTAAGGAGCAGCTCAGCAGGGAGATGCACACACTAACCCGGCGACTGGCGATTGCTGAAACTGCACATGAAGAGGAGACGCAGCTACGCCTGCGTTCAGAAAAGAATGCAAAAGACGCACTGAGCGAAAAATATGATGCAGTGAATTCGCACCAGGCACTACTTTCCAGCCTTGATGGCGACTTAAAAACCCAGGCAGAAAAACTTGATCTTGCATATCGTGAACGGGACTCGATAAAAAGCTCAAAAAAAGCACTTGACGATGAACTCGCTGTTGCAGTTCTCGGAAAAGTACAGTCGGAAAAGTTTGCCCAGTCACTCTCTCACGAGATGGAACAACTCCGGGCTGCGCTTGAGACTGAACGGCGGCAGCGGAAAAGTGTTGAAGACAGCCTTGAAAAGGAGAGGCAGCTGCACCTTCTTTCAGAAATAAGTGCAAGGGAAGCACTAAGCGAAAAAGATGAAGCAGTGAAATCGCACCAGGCACTGCTTGCCAGCCTGCATGGCGACTTAAAAACCCACGCAGAAAAACTTGAACTCGCAAACCGTGAACAGGACACGATAAAAAGATCAAGAAAAAAACTGGAGGATGAACTCGCTGCAGCTGTCCTCGGAAAGGCACAATCAGAGAAGTTAGCCCAGTCACTCTCTCGTGACATGGAACAACTCCGGGCTGCGCTTGAAACTGAACGGCAGCAGCGAAAAAGTGTCGAAGAGAGCCTTGAAAAGGAGAGGCAGCTTCACCTGCTTTCAGAAAAGAGCGTAAAGGATGCACTGGGCGAAAAAGACGAAGCAGTGAAGTCGCACCAAGCACTGCTCGCCAGCCTGCATGACGACCTAAAAACCCATGCAGAAAAACTTGAGCTCGCAAACCGTGAACAGGACACGATAAAAAGCTCAAGAAAAAAACTGGAGGATGAACTCGCTGCAGCTGTCCTCGGAAAGGCACAATCAGAGAAGTTTACCCAGTCACTCTCTCACGATATAGAACAACTCCGGGCTGCGCTTGAGACCGAACAGCAGCAGCGAAAAAGTGTCGAAGAGAGCCTGGATCAGGAAAAGCAGGCAAAGGATCTTATCGAACAGCGCCTGCGTACGGTCACTGGGGAGAAAGGACACGAACACGACAACCTTGTTATAAAGTTTAAGAAACTGAATGAAGATGTTGAGAAAGGGATCGCGCTGCAGAAGTCTCTTGAGCAGCAACTCGCGGCAACCGTGCAGCAACAATCAGAGAAAGAAGATGCGTTGCGGACGCTCTCCAAAGAATTTGAGCAGTTGCTCGCGGCGTTTAAAGCAGAGCAGAAGAATCGACATGATCTTGAAAAACAGCTGGCAGATAGACGCGAAAATACCCAGCTAAAAGAGGACCCAGAGAGTGCTCACAACCACGCACTGACCCTCAAAGGACCGACTCTTCCCCGGGTTATTGAACACCCGGAAAAATTCATCTCAATTGTGGACAGTGTACAACCCCCCCGGGACCCGGCAATTGTACCAGTCGAACACGGGGAGCCGTCTACACCGACACAGGATGAGATTTCTGTCCCCAACATTCAGAGCGTAGAGGATCTCTTTGAGGATGACCATGAAATGGATATTTGTGAGCTTCCTAATGCCATTATTGAGCCGGAGCCGGTTAACAAAGATGTGGCTGTTGATTCCGGCACCGGACATTCCGGGATATCTGTTTTTGCTGAACCGGATACTGCGAACGTGAAGTCCGATTCTCCTGTAGAAAAACTGGCAAAAGAGACTGGTGGAAAAGAGGTGGCGGCAATTACTACAAATAATGCTGTCCCAATAACTGCCGATACCGGGGCAGGGAATATCATTCGCGCTGCAGATACGAATAAAGAATCAGAAGCCGCAAAAGTGCAGAGGATCGGCACGCTTGATAAGCACAGGGTCTCCCCTGCACCGGGCAGCATGAAGTTTGATCGACGGCAGTGGTTTGATCTCATAAAATGGGCTCACAACACATCGTCGCTTTCACGCGAAGAAAAGCTCAGGTTTGTCAGGCTCGGACGGTTAATCCAGAATGGCAGGAATCTGAATCCAAGACAGGAGGACCAGGTGAGCGAACTCGTCGCTCTCGCACACTCCATGGGATACAAGCCAGGTTGAGATCCCCCTTTTTGGTTTACCTCCCTCTATAAAGCAAACAAATTATTTTCTCGCGATGGTGATATATCCCGAGTGGCAGACGCTCGTGGAAGGGCGTGTCCCGCGTTTTGACCGGGTCATCTCCCGCTCAATCAGCTCGTGGGTGTGCACTTCGGCAAATTTCTCCTGTGCAGCATCAACAACAATTGCCATCTGCTCTAAAAACGGGGTGTAACAGGCAAGATACCCGCCATGCCGCAGGAGTTCGTATGCATGCACCACGTACTCCGGTGCGATCTGCATATCAAGATGCACGACATCAAAAGTCCCGGTTGCTGTCAGCACATCAGCGGCAATTGCCTCCACATTATCGAGCTTTGCTTCCCGGATATTTTTTTGTGCAAGCGTAGAAAAGTCCGGGCGCACCTCATACGTCTTCACGCTCTTTGCAATGCCGCCAAAATAGATAGCGGCAATACCGCTTCCCGTTCCTGCATCGAGCACTTCATCGCGGTTGCTCATGCCGGTATAGGCAATGACAAGCCCGATGTCTTTTGGGAGCATGGGTGCTCCTGACCGTTTACCGTGCGTGAAAAAATCGGTCGGGCGGGGAACTCTCATGGTGAATTCTGCACCGGTATGGGTGGTAAACACGTCACCAGCAGAAGCGCCAACAACCAGTGCAAGATCCAATTGACCCTTGTCTGTGGAGAGTGTCCCTGCACCCGCCCTCACAAAAAATTCCCTTCCCACTCCAACCAGAAGGACGCGATCCCCCGGTTCAATCATGGCATCGAGAGCTTCAGGATCGCTTCGGCGATATCGCCGTTCGTCGCAATAAGCGCTTCCTTTGCCTTTTCCACAGAAACGTTTGCCTGTGATGCCACCAGTGTTACATCTTCAGGAGGGATCTCTACTGCCGCTGGTACAAACCGGCACTGCCCGTTGATCTGGTAGGTAGTAACCCCCTGCATGGTCATTGCCGATACTTCGGCACCATCAAAAATATAATTCCCCTGCGGAGTCTTGATGATAATACTCTCTACATCTTCAATCTGCTCGACCTGCATGCCGAGCTTCTTCATCATCGCCTTCATCTGGCGCGGGTTGATATTTCCCGGTAGCATCTTTCTCACTCCCCTGCCGTACTTTTACCGCTACTCCATAATTAAATGCAAGCATCTCGGTACCCGAAACCTGCGCTCCACCACAGGCAATCAGCCTGTCGTTCCCTGCAACCACGAGCACATCGTCACCCGCGCGGATTTCCGGGTCTGCAGCGATGACGTGCTTGGCAAAGGTGTTCTTCCCCTTTGCAACGAATTCCGCCACATCTTCACGGATGACCACCCGGTAGCCGGGAATGGGCAGAACCACCTGTAACCGTTTTGCCCCTTCAATACCAAGGGTGAGGCGCCCGTCAGATGCCCGGACTGTTGCGAGGCGGATACCCTCATAGAGGATCTGCCGGATGCGCCCGGTGGTCGAAAGGATAAAAGTGCATCCTTCGGGAAAAAGTCCGGTACCAACGAGACTGCCAAACTGGTAGTCAGCAATGGTCTGGACTCTTCGCAGCAAACTGTTCTCCGAGTATTTTGTTGACACGGATGACAAACTCCACTTCCGCAGATTTCGGTATGTATGCTCCTGCTGCAATCTTATGTCCGCCGCCCCCGCCACCATATTCGGCAGATGCATTGCTTATCGCCAGCTGGAGATCGATTCCCCGTTCCACAACACGTTCAGTCGTGCGCATCGAGACCTTGGTAAGATTGGGGTCTTCCGGTACCTCACACATGACCAGAATGGGTTTTTTACTGTTCAGTTTAGAGAGCGCCATTCCCGCGCCAATGCCGACTATGGTATCCGGGTACTTGTTTCCCACATGAAGGTACTGGAGGTTGTCAGTCTCCGTAACGCCGGTGTCGGTAATGAACTGGAGCAGGTTGCGAAGGATTGCCCGGTGGTTGTTTAACATGTGTTCCGCTTCACGGTATGCGGTACCCCGGTCTCCCCTTAGAATAGCCCCCCCGACTGCCGGTTTTGCCCACCGCCCGCAGGCGTTCAGTACTGTGGCATATTCCGGTGCATTGCGCAGTGGTGTACGGGGGATCTCATCAGGAAATCCGTAGGTTTCAGCATGAAGCCGGTCGACACTTTCACCATTTGCGATCAATTGCCTCGCAAGAGCAGTGATGATTGTCTGCTTGTCTTCAGTTTCAAGTTCCTCCCAGACTAACCACCGCCCGTCCGGGGTCTGCTGCCGGATGCCGAGTCGTTTTAAAAAATATCGTGCACCTTCAGGATTGTTGCTGATTCCTTTGACGAATGGATCATCGTTATACGCAAGCGAGAGATAGACAGGGCGTGTTGCGGTGCCGTAGCAGTTGAGATCCCGTTTGCGGACCTCAACATTGCCATAACGCACCCCGTCTTCAACGATAATTTCACGTGCCGGACCGACAAGTCCGCACTTCTCCCGTGCCATCATGTCCCCGACATTACCGACAACCGCAAGCTTGGCAAGATCGATGTTTACGTTATCCATCTCTTTTGCGATGAGATATGAGACTCCGGCAGCACTCATCCGTGTGAACCCGTAAGGGAGGCAGTTTACCTGGGTATACTGCCGTTCACATGCCTGGCTGACGTGGTGGTCAACAATGATGACCTCCTTATCGGAAAGTCCCCGGGCTTCCATCAGGTTCTGTTGACCGGCACCGAGATCAGAAAAAATTTTGAGGGAGGCATCGGCGGGAACCTGCGGCATCGTCAGCGGTTCAAGTTGCCGGACAAAAACGGAACGGACTGGGATCTCCTGCCGGGAGATCGCCTGGGACAGGATCGCCTCGCATGCAATCCCGTCTGCATCGATGTGGGAGATGATGGTTATTTCCGGAGCTGCCGCGATCTGTTCTGCAGCTGCCTTCACATCATCGCAAAAACCCATTGCATATTATTTAGGGAGTTCATACAGATGAAATGTACTTGGTATGCGACCGGAGCTGACCGAAGGGTTTCTTGAGACGGGGATTATCACCCCCAGTAGGATGCGGGCAGTGGACAAAAACGCGATTGCCCTTGGGGTGACTGAACTCCAGATGATGGAGAGCGCAGGCAAATCGCTTGCAGAATTCGCGCGTGCCACCAAGCCGGCGCGGGTACTCGTTATCTGCGGGAGGGGCAACAACGGGGGGGACGGGATGGTTGCTGCCCGTTATCTCCAGTCGGGTGTACAGGTTGAAGTCTGCTATCTTGATTCCGGAAAACGAACATTGTCGTGCGAACACCAGCTCGCTGTACTGAAACGCTGCCGGGTCATGCTCCACCCGTTTTCATCCCGTGATGACCTTGCGGCACTACAACCGCTCTTCAATAAAGCGGACGTGATCATCGATGCATTACTCGGCATCGGTGCACAAGGTACAATCCATGAGCCGCTTGCTTTGTGCGTTGCGATGGCGAACGCATCGAGTGCACGGATCATTGCGGCTGATATCCCCACTCCCGGCATGCGTGCTGATCAGATCTGCGCTTTTCATCGCCCGAAGGTTGCAGGTTCAACTGTTGTTGATATCGGGATTCCGGTTGATGCGGAATGCGTTGTCGGACCGGGAGAGTTGACGCTCATTCCGCACCGTGATCCCAAGAGTCACAAAGGGGTCGGAGGCGAGGTGCTCATCATCGGTGGCGGTCCGTACCAGGGAGCACCCTATCTTGCAGGACTAGGGGCGCTTCGGGCGGGAGCGGATATCGTCCGGATCGCGTCGCCGGTGTTTGAACCGATCCCGGACCTTATCTACGAGCATCTTGATGGAAAACGGATTGCTGATGAACACACAGAACGGTTGATCGCGCTTGCAGAACGGGCTGATGTTGTCGTATGCGGGAACGGGCTTGGAACCGAAAGCCATACCGTTGTCATGGCAGTCGCACC
>Ga0208494_1000234_pt1 | contig 13781 bp, 13 predicted proteins | sample CryBogmetaGMA10M_FD_184544 | JGI IMG/M metagenome (GOLD analysis project Ga0208494, IMG submission 184544) | Freshwater microbial communities from Crystal Bog, Wisconsin, USA - MA10M (SPAdes) | ecosystem: Environmental > Aquatic > Freshwater > Lake | place: Crystal Bog, Wisconsin, USA...
GTTAATGGTGCTGTGCCGGATTTCGGTGAGCCGGTGAAGTTGGCGACCGGGGCTACTCCACCGGAACTGACTGTGATGTAATTTGTCCGCGTTGCAGTATTACTTCCCGCCGAGTTGGTTGCAGTTAGTGCAACCGTGTAGGTTCCGGCGCTGGCATACGTGTGAACCGGATTCTGCTGTGTGGCATTCACTAACGAACTATCCCCGAAGTTCCATGACCATGATGTCGGTGTATTCGTTGAGCTGTCAGTGAATGTGACGGTTAACGGTGCGGTGCCGGAGGTGGGTGTGCCGGTGAAGGCTGCGACCGGGGTGGAAAATTGCTGCCTCATCAAAGCAATATCCGAGGAAGTAGCCCTCCAGTTCACAAAAAGCATAATCTCGCCGGATGCGAGTTCCAGTGCTGTTCTGTCTCCGGGAATTTCGGGGCTTGCTTCCGTAACCTCATCTCCATTACTGTTCAGAAGAACTGTCTCTGTAGTCTGGCTGTCAGCTGGCCAGTTCTTACCATCAGTAGAGAAAGCAGTCCGCTGGCGTTCCAGCAAATTGCCGTAGAAAAGCCTGTATCCCGAGCCATCGGCAAGCTTCAGGACATACGGATCGTGCCCGTTCGTGTAAAGGTCGAAAAAGTTCGAGAAGGTCAACCCATCATTCGAAGTCCCGATGACAAGATTAGATGGTCGCGTGCTAGAATTTGCACCGTAGTTCCCGCTGAGTTGAATAGCGTAATCATTATCTGCAAACCGGATTACATTGCAGTGACCTGCAAGCGAGAACTCGGTCGCACTGCCATACGGATAGTTTATATCAATCCTCGTACCCTCTCGGGTCCAGGTTATGCCATCAGAAGATGTGGCGCTTTTGACGCGTAAATCAGGTGGCGTTGTAATGCCTTGGGTTGATGCCTGATAGTACATCCTGTAGTTCCCATTTGAGAGTCTGACCACGCTTGGTCCGGTGATGACACCTTCATTTACCGGAATATTACTCTCGCCTGTATATCCATAACCAAAAAGTCGGTATCCGGATTCTACCGTCCAGGTGATTCCATCAATCGATGTTGCGCTCTTTATGGCACTGGTTGCTCCTGAGAAGGCGGGAGAAAGCAAGACGCCGTAGTACATTCGATAACTGTTGTCCGGGAGTTTAATGATATCGGGCATAGTCGGCGCATTGGATTCATACGCAGATCCTGTCGCATCTTGTCCGATTGCATACTTGTTAAACTTCCATGTATAGGTTACGGTGCTGGCTGATGCTACGCTTGCAATGCTCGCCAGCAACAAGACTGCTATCACCGCTATTCTAATCGTAATATCGGTGCCACACCTTCCCTGAGTTTTGATCCTGTTCATTGTTTATCCACACAACGTTATAACAAATGTTTCCCCTTAAATCTTTCTTTTTTGCTCCGTTGTGGAGGCTGTTGCACAGTTCGAAAAAATTAACTCAATAGTAGAATTTGCAAAAAAATGGTATGTGTTCTGATGAATTTTCAACGATATTTTAGAGGTCAATTTACACAAATGTAGAATTGAAAAGATCTATGCAACGACCTCCAAAATTGGGAAAAAAATTTAGTTGCTTATAGGTGTTCCATATTTCTGTATTTCCCGCTGCATTTCAGGACTTAATTGTTTGATAAGTTCTGCATTGTCTGAACCTTCAGCTGGACTGAGCGTATTTGAGAATATCTCTTGAGCCGAGACACCGTAAGAACGTGACTGGGCAGCAAGCGTCCCGGCCCTGACTGCCGGATCAACATCGGTTGTGATGATTGAAACCGTGTTGTCACTGTTGCGGACGATCTCAAACGTGCGGAACTCCTGGGGAAGATCCCTTAATGACGAGGTTTCGACCTCCCAGAACCCCTGATCAGGATGGTTGACGGGATCAGTTGAATTGAAGGGGGTGATCTGGTTTACGTGCCGGTGTCCGGATATCCAGAGGAGGAGATTCGGATAGGTATGAAGTTTTGCAATCAGCTGCTGTTCGGTTATTGGAGCAATTGGGTTCCAGCCCCCATCAGCGCCAGCCGGTAAAACTCCAATCGGTATGTGTGCGGCGATGATCATAAGCTTGTTTTCATTCTGACCCCTGTCGAGTTCGCTCACCAGCCAGCGGTAGCGCGCCATGTCCAGAGAGGCATGCCCCATGCCGAGGCTCTCGGGATTTATGGGATCGGTATCTGCCTGCGTATCGTCAAGGACGATAACCCTGATAGGTATGTCCGCCTTCGGGTCGAAAGAATAACAGGCGAAGCCCGTATCTACATTGGACCGGTTGAATCCATGTCCCACCGGGCTTGACGTTGTATTGAAGAATTCTGCCATCCATTGCGACTCGGTAATTGAACGGCGGTTTGGATCGGCTGCGAGTACCTGCGGAGGACTGGTAAATGATCCGGTTGGTCCTACGCCTATAATGTCCCCGTACGGTGTTCTGCCGTCGATCGAGCCCATATAATAACCGCGGCTATCCATGCCGAGGGGATTTGTGAATGCATAACCCAGGTTGATGATATTCGTGCCGATTAAGGTATTCCGGAAATAATCATTCGGCGCTAAAAAGCCGGTATAGAAGTGATCGTGGTTGCCGAGCGTCTGGAACCACGGGATTGTTGAATTAAGCCCTGCCGCCTTGAACTGGTCCTGGTAATCGTTATAGGGTCCCGGGACGGGATCGTCCTTCACACCGGAATCCGGGTTTATCGGTTTGCCGTCAAGGATATCGATGTACCACCGCAGCTCGTTGTTCTGATCGCTGTTGGCTGCATCGCCAAGAGAGATACCGAAATCGAACGGATTTCTCTGGTGAAGGGCGTTTATTGTCTGGACGGCTGCGTCGAAATTCTGTGTTGTCAGCATCATAACCGGTGAATACGCCGAAGAGGCAGCCGGTTCAGTGGTCATGTAGCCCAAAAAGATTGCCGAAACAGGACTTTCTTCATCGGTTATATGGATATCGGTTATGGTAAAGTAATTCAGAAGTCTTGCCGTACCTACGACCGATGTATTGTTGTATCCGGGCCGCAGAATATCCTCTCTTCTCTCATAAGGCAACCCCGGGCCGAACTTCCATTTGCCGTAACCATACTCTGAATAGTTGGAGACCTGGTACGGATAGAGCACCGGAGAAGTTGAGGGCACGGGGACAATGGCAATTGTGTGGTCAGCTGTTGTAAAGACCGTGGTATCTATCGGATAGCCGGCAAGCGTCCATCTGCCTGCCACGGGTTTGTCTCCGGAAATACCATACGTAAAGGCAGTGACCAATCCGCCACCGGGAGAGTTGCTGGACGCGAGGTAGAATACACCATTGCGGAATACGCCTACCTCGGTCTTGCCATCTCCGTTCCAGTCACCAGCTACAGGTGCATCACCGGTTAGACCATATCCAAAGGCATTGACTGTTCCACCACCGGGAGTGTTGTTGGACGCGAGGTAGAACGAACCATTGCGGAATACGCCTACCTTGGTCTTGCCGTCTCCGTTCCAGTCTCCGGCTACCGGTACATCTCCTGACTCACCAAAGTTAAACGCATTAACCGTTCCACCACCGGGAGTGTTACCTGACGCGAGATAAAAGTTGCCGCTGCGGAAGAAACCAACTGTGTCAGTGCCAATTCCGGACCAGTGACCGGCTACCGGTACATCTCCTGACTCACCAAAGTTAAAGGCATTAACCGTTCCACCCCCGCCAGTGTTGTTGGACGCGAGGTAGAACACGCCATCGCGGAAGACGCCTATGGTGGTGCTGCCAGTGCCAGTCCAGTCGCCGGCTACCGGTTTATCGCCTGCCAGACCATATCCTAAGGCATTGACAGTTCCACCTCCATCAGTGTTGTTGGACGCGAGGTAGAATGCACCACTGCGGTATAAGCCAACTGTTGTTGATGATGGCACTATATAATTCGTTCCCGTGATGTAGTCGGCAACCGTCTTTGTCGTCGACCCGGCTGAATTCGTTGCAGTCAGCGAGACGGTAAATCTGCCGGTGCCGGCATACGTGTATACCGGGTTCTTTTCGGAACTGTAACCCCCGTCACCGAACGACCAGTTCCATGATGTAGGGGTCCCTGTTGAACTGTCGGTGAACGAGACGGTCAGCGGTGCGTTGCCGGAGGTGGGCGTTCCCGCGAAGTTGGCAACCGGTGCCGATGGCGATATAGTTACCTGAATATATCCTGCCTTCCGGGTGCTGTTGTATCCATCGTTATTGTATACCTGAAGCGCTACCGGGTAGATCCCTGGCGTGGTATACGTATGCGACGGGCTCTGTGCCGATGATCCGGTGGGTACGAAGCGCCACACGTCATTATTCAGACCGACGTTATTCGCGCCTCCCATGAGCACGATGCTGCCGTCCGGCATCACAATGCTGCTGTGGCAGTACCGCACCGACCACCCGGCACTCCCGGCAACCTGCGTCCATGTAGCGCCATTATCGGTCGATCGCCACACGTCATTCATACAGGTCAGTAAGCCGTCAAAACCGCCCATCAGGACGATGCTGCCGTCCGGCATCGCAACGCTGGAATGCCCGTACCGTGGTGCCCACCCGGCACTCCCGGCAACCTGCGTCCATGTTGCGCCGTTATCGGTCGATCGCCATACGTCATTCCTGATGCCGGTGATGTCCTCGCCTCCCGCTAAGACGATGCTGCCATCCGGCATCGCGACACTGCTGGGATACGATCGTGCCGACCACCCGGCATTTCCGGCAACCTGAGTCCATGTCATGCCGTTATCGGTCGACTGCCACACGTCATTCTTTATGCCGTTGGTATCCGCCCCTCCCATCAGGACGATGCTGCCATCCGGCATCACAACGGTTCTCTGGTACGATCGTGCCGACCACCCGGCACTCGCATTCACCAGTGTCCATGTGACGCCGTTATCGGTCGACCGCCACACGTCATTCGTGATGGAGCTGCCATCCGCGAATCCGCGCGAGAGCGATAATTTTGAGGGTGGGAGCGAGGTTTCCTTTGATGCGCCGACAAAACCGCCCATCACGAGGATACTGCCGTCTGCAAGAACCACGCCGCTGTGACCGTATCGCGGCGCCCACCCGGCACTCGCGTTCACCTGCGTCCATGTCACGCCGTTATCGGTCGACTGCCATACGTCGTTTATTAAGCCTGTGACATTGTTAAAACCGCCCATTACGACGATCCTGCTATCCGGCATCGCCACGCTGGAATGACCGGATCGGAATGACCACCCGGCACTTGCATTCAACTGCGTCCATGCAGGTGCCGCCCAATTCTCGTCGCCGAAATACCATGCCCAGCCAGTCGGGATGCTTGTTGAGGTGTCAGTGAACGCGACGGTTAATGGGGATATGCCGGAGGTAGGAGTGCCGGTAAAGTCTACGACCGGGGCTGCTACAAGCGAAGTGCCCATGATATTATCTGATCCCATCGATCCAGTCACTACAGCCGTCTCGATTGCCATTGGAGACCGCGTTATTTCGGATTGTGGTTCCCCCACCGATCCACTCACAACACCGGTTCCGTTTTCCCTATTGTCTGCCGATACCGGCAGAGTTACAATAAGCATACATAACGCGACAATCACACAAATCTGAAAAATTCCAACCCTGCTGACATGTACCTTCATGAGAAACAACCATAATCGGGATATTTATTAATTGTATCGAGGGTGTAATAAGTGATCTCCAATGATAAATGTTTCCAATAACAGCCACCCGACACACGCACACCTGACTATCCAGCGGACAGACATTCACAAAAATCGGGATATGAGGATCAAAACGAAAGAAATCCTGTGCGCCCGCATCGCTGAACGGATTCCAGAATGGATTGCAGAGTGCGTCGGAATAATAATGGCTCTTTGCTGGATCGAATGGGTAAATCAAATTGGATTTTTCCGCATCCCCGAAAAACCGCCTTGCCCAGGCGCGACCCGAGAGGCGTCGCGCCGTCCCGCATCAGCGGGTGGGAACTATCCCTCGCAGGGGTATGGGGGCAGCAGTCCCTACATATCGATTGTCCGAAACTTACCCATACAAAATGACGAAGAGCCACTAAAGGTGAATTATCAGCAGCAGCCCTTAAACAAATCCCGCACCATCTCCGGGATCTCAGACACCCGTGATGCAACCGGCACGCCATGTTTTCTTAGCCGGGCAATCTTCGATCGTGCGTCACCCTCGCCCCCTTCAACTATCGCACCGGCGTGTCCCATCCGCTTGTCCGGTGGTGCTGATATGCCGGCAATATAGGAGACAATCGGGAGATTGGTGGACTTCGCCCCTTCCTCTTCAAGGTTGCCGCCGACTTCCCCGATCAGGACGACGGCTTTTGTCTGCGGATCTTTTTCGAAGCGTTCAAGCACATCCACAAAAGTCTGCCCGATCACCGGGTCACCGCCGATGCCGATGACCGAACTCTGCCCGATGCCGGCGCGGGTGAGCTCGTCCACGACCTCATACGTAAGCGTCCCGCTCCGGGATATCACGCCAACATTGCCGCGCGAAAAAAGTCCGGCTGGCATGATCCCCATCTTCACTTCACCGGGCGAGAGGAGCCCGGGGCAGTTGGGACCGATAACACTGCAGCCCTCCATCCGTGCATAGGCGATCGCCTTCATCGTGTCATGCACCGGAATGTGCTCGGTGATCGCGACGATGGTCTGGATGCCGGCATTTGCCTCCTCCATGATCGCATCCGCGGCAGCAGCAGCGGGAACAAAGATCACGCTCGCCGCGATATCGTGGTCCCGCATCGCATCCTTCACCGTATTGTAAACCGGTACCCCGTGGACTTCCTTACCGCCTTTTCCGGGGGTGACCCCGGCAACAACACCCCTGCCGCCCACCTGTTTTGCATAGGCATTCATCAAGCCGATATGGAACTCGCCTTGCTTTCCCGTGGCGCCCTGCACGAGCACCCCGGTATTTTTATCCCCGTAAATCATGCCGCCACTTCCACAGCTTTTCTGACCACGAGGTCCATCGTGTCCAGCATCTCGTAGCCTTTCTCAAGTAGCATCGCCCTGCCTTCTGCCTCATTCGTGCCGGCAAGCCGGACAATCACTTTCTGGGAGATCCCTGCCGCAATAATGCCCTTTGCCACCTCGTCGCATTTTGTGATACCCCCAAGGAGGTTGACGACAATGACCTTGACCGTGGGAACACGTGCGACAAGCCGCACTGCATTCATCACCCGCTCACTTTCTGCCCCACCGCCCACATCAAGGAAGTTTGCTGCGTTGCCGCCATAGAACTCAATAAGATCGAGTGTGGACATTGTTAGCCCTGCGCCGTTCCCTATCACACCAATCGCACCGTTCAGCTCGACATAGGAGAAACCGTGCTTCTCCGCTTCGCGCTCACGCTCGCTCAGGTCACGGTTTACCGTAAAGCCCTGCCTGCCGAGCGCGTTGTCATCAACGATGATCTTTGCATCAGCGGCAAACACGCCCTGCGGCGTGGTGACGAGCGGATTGATCTCGGCGAGCACGGCATCCTTTTCAAGAAACACGCGGTAGAGCTTGCTGATGATCGTGCCGATCTCTTTAGGAGCTGTGCCGATCAGTTCCCGGAGCAGGAACGGGGGAATATCCCGCATCAGCGGGTTTGCAATTACGGTGCGGATCGCTTCTGGATGCTCCTTTGCCGTGATCTCGATATCCACTCCGCCAGCCTCGGTAAAGAGGATGAGCGGTTGTTTGCTCCTGCGGTCGACCGTGATCGAGAGGTAGTATTCATGTTGTATCTCCAGTCGCTGCTCGGCGAGGATCTCCCGGACAGGGAGCCCTTTGATCTTTTTATTGAACAGTTCTTTTGCCGTGGCAACCGCAGTCGCCGGGTCTGCCATCAAGATACCCCCGGCTTTGCCCCTGCCACCGACATCCACCTGCGCTTTTAAGACGAATTTGTCGCCAAGGTCGGCAATGTGTGCGGATAGTTCGTCTGCGGACCGGATCAAAAAGCCTGCCGGGACCGGGATCCCGTACTCCCTGATAATCTTCTTTGCCTCGTATTCTCGTAGCTTCATGCTTGTGTGCTCCTTTTTGCAAGATCAATGCCGAGCTTCATCGCTTTCTGGTTGAGGATTTCTGTACCCTTGGGCACAGAGTCAAGGATTGCCTTTTCAAGCGCAGTTTCGCTTACCACATGAGTATAACCGACAAGCGCACCCAGCATCACGATGTTTGCAACAATATCGCGCCCAAGCGTCTGCTTTGCTTCCTGTGTTGCCGGGATCTCATGGCAGGTGCATTGGGGGCGCGAGTGGACTAGCGTTGAGTCTACTATCATTACCGCTTCGGGTTGGGCATGTGCGCCGTACTTCTCAAACCCTTCCTGCGACATGATGACATAAATATCAGGGATCGCTACTTTGGGGTAGAGGATCGGCTCATCGTCGATGATCACGGCACTCATGGACGCCCCGCCCCGTGCTTCCGGTCCATAAACCTGCGTCTGCACGGCAAATTTACTGTCATACATCACCGCAGCCCGCCCAATAATGACTGCGGAAAGGATGATTCCCTGTCCGCCAAAACCAGAGAACCTCACTTCATGTCTCATGGTTTCACTCCCATCGCCGGGCGATTGCGTCGTACGAGCTCGCCGACAATATACATATCCCCGGGCACAGTCTCGCCCTGTTCGATCATACGGTCACACTTTGCCTTGAGGAGTGCATGTGTTTTTATGTACTCAACCTGATCAGCGACCTGCTTGAATTTGTTCCGGCGCCCGAAGTTTGTCGGGCACTGAACCATCGCCTCAATAAATGAGAATCCGGGGGTTTCCAGTCCTACCTTTACCGCCTTTTCGAGTTCTTTCACATGGTACGAGGTCCAGCGGGCGACGTAATTTGCTCCCGCTGCAATGGCAAGTTCGCAGAGATCAAACGAGGATTCGGCAGACCCGTAGGGTGTTGTCGTGGATATCCGTCCCTTCGGGGTGGTCGGACTCCCCTGCCCGCCGGTCATGCCATAGATCTGGTTGTTCATGCAGACCACCGTGAGATCGATGTTCCTCCGGCAGGCATGGATAAAGTGGTTGCCACCTATTGCAGCAAGATCGCCATCTCCAGTAAAGACGACGACATTGAGTGCCGGGTTAGCCATCTTGACTCCGGTCGCAAAGGCAATCGCCCGCCCGTGTGTCGTGTGCAGTGAATCGGTGAGAATATACCCGGGCGCCCGCGAGGAACACCCGATACCGGATACAAACACCGTCTGCTCTTTTGTCCACCCCATCTTGTCGATCGCATCAAGCGTGCAGTTGATGATGGTACCGTTCCCGCATCCTGCACAGTAGATGTGCGGTAGCCGGTCCTGCCTGAACCAGTCAGAAAAACTCATCGTCAGACCTCCAGCGCGGCAGCAAGTTCGGCGGGTGTATGCAGCTCCCCGCCAAGTTTCGGCAGGCTTTTAGTCGGCACCTTCACGTGGCGTTCGATCTCACGGGCAATCTGACCGAGGTTCAGTTCAGGCACGATGAAACGACGGGCATTTTTGAAGAGGGCAGGCGCATGTTCCGGAAACGGCCAGACCGTGCGGAGCCGCAGAAAACCGATGTTTTCGTCGGGATGGTCGTGAAGTACCTGCTGGACTGTCCGTACCGGCGCACCGTACGCGATGAAGACCTGCTCTGCATCGGGATTGATCACGTCAAAATCCGCAATCGTGCGACGGGCTGATTCAATCTTATCTACGAGCCGTGTCACGAGTGCGGCATGCAGTTTCGGGTTTGTGGCACACGGGTAGCCCCGTTCATCATGCGTGAGACCGGTTACATGCGTCCCGTACCCTTTGCCAAACTGTGGAAACCCGGGAATACCATCGCTGTCTGGCAGGAATGGCGGCGTTCCTCGTACGAGTTCCTTTCGTGCGACATGTGCAACCGTGTCGGGAATGTTGATCCGCTCACGCATATGCCCTACGATCTCATCCGCCATTAAAAATACCGGCACCCGGTACTGGTCGGCGAGATTGAACGCTTTTACCGTTAATTCGTACATCTCCTGCACACTTGCAGGACAGAGCGCGATGATGGAATAATCCCCATGCGAACCGAAACGGCACTGCATCATGTCTCCCTGTGCTCCCATGGTCGGCTGTCCGGTTGAAGGACCCCCCCGCTGGATATTGACGATCACGCAGGGTGTCTCGGTCATCGCCGCGTACCCGATATTCTCCATCATCAGGGAAAAACCGGGTCCGCTCGTCGCCGTCATCGCCCGTGCACCCGTCCAGGACGCCCCGATAACCGCCGCAATACTTGCGATCTCGTCTTCCATCTGGATAAAAACGCCATTTTTTTTCGGGAGCTTTACTGCCATGTGCTCTGCAACTTCGGTTGATGGCGTAATGGGGTATCCGCCGAAAAACCGGCAACCTGCAGCAAGCGCACCTTCCGCAGAGGCAATGTTTCCCTGCCAGAATTCAGTCTTCGTCAATATTCAATCGCCACCTTTTTGAGTTCATACGGCTCTTCATCTACCCAGTTAATTGCCTGGTCAGGGCAGGTGAGCTGGCAGACACCGCAGAGCGTGCGCCCGTAGAGATACCGGAGACGACAGTTGGTGCAGCGTTCCGGGCGATCCAGTTCGGGCACCACAATTCCCCGGCGGTTGGGCTTTTTCCCCTCCTTAAAAATTCGGTATGGGCAGACTTTCGTACAGAGATTGCATCCCTTGCACCGGGTCTCGTCTATGGCAAGTTTCATGGCTTGTCCTATCGTATTATGTAGAGAGTGAACGTAAAAAAAACCTATTCTTTATACACAGTTCCGCACGCAGTATCATGATTTCCGGTACTGCTCAAATGCCTTTTTTGCATTCTCCCGGACAGACAAAAAGATGTCATTACCGCCTGCATCAATGCCGACGACAAGCGGAAGACGATCGAGTTCGATCACCCAGACTGCTTCAGCCATCCCCAGATCTTCGAAATGCACCCCGCGGAGCGTCATATGCGACGATGCGAGGGCAGCGCAACCACCAGTGAATGCAAGATATACTCCCCGGTTCCGGAGCTGTTCACGCACGAGACTCCCCATACCCCCTTTGCCAATCAGTGCCCGGACACCACGGTCGAGCAGGAATCCGCTGAGCTTGTTCAGTCGTGCTGACGTGGTAGGACCGGCAGCGAGAATGCGGTTTCCCTGTACCACCGGACCGCAATGATAGACCGCCGCGCCCTCTGGATCAAACGGGATGCCATCGTGCTGCATCCGCAGGTGCGCCTCGTCCCGTGCAGTGTACACGATGCCCGAGAGCTCGACCCGGTCACCCGCGTGAAGTGCCAGGACTTCCCTGCCCAGCGGTGTGCGGAGCTGCACCACGGTTCCGGTCACCATTTCACCTCGACAGTTGCTCGCCGGCACGCCCAGCACTGCACATTTACCGCAACCGGAAGCGATGCTGTATGACATGCGGCAGTCTTCACTTTTACTGCAAGAACTGTCGTGTCCCCGCCCAGACCCATCGGACCGATACGCAGCCGGTTTACGGCATCACATATATGCTGTTCATTGGGGTTCATATGGTCAATCGGAAGGAGGAGCGCCTCCTTTGCCAGCGCTGCTACGCCATCAAACGTGCCACCAATGCCAACCCCAAGTACTACCGGGGGGCAGGGTTTTCCTTCAGCAAGGAGCATGGTCTCGACAACAAATTTTTCGATCTCGTCCTGTTCAGTGGGAAGCAGCATCGCAATCCGGGAAACATTCTCCGCCCCCGCACCTTTAGGGAGTACCGTTACGGTAAACCGGTTGCCGGGCTTTACATCTATTGCCGGCATACCGGCTCCCGTGTTATCACCGGTATTTTCTCTCGTGAGCGGATCTACGACGTTGGGGCGAAGCGGCACTTCTTCGGTTGCCCGCCGGATACCCGCTGCAACGGCATTAAAAATACTTTCTGACAACGGAATACCAAGGGGTATGGTCAGGTATACGACCGGGACCCCGGTATCCTGGCAGAGGGGGATGCCGAGACGTTCCGCTTCCTCGATATTCTTCTGGATGTTAGCGAGTTCTCCCTGTGCGACCAGATCACTTTCCTGCGATACGGCTTTACTGATCGCACGCTTCACATCCGGTGGCAGGTAAATCACTGCCTGCTGCATTGCGCGAAATGTCGCATCCGCAAGTGCTGCACACAAATCCAGTTTTTCCGGTGTCTGCATTCATGTATACTGAAAGATTGACGATAATATATACCCGTACGATCGGGATTTTGCAATTGCACGAATAAACCGGATGCACGACAAAAAAACGATCAGGATTGCCTGCGTGTCACAAGGAAATATGATGAAAGTGCTGCCTGAAACACGTTATATTAGCCGCGCATGAGCGAGCGATTGTTTCTGGCGAACAAAAAAAATGACAGACACCATTTCCGTTTTAAAAGTGCTACGATGCAGCCGTCCGGCGGAACCGTGCAGCAGCACCACCCCTGCCAGGAGTGATCGACCTCAGTAACCTGAAACGGTGTTCCGGGACACGCGTGTTTTCAATATCCTGGAAGACGACCTTGACGAACCCTGTCTCCTGCTCAACACGGATATGCAAAAAGGCACAGATGTCTTTGCAACTGAACGCAGCCGGATCAGATATCCCCGTAAAAATTTTAGAGTATGGGGCTTGTCACCAACACCAAGAACGGCAAGAATGTTGTCATGCGGTTAACCGGAGTGGGAGAGATGTTCATTTGATCTGAATCGTGTAGAGGAAATTTCTTTTTTTAAAATATTTGTCGGCGATGTAATTAGCAATTTTTATTTCCATGGCGGCAGGCAGGCACAGGTAAAAACGGGAAATAAACCGACTAAAAAACATGCGGATTATAAAGCGATGCGATACGAAGCATACGAAAGCGGGTGGCGGCGGCGCCGCCGGCGAAGTTACGGGGGAACGAACAAAGAGCAGGAACGGTTACTCCATTCTGGTTCACACTGCCGGGTGTGTAGAATCTGGAGCAGAATCCGAAAGGACATGACTGATATACAAGTACGATGGTGGGCAGAATAATGCACCACTCCCAGTAAATAGCATGTCAGATAATCCATAGCCTTTTGTATGCCAGTATCCCACACATTAATCAGGGTGAATATCGTTGCCATCACCGGTCATCACACTGCAACGCAGGAAAAGCCCGATCTTTTCCCGGCTTGAACAGGTCGTGCCAAGCTTACGTGCAGACTACGGTGTGAAACGTATCGGCATCTTCGGTTCGTTTGCCCGTGGCGAGCAGAAACGGACAAGCGATGTTGACGTGCTCGTAGAATTCGCACATGGGAAGGCGACCTTTGATAACTTCATGCAGCTCGCGTTTTACCTTGAAGACCTTTTCTCCCGGAAGGTAGACCTGCTGACCGTCAAAGGTATCGACCGGTATATTCGATCCCGTGTGGAGAGGGAGGTGATCTGGATTGAAGGATGACTGGGTTTATATCCAGCACATCCTTGATGAGATCGAGTATCTCCAATCCATACGTGAGACTGTCACGTTTGAAGAACTCACCACAAATAGAACAACGGAACATGCAGTAACTCGTGCCTTGGAGATCATTGGTGAAGCCTCAAAGAACATTCCGGAACAGGTTAAAAGAGCGTATCCTCACATACCCTGGAAGTTCATGACCGGACTTCGTAATAAGATCATCCATGGGTACTTTGCAATCAATTATGAGGGTTCTTCTCCCGATTTAGGATCGTCGGAAATTAACCAAAAGAAACGATTGAGCTCCGTTTGAGATAATTCGGGTGTAATGAAATCCAAACTGAGTAAA
>Ga0208494_1000258_pt1 | contig 12970 bp, 11 predicted proteins | sample CryBogmetaGMA10M_FD_184544 | JGI IMG/M metagenome (GOLD analysis project Ga0208494, IMG submission 184544) | Freshwater microbial communities from Crystal Bog, Wisconsin, USA - MA10M (SPAdes) | ecosystem: Environmental > Aquatic > Freshwater > Lake | place: Crystal Bog, Wisconsin, USA...
TCTCTGCACCGATTATGATCTCTACGCGATGTCGGACGAGATCTACGAGAAGCTGGTGTACGGGAAGGAGCACATCTCGCTTGCGAGTATCGGCGACATGGCAGAGCGGACGATCACGGTGAATGGGTTCTCGAAGGCGTATGCGATGACCGGCTGGCGGCTGGGTTACGCGGTGGCGCCGCTGCCAATCATCCGGCAGATGTCGAAGGTGCAGCAGCATTCGGTGTCGCAGGCAACGACGTTTGCAGAATGGGGTGCGGTGGCGGCTCTTTCTGGTGACCAGCGGTGCGTGGAAGAGATGCGTCTTGAGTTTGACCGGCGCAGGAAATACATTATTGCCGAACTCGCCCTGATGGGATACGAGACGGCACCGGCTGACGGCGCATTCTATGCGTTCGTGAAAGTTTCCGGTGATGATGTAGAAGTTGCCACCCGGTGGCTTGAACAGGCGCATGTGGCAGCGACGCCGGGAAGTGCGTTCTATGCGCCGGGCTGGATCCGGTTGTCGTACGCAGCTTCCATGGAGCGGTTGCACGAGGCGATGGGAAGGATCCGGAGACTTGGGAAGTAATCCTGCATATATTTCCGGTTCCGTTATATCAATGAGAGAATCACGGGACACTAAACCGTGGGTCGTGAACATGAAAATGTACACAATTCAGGTGGCAGATGATGACATCCCAAAGTAGAAAAACCGCCCCAATAAAGAAAGCTAAAAAGATGAATCTTGATAAGTGTCTTATCCTTGTCCTCTCAACATGGGGGAAAGGATTCTGCACCAGTTCTCATTTTAAAAACCTGACTGATGAAGAGAGAAGGGAATCCCAAAGTATCGTTGATTTCTTTACTGAGATGATGCTTTATTATTTCGAGAGTACACCACCCCAGTGGAACGAAGAATACATGGAAGAGTGCTGTGTGTTTCACTTCCCGAGGAAGGTCTCAGAAGATCCTGAATATTTCCGGTGTATTGCTCCTGTGCTCTCTGCATTCTTCACGTACCTCGACGAACAGCATCTCCAGCCACATGCCGGTGCGATGGCGCACGCGGTGCAAAACCTGCACGAACAGATAATGGAGGGAGCGGTAGATCCGAAAAGGTGGTGTTTTGCAAAACGATTGGCGATGGCTGCACGTGCTGATGGCGTTGATGTCACGGATGCGGCGGCTTTCCATACGTACCTCGTGGAATGTAACGAGAAAATCTTAAAAGGCGAACTTGATCCCGGTATATTCCGCAGTGACCCAATGGATTTAATTTTTGCAGCTGCTCTAAAAAAAGACTGACCGGAAACGGTGAACTTCCGGGCGGGTAGGATGCAGGGATGCCGTTATTTCCGGCTCCCGCAGATCAAAGAGAATCACGGGGGCACTAAACCGGAAAGTATGCATAAATCTGCAGGAAATTAAGGTGGTACATGATGAAACACCGGAAAGGAAAAATCGGTTCTTCGGGGAGATCCGGAAAATTGAGTGGCGAAGAATGCCAGACTATTGTACTCATCACATGGGGCGTGGAGTTCTGCAAAAGTTCTTTTTTTTTAAGCCTGTCTGATGAAGAGAAACTCATGTCTGAAAGTATTGTCGGGTACTTTACTGAGCTGATGTTTGATTATTTCGGGCTTACGCCACGCCAATGGAACGAAAAGCCATTAGAAGAGTGCTGCGTGGATCTCTTCCCGAAGAAAATAGCAGAAAAAACTGAATATTTCCGGTGTATTGCCCCGGTGCTCTCTGCATTCTTCCTGTATCTCGAAAAAGAGCAGCTCCAGCCCCGGGCCGGAGCGATGGCACAGGAGGTGCAAAACCTGCATGGACGGATAATAGAAGCAGCGGAAGATCCTCACTCTTGGAGTTTTGCCAAACAGTTTGTGATGGCTGCCCGTACTGACGGTGTTGACATCTCTGATAAGAAGGCTTTAGACAAGTTCATGAGGGAATTTAATCAGAAACTTTCAAAATAATGACCCGATTCCAGCATATTCCAAGGCGCACCTCTTGATTTTATATCGGGACACTGTGGAAAAAAGGCTGACCGGAAACGTTGAACTCCTGTGTGGGCGGGAAATAAGATCTGACCCGTTGTTTTTATTTTCATCTCATATTTTCCGGTCACGGCAGGACAGGATCAAATCTATGCAATCATGAGCCGGGTCATCGCAAATGTATTTTCCTCCCGTTTCCTAAAAAAAAGGGGGCAGTTTTCATCCCTGGATCAGTGACCCTGCCGTCGAGTTTACCACGGCACCGTTCCTGATGGTGATGATCCTGAACTGGTCTGCCAGCACTTCGGCATTGTTGTCATAATATGCCAGAATGCCTGCTGCATAAGTCCCGTCAGGTAACAACGTATATTCCATAGCCATATCTGGTGCTGCCGTCGTAGTGGAAAGGATATAATCCCCCGTTTCCAGCGTTCTGGTGTTAAAGCCCGAAGAATAACTCGTAACGAGAGCCCCCGTGTTAAACCGGTCCATACCCACGCCGAATAGCTCATTTCCCTCCTTTGTAAGGGTATAGGGTGTGATCATTACCTCATATGTGTTGGTGCTCCGGTTGACAAAGGTAACAAGTGTTGCATCGGTAATATCCCCCATATCCTGAATCGAGATCCAGGAATTGTATTTGGTGAATCCCCCAACGGTAACACCTTCATATTCCATATCAACAAGCAGCGGTTTTGCTTTTTTCGCGGGGTCCGAGAAGAACACAAACAGCCAGTCCCAAGGGGAGGCATGTACGGAACCGGAGTCCGGGAAGTAATACCACCGCCCGTCCCATAGAGGGACGTGATACAACCCGTGGCTATCCGGACTGATCGGTTGCAACCCAATCGAGATTGCATCTGAACGGTTAAGCCGGTAATAGGTCGCATACACCTTCGCGGCATGGTACGGATCCCGGAGCTCAAAAGATCCATTTCCCCGGGAGACGAACCCGGGAGTTGAGAGCACAAATTTATCCTGAATCTTGGCTTTATCATCTCCAGTTGTTTGGGGAGATCCCTCGACCACAACCTTTGTTACCGCGGCAGAGCCGGAGGCACCCTCATGGGATACCATCACTATCTTTTTAAAGAATTCGTCCCACTGGGGGGCGATCTTTACCCCGTCCCCAATCTGGTTGTACTTGTTGATGTCCATTGCATCCGGTGCGGCAATCGAGATCCCGTAAACTGCCTGGCTGTATTCATTATGTCTCTCGTATATGATGGCACTCCGGATTAGCCCGAGGACTTTTTGCACTTCCGGGGATACTTCCGGTCTCTTCTTTTCGATATTCTGCAGGAGCGAGACGAGATCGACTGATGTTGGGGTCTCTCCGTTTCTCACTCCAAGGCGGATGGCGTCATTATACGCACCTTTCAGATCGTGAAGTCCTTGATCGGTTTCACTGATGGGAATGAGTTTTTCCCCAAGTTCATTGAGTCCGTCCCTAATATCCGGAACCTTGGTAACGTCAATGACTGCCATGGTCTTGGACTTCCCGGGAGGAGTTTTCGAGTCAACGTATGAATCGGCAAGCGTCTTTGCAAGAGTTACAGAATCGATGTCCGGGTTATTGATGAGGGGTTTTATTATGTGGGTATACTCGTAACTTCCCCGTTGGATCTCCTCGGATCCCAGCATCACGCGGGTGTAAGGCTGAACCGTCTTTGCCACTTCGATGGATCCCATGAGACACGCGTCAAACATGATCGGTTCGTATGCCGAACCCGAATCCCGTAATGCCCTGTCTATGTCGCCCATCATGAGCTGGTTTTTGGTTATATCGTCAACTCCTATTCCATCGTAGGAAGCGCCATGGTCCGAGAGGATAAGAATGGATCTGTCTGCAGGTCGCGAAGTTTTGGCTACATTTAAGAATTTTGTAAAACTCTGCCCCGAGCCCATATCCGCATTGGCATCGGAATACAAATACTGGCTATTCCCGAATTTTCCGTCTTTTGCATCTTCGAGGAGCTGTTCTATTGTTGCGATCTTCATTCCCTGCCACCCGGGATTCTTCGCTCCCCCGAAAGCAACAACAATATCGAGTTTTGCCGGATCGGTATTTTCATAGGACTGCGTTATTTCCCTGAGGTCTGCCGTACCTGTCCCGCTTTCTGATTCAAGGTCGCTGCCTACCAGGTACAGGAGCACCTGCGTCTTTGCATGGTTCGGTGGCGTGTCAGCTGCTGCTGCAGTCCCAATGCATCCAAGGGAGGCGGTCACTATAATGATGACAAGGATGAGCTCCGGCTTTCTCATATGTCCTGTTACCTGTTGTGTCCATGGTCCAAAATGAATCTGACTCATACGTTTTCCCTTAAAGACATAGTGCCGGTCAATTCAGCAATCAGCCTGCATGATCATAATGAATGCGAGCTCCATCCAATAACCGTTGATTGTGCCGGTAATATCCTGTTCAGAATTCTTCCGGTATTCTATAAATAAGTCCGGACTCTTCTAAAAACGTAAATTTTCGGATTCCCAGGAAGGCAGTGTTCATTATGCTGAAAAACACTGGCGCTTTTGTGATTTCTGGATTTTGACGGTGTGCAACATGATAGTTCCCATAGCAGGGATTCCCCGGTTTTAGCCCGAACTCGGGTTTTTTTAGGGAATACCCATTTGAATTATTCGAACTGTCAAAAGTCGAGATGATATATGATTCCAACAATCGAAAATCATTAGCACAAATACCTAAACGGGCGGAAGAAATTTTTGGTTATTTCGAATCGGATATTCCTATGGGTTAAATTGCCGAGTTCAGGTGTTCAAATGAACGCACAACGTTTACCGTAATTTGAACAGGAATTCAAGCTGCAAGGAGCCGGTCGTGAAGCAGGAGTGAGCACGTCAACGGTGTGCGAAGTGTGCGACGCGGGGGAAGTAAAAAAAGTGTCTGGATTTTAAAACATGGTTCTGCAGGGATGTTTGCTTTCCCCGCTTACACCTTTTTCAGAACTGAAAAATAAACCGGGATTTTGTTATCCCGCCCCTGAAAGAGCCGGGTGGGGGAGTATTCCACTTCCAATGTGGCAATATCCGCTGACTCGTTCAGGGTATATCCCCCGATATCACGGAAGAACGCCTCATCATACAGATACCAGCCGGTGCCCCTGTCTCCGAACTTCCGGTCAAAAAACCCTTTCAGCCGGATCATGACCGGATAGAGCATCGCATCTGGTTTCCAGTAGTCAAGGGCAATGACCGATCCTCGGGTCTGGACTTCACCCAGTATGGAGATGAGATCCAAAAGGACGTCCTTTTGGAGATAATATGTCACGCCTTCCAGAATCACGAACGAGGGTCTGTTGCCGATCGCTCTTTGGAGATCCTCTTTCATGACACATCTCTGTTCAGCGTCGTTCAGGTCAACCGGGATATAATGGACAGAGCGCCCGGGCAGTTTCTTCTCCCGCATCCACCGCGCCACGGTCTTCTTCTTGTATTCCATGATCGCCGGGAGATCGAACTCAAGGAATGTGCACTTCTCATCTATAAGGAATGGATAACTGGTGAATCCTGATGCGATATTTACGGCAATCGGTCTCTGGTACTTCTGCTCGTGGAGAAATTGCCGGAGGTGTCCAAGGTAAAAACGGTTCCTCAAGCTGAGATTGAGATCGTCATTCGGGTACACGTCCTGTGCCAGCTCCTTCCAGAGCGCGATCGATTCGCGAGTGACCCAGAGATGAGCGAAATGGTCCTGGCTAATCTTCTCCATCCGTGATCGCGAATAGTTCACGACAAACGCAGTCCCGGAAACATCGTGGTGAATCGTCTCGGTCATGGTGTTACAATCCAGTTAGTCCCCGGATTCGGCTGATGAACGCTATCGCGTTCCCTTCACTCATTACTATTTTGTAAAGGTGCGAAATCTGCGTTGCATTTGTTGACTTTATCGCGATCATTGAAAAAGGAACCCGCATCTGATTTTTTCACCCGTTTTCATCCAGCCAACCGATTGCATCCAATTATCCCTCCCCCTCCTTCCTCCACCACACCTTCGCAAGCGTCGAATCCCCGGAGATCACAAACTCGCCGCTATCCTTACGGATCAGGGAAGCGAGATACAGGTCGAGCATCCCTCGCTGTTCGGGCGTCTTTGCCCCAAACCGTTTCCGGAAGAATGCGATCAGCTCCTTACGGGTGGAAAAGCGATACTCTTTTGTGAGTGGAAGCATCTCCACGTTGGGCAGGATCCCCTGCTGGTACAGGACATTGAAAAGACAGTCCGCCTTCGGTCCGGGATAGTAGGTCTCGCCGTGCAACACGTGCCAGAGATCGATATACATCCGCTCCCAGAATGGCGGATCGGCAAACCAGAACAGGTACACGTATCCTTTTGAGACGGCATCCATTTTTAAAAGAGACTCCCGGATATCTTCCATCGTCAGCGAGAGCGATGCGATCACCACATCATACTGCTGGGAAAGATCGCGGTAGATATCAATATCCTCCCAGCGTTTTTTGATGCAGGTGATGTTTTTGATCTTCTCGTGCTTCATGTTCTTCTTTAAGAGATCCACCATCCCCTTGCCGGGCTCTATCGCGGTAATCTCCCGAACAAGCGGGGCGAGCGGGAGGGCGAGTGTTCCCGGGCCAGCGCCGATGTCCAGTACCCGGGACTGCCGGTTGATATCGAGCCCGGCGATCGTCAGCTTCACCCGTGCATCGAACTCGCTTTTTGAACCGGCATTATACCGCTCTGCGTTCTCTTTTTTGTCCCAGTTATGGGATGGATCATCAAAATGTTTTGAAGCCACGTGGTGTGCCTGCCGCTCCTTCCAGCACTCGTTCCAGTCGGGATCAGCGTATCCCGGTACAGGGTGCATACAGATCCATCTGCACCTGCCCGGTTATAGATTTCTTTCGGTAAGACCAGAACGGAAGATGCCCCGGCGTCCCATCGCAAGGAGTGCCGGAAATATGGATGAGCATGCAGTACGGTGAAGCAACACAACAGCCATCACCGAAAATTTAAACCACTTAAAATATGCACTTTAATTTTTTTCAAACGGTTGTGCGCAACTCCTGTTTTAGTCCTCCTTGAAATTGACTGCTGCGGTATGGGCAGACGCATGACCAGACCCAAGGCATGAGAGGATCGCAATTAATGGGAAAGAAAGAGAACAGATAAGGTAGTATGGCAGGGTTCGCGGGACGTTCTGGTAACGGCATTCACTTCCCTGATCCCAACCCGCATGCTTCATCCATAAGCCAGCTGGCATATGTCCCCCTTACGGAATCTGACATAGAACCTGCCGCCCGGCTCTATTCTGAAGTATTTCTTCATGATGAGCCAACTTCCCGGCGTATTGCACCGGATCCGGTAAAGTTCTTTCCCGAAGCAGAGTGGTATGTAAAGTCCCTTGCCGGAAGAAATCTCAGCTTCATTGCCCGAAACGAAAGGACGCGTGATCTTGTCGGGTTCATCTTCTGCTTTGATATAACCGACGATTTCGGGCACGAAGCGTCAAGTTTTACAGCATTTCTTGCTAATTTCCGCGAGGCAGTCGCCATGATCGATGAACTGGAGAACCGGTATCTCGACCGGAGCGGGATATCCCCCGGGTCAGTTCTGCATGCTTTCCAGGGGGGAGTCAGCCGGAAGTACCGGAGGAGCGGGGTTATGAAGGGGCTGGTCACCCGGGTAGTCTCCCGTGCCCGCGAACGTGGATTCCGGCAGATTGTTGCCGAATGTACGAGCCCGGCGTCACAAAGGGTATTGGCACAATGCGGATTTTACGAGCAGGGATTCTCTTCCTATGACATGTTTGTCATTGACGGGGGTAGGTTCTTTGCGGGACTCGACGGGGGAATCACCTTGATGATAAGGGATATTGAATAATACCCGGTTTGCCGACTTTCATGCTAACCTCTGATGAGCCGATGACCGCGCAAAGATACGGACATGAACACAGCGCGAGCCGTTTCCATATTTAAAAAAGGAAATGGCAATGCCGGTAAGCCCCGTCACTCGTGCCGGAGTGCATCGATGGGGTTTAAGTTCGCCGCACGCCACGCCGGGTACATCCCGCAGACGAGCGAGACGATGATCCCGAAACTGACACCATAGACGATACTGATGAGGCTTGAAGGCACGAACAGGTATTTTGTGGTCTGGAGCATCATGCTGCTGACGGCATATCCTCCCAAAAGGCTCAGTAATCCCCCGATCACGCTTCCTACGATACCAAGGATAAGCGCCTCGTAGATGAACATCGACATCACTTCTTTTCTCTGCGCCCCGATGCTGCGCATGATGCCGATCTCCTTGATCCGTTCGGTCACTGACATCATCATGATGTTGAGGATGGATACCCCGGCGACGATCATCGATATCCCGCCAATCGCGGACACGAAGGTGGTGATCTGACCGAATGTCTGGAAGATGGTCTCCATGGTTTTTCGTGTGTCCATCACGTCAACGATCTTGTCCCGCTTGTTCAACTGTTTCTCGATGGCGGTCGTGACCGTCGGGAGATCATCGAGGTTTTTGACTTTGACTACGACTTTGTCGTAATCGTTGCGGTTATAGGCATTGTCAAACCAGTCTTTTGTGACGACGATCGCGGAATCGGTGCTGACATCAAATGCCATCCCCCTCTCTTCGATGATGCCGGATACCCGCAGGGCGCCCTTGTCTCCATCGGTGCCGATGGAAATCCGGGATCCGACCTTGACTTTGTTGTCATCAGCAAATTTTGCTCCTACAAGACACCCGGAATTTGCCCGGCTGTATGCGCCCTCTTTTAATTTCAAAAGATCCGGCACGTCCTCGGGACTTATGCCATAGATGGAAGCGACAATATCATCTGATCCGACTCCAAGCTTCATGCGATCCGCCGTCTGGAGGACAGGAATTGCCACATTTGGTGCAGAAGCACGTTGGATCTGCTGGAACTCCTGGTCCGTTATTTTAAGGGTCGCCGATCCTCCGCTCGTCCCGCCACCCCCCCGGAACATCCCGCCACCCCCGGCATGCGGAGTGACAATGACGCTGTCGCCCACAGTCCGGAGGCTGTCCGTGACCGCAAGCACCATGCTGTTGCCGAGGATACCCATTGTGGCAATCGCGACCACGCCTATCACGATCCCGAGCATCGCAAGGGATGACCGGAGCAGATGGATCCTGGTATTCCTTTTTGCAATCTCCCAGAAGATCATTCTACGATCCTCCCGTCAGCGATCCGGATGGTGCGGTGCGAGTACTCGGCGATGTGCTGGTCATGCGTGACCATGATGATCGTCGTACCCTTCCGGTTGAGTTCAGTCATCAGGTTCATGATGCCGGCGCCGGTCTTCGAGTCAAGGTTTCCTGTCGGTTCATCGCAGAGCAGGATGTCCGGGTCGTTTATTAACGCCCTTGCGATCGCAACCCGCTGCTGCTGTCCTCCGGAAAGTTCCATGGGGGTGTGGGTGAAGAGCGGCTCTTCGAGCGAGACTGCCCGGAGCACTTCACGCCCTTTCTCCGGGTCCACGGATTTCTGTGATTTCAGCATCATCGGAAACGTCACATTCTCGATAACGTTTAAGAGCGGGAAGAGGTTGAAGTACTGGAATATAAAACCAATCCGGTCCCTGCGGAGATTGGTAAGATCGCTGTCTGACATATCCCCGGTGCGGGTGCCGCTGATGTAGATATCCCCGGATGTCGGGGTGTCGAGGCACCCCATCAGGTTCAGGAGCGTGGATTTTCCTGAACCCGAAGGACCCATGATTGAGATGAATTCGCCCCGGTCCACCCGGAACGTGACACGGTCGAGTGCGGTGACGTCCCCTGCGGGAAGCGGGTACACCTTGACTACGTCCCGGAAGGACATGACCGGCTGGTCATCGGCTACGGTTGTCACTTCTTGTTCCTTCTCAGGTAGAAGAACCATCCACCGGCGAACACCACAACAACGATCACGATCACGGCAATCGGGATGATCGGGAGACCCCCTGTTGGTTGTGAGGCAGAAAGCGATGAGATCTTTACGTCATACAGGGAACTGATCACGTTACCATCTGCATCCTTAAACGAGAGCTGGAGCGGGACGCTCGTTGCGTTCGTGACGGCAAAAGTCACTTCAAAACTCCCAAAATCATCCGGTTTTAAGGCGCCCACAATATATGAGCGGTACGGGTCCTGCGGAACCGCCGGAGTAATGGATGTGACCGTGACCGCGTTTGCGGTTTCAAGCCCGGCATTGGTCACATCCCCGGTGACGTGGTAGATGCCGGCATCAGTTTTGACAAGCACGTTGCTGATAATGGGGCTTGCCTGCTTTTTATCGGTACCAAATTCAACCGGAATATTCATGGTCACTTTATGGAGATTATCCCCATTGTAATAATTCACGGTAACGAGGAGGTTTGTCGGCTGATCCGGTGTTACCGCAAAGGTCACGGACTTGTTTGCATGCGAAGCGATATCTCCGACAAAAACTTTTGCAGGTGAGGCGGTGATGCCGGCGCCAGAGACATCCAGTATAACATTCTTCACGCCATTATCACGGGGGTTTGAGATCTGGAGGTTGATGGATTTTTTCCTGCCGGAAGTGAACGCATCGGGTTTATCAAGTATTGTCAGGATAAGCGGCGTGTCCTCGATTTTAACCATTGACCGGTACCACAGGCTGTCTCCATCCCGGAAATTCAGGGAAAATGTTGGATAATATGTCCCTTCAAGAGCAGTCGCCGCAACAGAGAAAACAAACGACCGTGTCTGGAGAGGACCGATATTTGCAGATGCGTCGTATGTCCCGCTTACAAGATCGATACCCGCATCTGAAAAGGTTGCGTGGTTAACGACGACACTCTGGTCGGAGTTGCCATTTGTGACTGCAAATATGACCGTGCCCGTGTCGCCTACAAAAAAAGCGCCGGGATCATAGGTCACACCTGAAACATACACTTTCTGCGAAGAAACAATACCCTCCGGGGTAGTTAATGCAGTCGCCATCCCACAAAGGAAGAGCAGGCAGAGCGTAAAGAGTGCAATATAACTTCTGTTTTTCATTTAAACTCCTGTTATGGAATATGCCATATAGAGAACATACACGAGAACCGGTGCACCGACACAGATTGCAGCGTCCCGCATGGAGAGCATACGTGCATGCTTCATGCCGAAGATCCAGCCGTTTGCACTCCAGAGGAGAAACACAATCGAAATAACGGCAGTAACCTGGGTCATCTCCATCATGGCAGGATCGTGCATGAGGGTGGTTATGGCACTCTGGATCATCTGTGGATCCTGTAAAGCCGCCGATGAAATCGCAGGAACGACAATCTTTGGGATATACAGGTAGGCAACGACTACGGTGATAAGGGATCCAAAGACCTGGGGAAGGTAGCCGTACCCGGTGACTGCAAGGCACCGTTTAAAGCTGCCCTGCCCTTTGAACAGGCACGACATCCCGTAAAATATTATGGTCATAATTATCCAGAAAAGAAATGTTGCAATAAACGCACCAATAACTGCTGAAAGTGCGACGAAGATTTCCATTCCGGGCACTAATGCCCCCACCAGTTTACCGGTAATGCCCCCAAGCATATAGGCGGATAATGCGCCGATAACTGCCCCGCACAGGACAATCATACACGGTATTTTCAGATTCTCATTCTCGGTTATCACATTCTGGTAGAATGTATCGGGATTGATCAAAACGTTAAAAATCGAATTTTTCATCCTGTTATGTCACCGTCTCTTGCCATCTTTGATTTTTAACTGCCCACATGAAATCTCACTACTTTTTATCAATACGCTAATAATATGTTTTTTGCGAGCGCCGATACAGATCGACAATTGTTCAGGGGATCGTTGAAATAGTCCACCAGTATAACCCCGGCAAGGAGAATTTCAGGCACACCAACACTGCCCGACAGAGGCGCGAAGGATTGTGTCGTACCAGGAGTATGTTGCAACATCTGAAACCAAATCCATAATCCCCCTTTCTTTTTATTGAAATATTTTTTTTACAATTGTGCATACGTGATTTGTTACTCATAGTTATCAATGTTACTTATGGTAACATTGATTACTCCGGGTTTATCATCTTTGACCGATAATTGAGTACACAGGTTATGCCAAAACTGTATCCGGGCTACCGGGACGAGATCCGGAAAAAGATTGTCGCAGAAGCGTTCAGTATTTTCCTCGCGAAAGGCTTCGAAGGGACGAAGATGGAAGAGATCGCTGCCCACCTGAACGTGACGAAGCCTGCGATCTACCGGTATTTCAAGAACAAGGAAGAACTCTTTTTTGTCACCCTGGTCGAGCACCTGATGAATGAGTACAATGAGGTATTCACTAGTTCGTTTGCATCGGATGATCTTCTTCTTGATGGCAGTGCATTTTTTGATGGGCTCCTTGAAATCAACCGGAAATATGCGACAATCAGTATGGATATCATCACGGTCATCTCCAGAAATGAATCGTTTCGGTCGGGCGTCCAAAAATACCAGCTGGACGGTCTCCGGATCATCGAGCAGTTTTTTTCAGAACAGATAGAGAAAGGGCGGATTCATCCGGACCTTGATGCAAAAGACATTGCATGGGCATTCCATGCGCTCATCAAAGGATCGATTGAAAATGTGATGATGGGCATGGATTCTTCTGAGGCAAAGCGGGTGTGGCTCACGGTGTTTGCCGAACTCGTAAAGATTCAAAAATAACCGCGAAGACCTGAACCTGGTCTCTCTTTTTGGTAATTACTGCTTCGAATAATTTTCCGGTCGTATCTTTGGGGAACCCCTGCAGGTCATAATGGAGGGCACCATCATTCACTCTGCCCCTCACCGGTCAGGCTGAACAGATCCCATTCCTATAAAAACGGCTCGCGTCGTTTTTCTGTCTACAGGTTCGAACGCGTACGCGTTCATGTGGGTTTTTTATATTGTGATTTAAAGGTCGGGTAACCGTTCAGACAAAAGGGGATTTGATCAGTTCACACGATACCGTTTCACGATGATGTCATCACCCCTCCGTTTAATTT
>Ga0208494_1000269_pt1 | contig 12677 bp, 10 predicted proteins | sample CryBogmetaGMA10M_FD_184544 | JGI IMG/M metagenome (GOLD analysis project Ga0208494, IMG submission 184544) | Freshwater microbial communities from Crystal Bog, Wisconsin, USA - MA10M (SPAdes) | ecosystem: Environmental > Aquatic > Freshwater > Lake | place: Crystal Bog, Wisconsin, USA...
GATCGCACTCACTGAAGCGAACATCAATCCCTGCCGGGGGTGCAACGCATGCGAGAAGCTGAATAAATGCATCCAGCGGGACGGCATGGACATCATCCATGACAAGATCATCGATGCCGACTGCATCATCATCTCCTCTCCGATCTTCTGCCTCGGGCTCTGTGCGCAGGTGAAGGCGCTCGTTGACCGGGCACAGGTCTTCCGGTCGAGAAAATACGTCCTTAAACTCCCGGTTGTTCCCCCGGAACGGAAAGGAAAACGCCTCGGTGTGTTCCTCGCAAGCGCCGGGCAAAAATGGGATTATGTCTTTGACGCAGCCGTGCCCGCGATCAAATGTTTCTACCACGTCACTGATGTGAGAGATGCGGATATCAGCTATCTCATGATCAATGGCATTGATGAGAAAGGCGCGATCGAATCTCACCCCACTGCCAAGGCAGATGCACAAAAACTGGGAAAGGCAGTGATCGCCGAACTGAAGAAACGACTGGCAGCGTGAGGGGCGATGACAGTCACGGTTCTTGGCATCTCCGGCAGTCCGCACCGGCACGGCAACACGGAAACGCTTCTCGACAGTTTTCTGTCCGGGGCAGAGACAGCCGGTGCCTCGGTTGAGAAAGTGGTGCTCAGGGATCTCGACTATACTCCCTGCAAGGGGTGCAATGCCTGCCACAAGACCGGCGAGTGCATCGTGCAGGATGATGCGATCACGCTCTTTGACAAAATTCTCGCCGTCGATTGTATCGCGGTCGCCTCACCGATCTACAGCATGGGTATCACGGCGGAGCTCAAAGGGTTGATCGACCGGGGGCAATATCTCTGGGCACGAAAGTTTATCTTAAAGACTCTCTACTTCTCCAACGACCATATCAGGCGGCACAAGGGTCTGTTCATCTCCACCGCAGGGCTCTCGTGGGACAACGTGTTCGACGCTGCGTTCCCGGCTATCACCGCGTTCTTCAACGGCACGGGATTCGAATACTACGACAACATCATCGCAAATAAGATGGACCAGCATGGCGGGATCAAAAACCACCCGACCGCGCTCGCGGAAGCATTTGAAAAAGGGCAGACGGTGGTGCGGGTGCTGGAGAAGGGAATGGCGGAACCAATCCCGAAAAAATAGAGATGCTGATAAGTGAATCCCAATTTTCACTCACTTACAACGATAAATGGCGCCGAGCCCGTTCTGAGGGGGAAAAGAACATGGATGCAGGGCATGCGGTCCGATCTCTATAAATTAATGTACAGTGTTTATAGTGATCTTTGGAGTCATCGGGATTTGGAAAAGATGCGCCCATCAGTTAAACCTGAATGGATGTGATCGAATAATGGCTGATCGGGTTTGACGCTTTGAACCCGGAAACGGCTGGTGGCTATCGCTTATCGGCAAAACAGTATCCAGATGCAGGATGAATAGGGGATGGAACTCATGGATGACCTAGCAACCGAAGACGAGCCCTGTGAGCAGTGCGGACTCTGCTGCAGGATCTTTGGTCCTGGAATTACGCCTACAGTATCAAATGTGTACGTCTGGATGGAGCAGGGGCGGACCGATATCCTGCGCTGGTTTGTCGCGTTCATGGAGAAAAGCACACCGGTAAACTGTGTCGACCTCAGGACCGAAGACATTGGGAATGTTGTCTCTATCGAGATGCGTAATCCCGACACCGGGGAGTACGTAACGGTCTGCCCGTTCCTGCGCCGCGTAAAAAAAGAGCAGTACCTCTGCGGTATCCACCAGGTTAAACCCGAGATGTGCTGCACCTACCAGCCATGGATCTGGGGCGAAACGTACTTCAACCGGTGCAGGGCTCTTGGAAAAACCAACAAGAATGACAGATGGCAGCTCTGATCTGGACTCATACTCCCGCAGACCAGATGCTGCGATCCAACCAGGGCAACCCGCTGGTCATTTTTTTCCTGTGCAGCGGGAACCGGTGTCGCACGGTTTATCCATTTCAACAGGACTTATCGAAATTTGAAAGGTTCGAAACTATCTGTTACATATGAAGGAATGTTATCGGATACTGGCAGATACAACATAATCTCCCGAAGAAGTTAGGCAGATGAGGTTAAGTGCCTCCAGAATGAGGCGCTGCTTCGTGGTCATTTCAGTCATCATTATCCGTCCATCTGCAAGGGTAATCTTCCGATACTTCTCCAGTTGAAGTAAGTCCACTGAACTGATACACGGTTTTTCTTCAACCGCTGACCGATAGTTACCATTCTATCCGGGAGAATATTGAGTGCGATACAATCACAGAACCGGAACGTAAAAAGAGCGGTGTAACGCGAATTATCGCAGTGCATGAACAAGAGGGGTCGTCGTTCGATTGCGACGACACTCAAAAAATAGTTGTGGGGATATTTTCCCACGTCTTCTTAGTTTACTGTCACGTCCACTTGCCGATTATTGGTGTATCAGTTGGTAGACCGTACACAATATCGGTAGCACCATTACGATAGAATAAACCACCGCGGAACACGCCTACTTCAGACATGCCATCTCCATTCCAGTCGCCGATTACCGGTGTGTCCATTGGTAGACCATACACAATGTCGGTAGCACCGTTGCGATAGAACACTCCACCGCGGAACACGCCAACTTCAGATATGTGATCTCCGTTCCAGTCGCCGATTACCGGTGTATCAGTTGAGAGACCATACACAATGTCGGTAGCACCATTACGATAGAATACACCATCGCGGAACACGCCAGCTTCAGAAATGCCATCGCCGTTCCAGTCACCGATTACCGGGGTATCAGTCGAGAGACCATACACAATGTCGGTAGCACCATTACGATAGAATACACCATCGCGGAACACGCCTACTTCAGATATGTGATCTCCGTTCCAGTCGCCGATTACCGGGGTATCCGTTGGTAGACCATACACAATCGGGTCAGCTCCATTACGATAGAATACACCGCCGCGGAACACGCCTACATTATCAGCAACCGGAAGAACGGTTAGATTAACCGTGGATCTGGTCCCCTCAACGACAGTACCCGATACATCAGTACCAGTGAGAGTAACTGTGTAGGTGCCCGGCAGAGTCAGAGTCGTGAATTCCGATCCAAACTCAAAGAGTGAGTTAAATTTCTGGTATGGATTCCTTGAACCGGGATAATTGTTAAAGTACCGGGATAAATTGACCTCATGCGTTGATGTGGAGACAAGGTTTCCATACGTATCAGTGATATTGCAGACCAGCTGGGAAGTCCGGTTATCGATGGAATACTTGTAGGGGATTGATGTCGATGAAACGGTTGAGGGGATGGGCTTTGTCACCCCGTATATCGTGAATGCCTGACCCTGGTTTATGCTGATCCTTCCCGAGAGATTTGTATACACCCATTTCCAGGTGGTATCGTTTGGATCATAGAGATTCTCGTAGCTCGTACCGTCTGGATTCCGCACTTCGAGGCGGGTGAGGGCAAGCCTGCTGTCCCCGCTGAACTGTTTGAGCGCCGACGTTACCTGCTGCGGAGCTCCACTGGAATCATTATACGTGAGGACCGGCTCCCCGTTTGTATAATAGAGGAACGTCGTGTTCGCCGAATCTGCCAGATTGTATTTCAGGATCGACGCCAGCTCGAGATAGTACGTCGCGGCGCCGCTGTTGAAATTGTAAATAAACATGGTATTGTTTGCAACTGTCGTGGTATCGATAAGGGTGCCAGGTCGGTCGTTGACAACCTCGATCCCGTTATTGGGTATCCACCGTCTGTCAGCCCGGTACCCCATACTGCCTGGGTTGTCAGGATCGTAAAAGTAGCCGGGGAACCAGTCAAAATATGACCGACGGTTGTGGGTTATCCCGTACTGGATGAGGGCGTTTTTAGTCGAATCCGGCCGGAAGGAGCCAAGGACCGCATCAGTAAGCCCAAGCGTGATAGTCTTATTCACCTTCTCACCAGCGCACGTTCCGGAGAGTCCGGTTACCTCAATCGTGTAATTTCCCGCAGTCAGGTCGGTCAGCAGAGTGCCGTTACCGTTCATATAGCTGGTATCAAAATCCTTGGTCACCCCGCCCTGGATAAGTCCCAGATAATATCGGGACGTCACCACTACCTTGTTGGTCGGATCAAGGATATCGCCCGGAGATTTTATCAGATCCGGTACCATTGCCCCGCCCCAGCGGGACCCGTTCGGGTAAGACGAATCGATCACGCTCTCGTTGGTAATGCCGGTCAGCGGATCCACATGACTCTGAACCACACGGACCGGGGTTCCGTTCACGAAATCTCCCGGATAGACTTCAATCCGGACATCCCCGGGATGTGTCACGGTTCCATTAAAGATACCGTACACGTAAAAATCCCGCATCTCTGCTAATTGCGTTTCATTAGCGCTCGGTTGTGTGATAACAAGATCAGGTGGAAGAGTCGTTGAACTGGTATATGCCTTTACACAGACGTGACTGTTATCAATATATGTTTTAAGGTCTGTCCACCCACTACTTCCAAGCATATACCCCTGATCTGATTGTGACACAATTCCACTTGTATACTCTTCCAAATTCTCTTCAATCGGAATATAATAATCATTAGTCGGGTTGGTGACCTGTACAACAACTGAGAATTTATCACCCGTCATGACAGGAACCTGTTGACTGGATGGTATTACGACAGTATTGTATCCCATGTAGGGGAGAGTCTCACTGAATGTGGCTGCGGGTGTTCCGCCAACAGGTCCCGAGGTCGGGTTTTTATAAATGCTGATAGTCGTGTATACATTCAGGTCGGTTGTATAGAACCCGACCGCTTTTATGGTTTCCGAAGAATTGGCGGTAAAGACGTTAGCAAACGACCCGGTCTTGTTTGTGCCATAGGAGTAATCTTTCACTTCTCCCAGTTTATCGTATGAATATACCGAATCATAATTGGAAGTGCTCTCTCCTAAGAATACCGCAGTGGAAAATTCTTTTACCGCATCCGGTCCATATGGCGCAACCGTATTACCAGAAGAAGTACTCGATTGTAATGCCGAACCGAAATATTTGTCATAATACGACATATAGAAGTAGCCGTTATTACCCCATGTGGCACCCCAGCTGTTCTTTACAATCCATGCTCCGGGCCCTTCTGGGGTGGTGGTGAAGTTTGTTGCAGCGTAGTTATCATCCCACCCGACAATCGTTACCGCATGCCCGCCCCCCAGAGGGGAGGGGGGATCTGAGGCAGATGCAGGCTGATAGTACGAGGTATGGGTGGCATTGTAAAACGTATTGCCCCAGTAAAAGGAGGAGTATACCGCACCCCACCGGGTCAGCGCACCTTTAATGTTGTCAGTATCTGTCCAGTTGGTGCGGGCGGGGAAAAATACAACATTTTGCACGTGTTTCACCGGGGGATAGGCATCTGAGGAGGTCCATGTGGAAGTGGTAGGGTACGGTTCTGTTGCACTATCGACCGGACCGTTCCATCGCGCCAGGTACGCGGCTGACATCCACATATCGCCCCCACCATTCTGCGGGGATGGGGGGACATCAAATCCGGCAAGGTTTGCGAGGTTTTTCTCGGAAAAATCCGGTGTGGGTGTGGCAGGCATAAGTGTAGATTCAAGTGATCCATAGGTCGCAAACGCCCAGCAGGTGCCGAAATATCCCTGATCTTTTACCGGACTTACCTTCCCATAATTCCGTAAATCATATGTTGGTGGATAGCTGGTAGAGCGATCCCCCGCATTTGATCCGAACATCTGAATGTCCCTGACATCAGGACGATATATCGGTGATGGTACCAGACCCAGACCATGCGTGCCATCCTGCACCTGTGAGTCATAGGGTTTATCATTCACATACCTGATGAATTCCGGGTTCGTGGGAGCTGCATGTAATTCGTCGCCGGTTGCCCCTGCAATGGGAACAAACATCAGCGTTACAAGTAATGCGACAAAGAGAATAACCTCTGTTCTTATCAACTTCATTTTCCCTCCTTTTTTAACGCCACAGCATGATATGCCTAAAAAATCTACTGCGTAATTATAGCCATTTGTTTCCGACAACATATACCTATCCAGAACCCCAAAAAAGGTGGAGAATAATTATCAGGCATTCCTACAAGGGACCTTCCGGCACGGTTCTGATTTTGACAGGATACTGGTCATTTATTCCCGGCGAGGGAAAAACGCCACCGGCAGAACATATCCGCCGGGTGTGGGTCAGGTGGCGCAAAGAGACATTCTACGACGATCCTTGGATCAATCTCCTGTGCGAAACTGGCAAATTCAACCCTGTGCATCTCGCGGCAGACATATTCCCCAAGCCCCCGCCGCAACCGGGCTTCCTGCGTCGGGCATGAGGGTGCCGAGATGATCACCTCGTCCACCCGTTCATCGATATCGTAACCGACAATCATCGTCCAGGGATAGTGCCGGAGGGCTTGCACAAAACCACGGAGTCCCTTTTCGGAGATCTGGAACCGTGAAACAATATCTTTTGCTGCCATCCCGCCAACACGCCCCCATACCTTTTCATTGATCACTTCTGCGGTTGGCTGGTCAAACTTCTCAGTGACATAGATGAACCAGAACGCATCCACCACCCGGTAATGCCAGAGAAGAAATTCGAGGTACTGTTTTTTATCTGAATCAGTCATCGCGTCAAAAATCTCAAGGTTCATTTCGCTCATAGCAGATCACCATAAAAGCCTTAATGAACCATACCGGTTCATGCTCACCAAACAAAAGTCAGCTTGCTGACTTTCATGTAAAGCCATTGATACAACAGTTACCGCAGGGCTCATATGAACATACTGGAAAGATTGTCCAGTCAGGCAACCGGGAACTGTCCACATGGTATGAAATTGGTTTTTACAGTTACGGGCACCAATGCCGGCGATCTGGAATTGCCGCAGTGAGATGCCGTATCGTGGCACCCGGTAGTATGGAGCATTCGCAGTAATCGCAGGATTTCTCTCGATCTCCGGAACGCTTTTTTACGTCGCCCGCTACACATAGTATAGCATGATCCCGCCTGTCATCACTTCCCAATCATCGCCGGATATTCCCTTGCGGATCATCTCCGGGATCTTCTGGGCGATCCTCGGAATAGCCATCGTTCTAGCCCTCGCGATCGTTCTTCTCCCCTCAAACGTGTTTCTCGCTATCAGTAACTATCTCCAGATCATTGCCGCAATTGCGGGCGCGATTGCCTTTGTGTACGCATATTACCGGTACGGACGACCGGATTGCCTGCTCTATGCCGCCGGGGCATTCGGGCTCTGGGGCGCATCAAACAGTGTCTGGTATGTGAACACCATTTTGGGGAGGCGAAACGAAGTCTTCCCGGGCCTCATCGATATCGGGATCATCGCATCCATCTTTCTTCTCACGGTCGCGTACCAGCACGCATTTCCACGAAAGCGGGTTGCAGGAAATATCCTCCTTGGTATCCTTGCAGTCACCCTCATCGTACCGCTTGCGATACTTATCACGAGGGGGATTTCCCTCCAGACGCTCATGACGTTCCTCTACTTCTTTGCCTGCGGTTCGCTTCTCATCATCGGGCTCATCCATTCGCTCGGGGAGTACCCGCCCATCCTTACGGGGACGCTCCTCTTTGCCATCGCGTTTATGATTTACCCCATACGGGAGACATTCTTTTTGGTAAACCCATTCCTGAACGTGATCGGCGTGTTTGTCTTTTCTGGACTTTCACTGATCGTTATCGGTCTCATTCCGGCATGCAAAAAAATCGCATCCATGGCACTCCCAGCAACCCTTCCATAATCCGTTGCAACACGACAGGGCAGGGGATATACGGATCCGGATTTTTTTATTTTTCACGTATGCCGCATCTTCAAGAAAATCTGCAAAAAAAGGTTATTTTAAGGGCACCGGCTCCACCGGGCTGCTGATTAGTGCGTTATAGGAATCTTTTGTGAGATACGTGGGGGAATAGGTTCCCGCAAATGCGGTGATCCACTGGACAAGTGCCCGTAGGTTGTTGCGCGAGAATGCAAGTTCCTGCCTGTAGATAAATTTCAGGTCGTCATTATCAGTCCGCCCAATCGCGGCGTCAAGGTCAGCGATATGCAAGTCCTCACTGGTTGCGGCGGCTTTGAGAGCTGCCATTGAAGATATGCTGCCGTCGCTTACATACGTATTATAAAGGACCTGAAGTTTCTGGTTTGAAAATTTTCCCTGGTCAGTCAGCTCAGGGTTGGAAATGTTATAGCGCTGCAGGATAACATTATCCGCGTTCATGTAGACCCCGGCTGCCTGTGCAAGGCTCCCAAAAACCGGAATAGATGTATATTGCTGGGCAAATTTTGCGTAGAGATCGCGTTCGAGCTTCTCTGCTTCCTGCAGGTACGTGATATCCTGTTTTTCAGCATCGCTAAGCGGTGCCTGCGGAATGGAAAGAAACGTCTGTTGTGTTGCAGCGCCATCGGGAATCGCAATCGTCACTGCAGGTGTTACAACCGTTTGTGCGGATTTTTGAGTTTGGTCTCCGACACACCCTGCAGCGACAAGCAGCAGAAAGACGGCAACCAGTACTCCGGGTATCAACAGTTTGGACATACCATAGAATTACTGGAAATTGTAATAAGGGTTTTCTTTCGGACTTCACTTGCTATTCAGGAGCACTTATTGCAGGTGATTTCGTCTGTCAGCCATTGGAAAAAAGCATCGGATTCCTGCAAATACGCTGATACGAGATGAATGGAAAAACAAAAAATGTGCGCGTGCCGGTATGGCCCGGCATCCCGTTACGACTCTGCGGCTATTTTATCGTAGAATACCGCCGCAAGTATCGCACCGGCGATGGGTCCGATGATGTAGATGGGGAAATATACCCAGAGGTTCGGTCCGCCCATGACAAAGTCGATCAGGTACGGTCCGAACGTCCGTGCAGTGTTGAGCGAAGCCCCTGCAATATTCCCCGTCGCTGTTATCATCCCACCTACCGTGAGACCAATGATGAGCCCGGCAAACCCCGGAGGAGCACGCTTATCCACCGCGACACCCATGATCACGAGCATTAAAACAAAGGTCGCGATCGCTTCAGCAAGGATTGCCTGCCCATACCCGATCCCTGGAAACGGCGCAGTCGCACCAAGCCCACCCACCGTAACCGCGTTCATCCCCACGGTGAGCGCAAATAAGAGGCTCCCACATGCCGCACCGATGCATTGGGCAACCACATACCCAATCATCTCATCTCCCGGGAACCGTTTTGTCGCCCAGAGAGCGATCGTCACTGCCGGGTTTATGTGTGCCCCGGATACCCGCCCCAGCGCGTAAATGACCGCTGCAATCGTAATCGCAAACGCCATGCCGATCGCGAGCCAGTCCGCAAGCCCGCCGAGTTGTCCGATACCGAGATTAAACGGGGTGGCAGGCTTCGTTCCTGCGGCAAGCATGAACGTGATCGCCGCTGCCCCGGCACCGAAGTACACAAGAAGCAATGTACCGACACCTTCAGCAATACAACGCGATGAGAAGGATGCCATTATTTCCCCTCTCCATACGCAGCGCTGCAGTCAGGGCAGAGCATCCGTGGCATCCTCTTTGGCAGTTTGCGTGCCGGAAAGGGATACCCACCTTCCCATACTTCGACATCCCTGCGAATGGTATGCTTCATGCAGGTTCCCATTCCGCACACGGTGCATACGGCGACCGCATCAGAATCCTTTCCTTCTTTTGTACAAACGTAACACTTCATTGTTATCACCTCTGTGATGCCCGGACTGCCGGGATCGGACAACCTCTTTCCACTGGCTGTAACTATGCCGGAAGTCCTCCAGGGCAGCAGATGCACAGTTCTTTACAGATCCGTGCAGGTGCTGCAGGCAGGTAATTGTAACATGCGATAATATTCGTCATTAAAGTTGCTATGATCGGATCGCTCATTCAGAGACGCGGGTAGTCACGATAACGCATCGTAGCAGTGAACCGCACGGGCATTGCACATGCGGGGCGGGTATACCGCTTTCGGGTTTCTTCGCACGTCATGCACGAGGATTACACGACAACAATCGTCATATCAAACCGTGTCTCGTTTCCGGTCAACGGTTCCCACGAGCGCTGGTAGACTCCCGAGATCTTCTGTACCCCGGTCCCGGCTGCGATCATGTTCCAGTAATGAGTGCCTCCCGCACCAGACAGCCTTCCGGTTGTATCTGATGACACGAAAAAGTCACCGGTGCCTTTTAACCCGTTGGTTGTTGTCAGTGCCCACGAATACCCGGTTGAGGGGTTTTCTTTTAATTTGAGCGTGATTGTGTTGGTCAGGTTCAGGTAGACGGTGGTGCCATTCTGCGCTTCTGTAAAGACATATTGACCCACCGGAACCGGCGTCTGGATTGGCGTGGGCGGGGGTGTAGGGCTCACAAGTTTATTCTGGTCAGTACCAACGCAACCTGAGAATGCAACTGCCACAAGACAGATGATTCCAATGCACATAACATAGAGAGACGTATTCACGATAAAATCACCACATCTGTTCTTTTGTTCATGGTTTCACCCGGAACGATTTATATCTTGTTTTAACTGCGAAAAATTTTGAAGTTATCGCACCCGATTTGAAATTGAACAGAGTGCGGTTTGCAAATGTAATGTCAATAGAGAATAGCGAACAACCCCCTCTTTTTGTTATCGCTATCTACGGAAGCAAAGCATATTTTGAGGGGGTTAAACGATTTCCTCAATATATGTACAGGTAACCGGCAGGGCTGATTGCACACACCCGTCCAGCGAGATCCCACTACAAACTCTGCCCGGGTTCGCTCTCGTAAAAAAGAGTCGTCTGCCGGGTATTCCGTGTCTCAAAGGAAGAGAGCCGAAGCCCGAGCAGGCGTATCTTTCTCCCGTCAAAGAGTGCCCGGAGCAGTGCCTGGGCACCGGTTCGTATCGTCACTGCATCATTGGCATAATGAGCGAACGTCTTCGCTTTCGTTTTTGTGACAAAACCCTGGTACCGCACCTTCACGGTCAGGGTTTTGAACCGGAGCCCTTCATCAACAAGATTCCGGTGTACTTCTGCCGCAAGGGCATTCATCGTTCTGACGAGTTCCTGCGGGTCGGCGGTATCATCGGCAAAGGTCATTTCCCGGGATACAGACTTAACACCTGCCCGCTCCTCCACATCACTCTCATCGATCCCGAAGGCAGCGTTGTGCAAGGCGATCCCCCACCTCCCGAACCGTGCGATCAATGCCTGGACATCATAACTTCCCAGTTCCCTGATGGTTGTGATCCCCATCTCATGCAGTTCCTTCTCTGTTTTTGTTCCGATGCCCGGAATCTTTCTCACGGGCATCGGTGCGAGAAACGCCGATACGCTCCCGGGTTCCACGACGGTCAGACCCCCGGGCTTTTTGAAATCAGATGCAATCTTTGCGACCAGTTTTGTCGGTGCAACCCCGGCAGAACACGAGATGCCGAGTTTTGTGAAAATTTCTGTCTTGATCTGGTCGGCAAGTACCTCTGCTGCACTAAAACTGCCTACAGGACTGAGATCAAGAAATGCCTCATCAATACTCACCTGCTGGAACCGGAAGCCACGCGACCGGATAATTGCCATTACCTCGCCGGATACCCGGGTGTAGAGAGGAAAATCCGGGGGAAGAAATATTGCATCAGGGCAGAGAGAGAACGCCTGCGAGATCGGCATTGCAGACCGGACGCCAAACGCCCGCGCTTCATAGGAGCAGGTGGAAACAACACCCCGCCCGGTCCCGTGTTTCGGGTCTGCTCCGATGATGACCGGTTTGCCGGAAAGGTCCGGGCGCTCGTGCATCTCCACCGAGGCATAAAAACTATCCATGTCCAGGTGCAGGATAATCCGCGTTTCCTCGCGACCCGTGTTTTTTATCAGGGTAGCCTCCCTGTCCGGGGTGCATTCACATTGGTCTGGCATGAACACGAATTCCTGTCAGCTCCTGTCTGGTGCGAATTCCCCAAGTGTGCATTGCCGCTCGCACAGGTTCTGGCGGAGCAGCGTTCCTTCATCGATGAACCTCTGGAGAGGGAGTGTGAACTTCGCGGACAAATGCGTGAGAGCAGATTTTATATCTTCAAACTCCTGTGCCGGTTGCTGCATTGCATATCTGACATTCTCCCGGACGTTGAATACTCCCATCGGCACATAGCCCGGCAACGCTTCCCGCAGGATGATTGCACCTGCCTGTTTATGTTGCTGTGCAAGCGCTTCAAGGACTGCCATCTTAGAGGTGTAGTAGCACCCGCCGACCGAAGAATATCCGGCCTTTTTTGTGTGGCATTCATAATCAGAAAATACATACTCTTCATTCCCGAGAACGTGCAGGAACGCTTCCGACCACTCGTACTGCCAGCTTGTGGGCATCAGGAGGACGGCGTAGTTATTGTTCAGGCTTGCGAATTCATGGAGCCGCCACGTATCGATCACCGGGCATTTCTTTACATGGGTAAGGAGCCGATCAGCGATCATCGTATCGCATGCCGTGATCGACCACCGGGTGGGAACCAGGTGGCGCCCACGATCCCTGCCCATCGTACCGACAGAGAACGCTTTCTGGATGCTGGAGAACGGAACTCGTTCTTTGTGCAGGTTCATAACTGCATCAGCCGCAGAAAGGTCAGTATCATAATACACTTTTTCAAGGTTGCGGTTCCATGTTCCGCTCTCAATCTCGAACCGCTCAAGCGGGGCACTTGGTCCGAATGGGGTATGTTCTTCTG
>Ga0208494_1000271_pt1 | contig 12519 bp, 13 predicted proteins | sample CryBogmetaGMA10M_FD_184544 | JGI IMG/M metagenome (GOLD analysis project Ga0208494, IMG submission 184544) | Freshwater microbial communities from Crystal Bog, Wisconsin, USA - MA10M (SPAdes) | ecosystem: Environmental > Aquatic > Freshwater > Lake | place: Crystal Bog, Wisconsin, USA...
TCGAGCTAAAAATGATCCTATTTGGCGCTGTTTGGAGGGGGACGGATTGAAGCGATGCCCTGAAGCATGCGCCAATGCAAAAAAACTCTTGTTTTTGGATCTGTCCGCTTTCAGGGACCGGGGGATCTGACGCTCATCTCGGCTTTTGCCACTCGCCGCGTGGGTTAGTCCTCTCGTAAAAGTAAAATTAGAACACTTCAAAAAAATTTCAACGCAGAGTGGAGGGCTCACCCCGATTACCAGCCTGATGCCAGGTGGGTTTGTAAGATATCTTCACAGCAGCGATGACGGCGCAGCTGATGGGATCGGTCACGTTGCCGTCGGTTGTGGACGGTTCGTGGTTGAACCGGGTGGATCAGTTTTGGATGAGCGAAAACACGCATGATGAGAGTGGACAGAACGGGGAACTGATGACAGCAAAAAAGAAGACAACAACGGACAAGACAAAAGCAGGCGGCACTCGTTCGATGCAGGATACAGGATGAAAGGTACTCATATTTATTACCTATAGGTGCATAGTAACATTACTATGCAGGCAGCAACCTCGATCTACCTCCGGGAAGATCTCAAAGATCAGCTGAACTCCTTAAAATGGCATCCGAAGGAGTCCTATAACGATGTCATCGAGCGCCTGATAAATCTTGCAGTTGATGAGGAGCCACTAAGTGAAGACGTAATTAAAGGTCTCGAAGAAGCTCTTGAGGAAGTACGGCAGAGGAAGTTGATCCCTGAATCAAAGATCATGAAAAAATACGGGGTTGAATGAGTCCGTATACCGTAAAGTATACCCCCCGTGCGGATCGTGACCTTGAAAAACTTCCCCCGGAAATTGCTCACAACGTTGTCCAGACAATCCATGAGATCAGAAAAGCCCCCTATCACTCAATCAAAAAAATGAAGGCATCCAAACCCGTACATCCGATATACTCCCTCAGGGTCGGAAAGGAAGTGCGAGTCCTGCTTTCAATTCATGATGATCTTTTGATCATCCACGTTCTCGAAGTCGAACACAGGAAACATTCATACCGGGACTTCTGATTGTCGGTGCAAAACGCTGTGTCCGGGTCAACAACCCGTGTCAGCACCAGCTCGCCACGGTGTCAAACTATCCAGTTCCGGACCGTGTTTCCACACCCCGTTTTTACCTGTGCCTGCCTGTCGTCATGGAAATAAAAATTATTAATTACCAATGAGTAACTTTTATCAATTCCGCTAATTATTTTACTGAGATCATCGTCCCCACTCCGTCCCGGGTGAAAAGCTCAAGGATGAGGTTGTGCTCCACGTTGCCGTTGATAATATGCGCATACCGGACGCCGTTCTCTACAGCCCGTATGACCGATGTCACCTTCGGGATCATCCCTTCCCCGATCACACCGGACTTGATCATCGCGTTCGCTTCATCGATGGTGAGTTTGTGGTACACCCGGGTCCGGTTCGCATCCATGACGCCATCGACATCGGTCATGTTAATCAGTTTGAATGCCTTGAGCGCCACCGCGATATCGCCCGCTGCCGTATCTGCATTGATGTTCAGGCTTCCGCCCGAACGATCGATCGCAATCGGTGCAATCACCGGGATGTAATTCTGTTCGAGCAGGGTGTTGAGGATCGCCGGATCGATACATTCAATCTCGCCGACATGCCCGAGATCCACTTCCTTTTCTATACCCTTGACCATTACTTTCTGGATGTCCATCTTTCGTGCGATGATCAGGTTCCCGCCACTTCCTGAAAGCCCGATGCCCCGTGCTCCGCATTTTGCGATCAACGAGACGATCCCGCTGTTGATCTTCCCGACAAGCACCATCTGGGCGATCTCAAGGGTCTCCTGGTCGGTGACACGCAGTCCGCCGACAAACACGGATTCTTTGCCGAGCGCCTTCATCTTCTCGGAAATTTCCGGTCCTCCACCGTGTACGAGCACGACCCGGATACCTACGTAGTGCAGGAGCACCGCGTCCCTGATCGCATTTTCAAGGACTACGGGATCCACCATCGCATGCCCGCCAAGTTTAATCACGAGCGTTTTACCGTGAAACTGCTGGATGTACGGCAGGGCTTCCATGAGGACGTCTTCCCGCTTCATCATGTGGTGTACCTCCCGTTGATCTCGACATACCGCTCGGTGAGATCGCAGCCCCAGGCGGTCGCTTCCGCGTCCCCGGCGGCAAGATCCAGCTCGAAGATCACCCGCTTGCCGTGCATCGCCTCTTTTGCCTTCTTTAAGTCTGCACAGATCACTCCGGAAATAACGAGAGGGTACCGTGCGGTGCCATCGCTGATCGCAAGCGAGATCGCAGCCGGATCAAACGTTACTCCCGCACGCCCGGCTGCCGCCACGACACGCCCCCAGTTCGGATCTTCACCGTACACCGCCGTCTTCACGAGCGGGGACTCGATGATGACCCGCGCCACTTTTGCCGCTGCCTCTTCTTTTGGGGCTCCACGAACAGTAACCTCGATGAGCTTTGTCGCACCTTCGCCGTCAGCAGCGATCTGCCGGGCGAGCAGGCGGCAGCACTCTTCAAGGGCGGCGGAGAATTCGTTCGCATTCACTGTGCCAGCCTCGCCGGTTGCCGTGCAGAGCGCGACATCATTCGTGCTCGTATCCCCGTCAACAACCACACGGTTGAATGTCCGGCGGGTGGCACGTTTCAGCGCTGCTTTGAGCGGTTGTACCCCGATCGCCGCATCCGTGTAGATAAACGCGATCATCGTCCCCATCATCGGTGCGATCATGCCGCTCCCTTTGGCAATCCCCCCGACACTGAAGGTCTCGCGACGAACGAGCGCATGTTTAGGGAATGTATCTGTGGTCATGATCGCCTGGGCAGTGAGGGCTTCGGCTTTAGGGCTGCACTCAAGGTTCGGGGCGGTTTTTTCACACTGGTGCCGTACCAGCGGGAGGTCAAGGTATCGCCCGATTACCCCGGTGCTTGCCACACCAACGAACCGGGAGTCTACACCCATCGTGGAGCCGGCAATTTCCGTCATGGCAACGGCATCCTCATACCCGCGTGACCCGGTATAGGCATTCGCACATCCGCTGTTTGCGATGATCGCGTCGAGTTTTCCTCTCTTAATCTGCTTTCGCATAAGCTCAATGGGCGCTGCCTTCACCAGGTTTTCCGTAAATACACCGGCAGCGGTACCACTTGCCTTGATCAGTGCCAGCCCGTATTTACCCTCTTTCATACCAGAGGCGGTTACCCCTTTAACCGCACAGATACTCTTCATCTTTTTCACCTGCTCCTCTTTTTTTATATCGTGGATGATGCACCCACAGCCTGGACAATATCCGCACGCGTCAGGATGCCCACCAGTTTTTTCCCGCGGACAACCGGCAGCCGGGCGATACCCTCTTTGAGCATGAGCGCTGCTGCTGCCTCGATATCCATCTCTTCGGTTGCGGTGATCACCCGGTGCGTCATCACTTTTTTTACCGGTGTATCGCCGATATTCGTCAGCGCGTGCTTGGTCTTTTCCCAGTTGATATATTCTCGGACAGGCACTTCGATTATTTCCAGCGGCGACGGCAGCCACAGGTCATCCGACAGCCTTTTTGTTTCGAGCTGGGCGAGGATATCTGATTCCGTAAGTATGCCTGCGAGTTCATCCCCTTCCATCACGGGAAGCCCGCCAATATGAAGTTTGCGGAGCAGCCCGACAGCTTCACGGAGCGGGGTATTGGCAGCACAGGTTACCGGGTTTTTTGTCATTGCATCACGAACAAGCATCAGTCTCACCTACGGTAACATCCCTGCACTGGCGAGCCCGTCAGTTTCCTTAAAACCGCACATCAGGTTCATGTTCTGGATTGCCTGACCGCTTGCACCTTTCACGAGATTATCGATGGCGGATGCGGCAACAACCCGCAGACCTTCGCTTTCGACCATCAGATCGCAGAAGTTGCTCCCTCGGACCGCCGCAAGGATGGGTTTCTGGTACCGGACAAAGTATTCGTTCTTATAGAAATCCCGGTACAGTTTTTCGACTTCTTTTGTCTCCATCGGTTCGTTTAGGAGGATATGAGCGGTAGTGAGAATACCCCGGTTCACCGGGACAAGGTGGGGGGTAAAGTAGACCTTCGCTTTTGAACCCAGCCATGCAAGCTGTTGTTTCATCTCCGCGAGGTGGCGGTGGGTAGTCCATTTGTACGGACCGACATTATCCCCCACGTTCGGATAATGGGTTGTTGCCGAGGGATTATCTCCTGCACCACTCACACCGGTCTTTGAATCAAAGATCACGGTATGGGCATATTTTGCAAGAGGCGCGGCTGCAAGCGTTGCCCCGGTCGGAAAACAGCCGGGGTTTGCAACGAACTTCGCATTGATGCACTCTTTCCGGTGAAGTTCCGGAATCCCGTACGGTGCAGGGAAATAATCCGTGTGGGAGACGTCGTACACCTTTTCATAGATCTCTTTAGGGAGACGGTAATCGGCGCTGAGGTCGACCACCTTTATTCCCCGCGAGAGAAGGTTTCCCACATATTTCATTGCCGCCGTATGGGGTACAGCAAGGAATGCAACGTCCGCATCGATGGCGGCAATCTCCGGGTTCTCAAATTTGAGATCGGTGAATCCTTTCAAGTGAGGATGAACCTGATCAAGCGGGGTTCCTGCAAGTGTGCGTGATGTGGCGCAGACCACCTTCGCTGAAGAGTGGTGATACAGGAGGCGGATCAGTTCGCCACCGGCATATCCGGATGCCCCGATAATCGCAACTTTCATAAGAGGATATTCCATTGCGGAAACTTAACCCTTTTTGGGAGCGGCTGTGGAATCCGGGTTGTATCCACAAATTTGAAAAAACACGGGGAATTAAAAAAGGAGTGCTACAAATTTTGTTTTCCCGGCGAGACACTTATTTAGTTTTTTCCAGTTTCCGGCTATAGACCCCGGATATCCGCTGGGCAAGCAGTTCAATCCGCTGCCGGTCTTCGAGGGGTTCTAAAAGGTCTTCAGGAATCGCCCCGATCCCTTTACTCGCACCGAGATACGCCCCGCAGAGTAACCCGATCGTATCGGTATTTCCCCCGGTGTTTGCGGCAACGGTCAGAAGATCGGCGGGGTGCTGGTACCGGCGGATCAAAAAGAAGGTGATGGGCAGTGTCTGGAAGAGTGAAACATCATTGCCGATCTTGAGGAGTGCAGTCTCCGTCTCCATGCCTTCTTTTTCAAGCACAAGGGAAGTCCGGATTTTGCTCCCGAGGATATCATCTTCATTGCGGGCTTTCTGTTGTGCCTTTCCTATCGGGTCCGGGATCTCATGCAGCGCATAATACAACAGGGACACAACAGTCGAAACTGCCGCATGGGCAGCCGGGTGCGTATGCGTCACGTTGCACGCCCGCACCGCCCGTTCAGTCGCTTCATTGAGATCCGGGTACGCAAGGGCGAACGGGATAGCAACAGGGAGACAGCCGGCAGTGGTGGATTTCACGCCGCTCGGTGCCTGCTCATCCTTCACTAAGTGATCGCATGCCACCGACACTGACCCGTCCAGGAACCGCAGTGCCCCGCGAAGATAGAGCTCCTTTAAGGCGAGCGCATAGCGTTCATCCGTGTACTTGCCATCCGCAAGGAGCGTGCCGATCAGGATCATCATCTGGGTGTCGTCCGTGAACTGCCCGGCTGCCAGGGCTTCGTTGGGATGTCCCTTGTACGCCTTCCGGTACCCGTACCGCATCTTGTTTATACTGGGTGTAGTACTCTCGTTTGGCATGCCAAGCGCATCACCGACTGCCGCACCGAGCATACAACCCTTCACTTTGTCCAGCATTGATACAGTATTGAAATACTCCGATAGATAATGCTTCTTGTATTTAAAACCAAAGTGCAGCAGGCAGCACTTTGGTTTTGCGTGTGTGGCACGCGGGTGCTTCATGGAAGTTCTCTCTTTCTCTACGGAGGTTCTTCCCGATTTCACCATACTGTGGACAGCCCGAAAGGTTATACACGGTGCCGTAACCAAAAAAGTGTCGTCGATTACCGGAGAATCCGGAAAATGTGTGCTCCCTTAAATTTATATATTATTTTCTCATGATTAATAATGTAGAATTGGTGAACACATGACCGAGGATTTTGATGTCAAGCTGGTAGAGAATGCCAAATATTACACGCCGGATGCTGAATACAAACGAAATTCGTGGATTGGCGACTACAAGAAGGCGTATGATACATTCCTCGCAGACCCGGATGCATTCTGGAGCGGAATTGCACAGGAACTCGCTTGGGTTCGCCCATGGGATGCGGTCCGGGAATGGAACTACCCGTACGCAAAATGGTTTGTGAACGCAAAACTTAACATCACGGCAAACTGTCTCGATCGTCACGTCAATTCTGACCGGCGCAACAAGGCAGCGCTCATCTGGCGGGGGGAGAGAGGTGCAGAACGCATCTTTACTTACCAGCAGCTGCTCACCAAAGTGATGCGGTTTGCAAACGCATTAAAAAATATCGGTGTACAAAAAGGCGATCGCGTCTGTATTTACATGCCCATGATACCCGAGCAGATCATATCGATGCTTGCATGTGCCCGGATTGGTGCGATTCACAGCGTCGTGTTCGGGGGATTTGGTGCAGCAGCGCTCAACATGCGTATCCAGGATGCTGCGGCAAAGGTTGTCATCACCGCAGATGTCGGCATGCGGCGCGGTAAAACGATCCCGTTAAAATCGATTGTCGAGGAGGCAATTATCAATGCCGAGTCGGTCGAGCACGTCATTGTGCTCAGGAGGCAGGATCCCCCGGCAATACTCAGGCCCGGTATCGAACTGGATTTCAACGAGATAATGGAGAGTGCATCGCAGGAATGCGGGGCAGAAGTCATGGATGCAGAAGACCCGCTCTTTACGCTGTATACCAGCGGGTCAACCGGAAAACCAAAAGGGATCGTGCACACCTGCGCAGGATATATGGTCGGCACCTACTATACCAGCAAATACGTGTTCGACTTAAAAGATAGCGATATCTTCTGGTGTACTGCAGATCCGGGCTGGATCACCGGGCACAGTTACATTGTATACGGTCCGCTTGCCGCCGGGGCAACGGTATTTATCTCTGAACTGACCCCGGATTTTCCCGATGCCGGCAGCTACTGGAACCTGATCGAGGAGCAGAAGATCACCATCTTCTACACCGCACCCACTGCGATCCGTATGTTCATGAAGATGGGCGAAGTCTGGCCGAACAAATACAACTTAGACTCGCTGCGGATCATCGGATCAGTCGGGGAACCGCTGAACCCGGAGGCATTCGAGTGGTACTACCATGTGATCGGTAAGGACCGGTGCCCAATCCTTGACACCTGGTGGCAGACGGAGACCGGCATGCAGATGATCACCACCATGATCGGGGAACCCATGCGCCCGGGCTTTGCCGGAAAGCCAATTCCCGGTGTGGAAGCGGATGTGGTTGACAAAGACGGTAATTCAGTCAAGCCGGGAACGGGAGGGCTCCTCGTCGTAAAATCCCCGTGGCCAGCCATGCTCCGCACGGTCTGGAAGGATGATGAGCGATACCGCAAATACTGGGAAACTATTCCCGGAGTCTACACGGTGGGTGATCTCGCGGTGAAAGGCACGGACGGGTACATCATGATCCTTGGGAGATCAGATGACATTATCATCGTCGCGGGTCACAATATCGGCACTGCAGAAGTGGAGAGCTCGCTTGTGTCACACCACGCGGTTGCAGAATCGGCAGTCATCGGTAAACCTGATGCAATGAAGGGCAACTCGATCAAAGCGTTCGTGATCCTCCGGGTGGGGCATTCACCCAGCGACAAGCTCAAGCAGGATCTGCTGTATCATGTGCGCATGACGCTGGGACCGATCGCGGTACCCCAAGAGATCGAGTTTGTCGACAGACTGCCCAAGACCCGGAGCGGAAAGATCATGCGCCGCGTCTTAAAAGCCAAGGAGATGGGTATCGACCCGGGCGACATCTCAACGCTTGAAGAATAATAGTTACTATTTTTTTTTATGGGGGAGAAAATGAGCGAGACAGTACAGGAAAAACTATTCGGGATGGAACCTGAAAAAGGGCGCTGGTTGCTTGTCATTCTCGGCATGGTCATCAACCTGTGTCTTGGTACGATTTATTCATGGAGCGTCTTTGTCGGACCTCTCACGAACCACTTCACAAAGGATCTGGGTCAGATGGTCACTGCAAGTGACATCCTGTTACCCTTCTCGGTGTTCCTTGCATTTTTCGCGATCGCAATGCCCCTGACCGGAAAATACATCGAAAAGTACGGACCGAGGAATATTACCATCATCGGCGGTATACTGACGGGGCTTGGCTGGCTGCTTGCTTCATTTGCAACATCTGTCCCGATGCTCTACGTAGTCTATGGCGTGATCGGGGGTATCGGCGTCGGCATAGCCTACGGGGTGCCGGTTGCGGTTGCTGCCCGCTGGTTCCCTGACCGTCGGGGGCTTGCCGTGGGTCTTACCGTTCTGGGTTTCGGATTCTCCGCGTTTATCACGGCGAACCTTGCAGGCTATTTGATCGGTGCCTATGGCGTGATGAACACGTTCCGGATCTTTGGAGTCGCGTTTGTCATCCTGACAATACTGCTTGCCCTGCCCATGAAGTTCCCGAAAGCCGGCTGGGTTCCACGCGGCTGGATGCCTCCCGCGCCAAAACCGGGTGAGCAAAAAGCCTGTGAATTCAACCGGTCACAGATGCTCAAATCCAGGTCATTTTACGGGCTTTGGGCATGCTTCTTCATCGGCTGTCTTGCCGGACTAATGGCTATCTCGATTGCAAAACCCATGGGTACTGATGTGGGAATTGAAACAGGACTTGCAACAGTACTCGTCGGCGTCTTTGCTATCTTCAACGGCTTCGGGCGTCCCGTCTTTGGTGCACTCACCGACAAGCTGACCCCCCGGAACACGATCATGGTATCGTTCATCCTGATCGCCATCGTATCACTTCTCATGTGGCAGATCCCAAGTGTGCCTGTTTACCTCCTCACCTTCGTTGTCCTCTGGGGCTGCCTCGGGGGCTGGCTTGCCATCGCCCCGACAACCACAGGTAGTTATTTTGGCACCGGTGACTACCCGCGATGCTACGGGGTCGTCTTCCTTGCCTATGGTGCCGGTGCAATTGCCGGGCCACAGCTTGCCGGCTTCATCAAGACGTCGACAGGATCCTATCTCGGGGTGTTCCCGTATGTCCTCGCGCTTGCAGTGATCGGTCTTGTGATCGCATTCGCACTCGTAAAGCCGCCACAAGCGCCCCAGAGAAACTAATCCTTTTTTATCCACGCTCTGGCTGGTAGATGCGCTTCCGCTGTGCCATACGGTAACCGGACACCACAAGAACTGAATTGCCAAACTCTGCATCAAGAGCCGGATCCCCGGAGTCTACGTAGAGGACTGGTGTTTCCCGGAGTTTGTGGGGGGTTGCAACCACGACGATGTTTCTCATTCCCACCCGTCGCACGATGCGGGCGCTGATCTGCTGGTTGCCCCGTCCAAGAATGAACCCCTGTGCCCCGATCGGGCTGATCAGAATTTTTGCCTCCTGCCCGTGCGGAAGTAAAACCCAGAGCGTCTTTTCATCAATATCCATGGCAACAGTTTTTTTGTTTTTTACCGCATCAACGCCAAGGAGCGTTTTATTCACTCCGATTTCGCGGGCAATTGATTCGGTGGTTGTCCCGGCACCCAGAATATAGAGCACATCCGGGATCATGATCTCGTGGATAAAGCGGGCGATCTCCCCTTTTGCGCGGTCTTCATTCCCTTCTTCAAACACCAGCTTGGAGCACTGGATTTTTCCTGCCAGAGCCGGGGTGCGGGCAAAGCCGTACAGCCGGGTTTTCAGTTCCCCTGCCCGGTATGCTTCTTCATCCACATCCATCACTTCCGAATCCCGCAGGAATTGAATCTCATACGTTGTCACAAGTTCTGCTGCGGTTACCGGATCGACGGCAAAGACGGCAGAGTACATCTTCACCCCTGAGGGGATCCCAAGGATCGGCACATCCCTGCCCACCACATCAAAGATGTCCCGGGCAGTCCCGTCTCCGCCACAAAAAAGGATCAGGTCAAGTCCGGCTTTTAAGAACATGCGTGCTGCCTGTCGTGTATCCTGAGCACTGCTTTCACCGCAATACCGATAGAGTACCTGGTACTGCTCCACTCCGGTCTCCCTGAGTGTGTCCTCTCCCATGGCGCCTGAACAGGTGACAAAACTCAGCCCGGTCTCCTGTGCGAGCAGCGCAAGCGTAATTGTTGCCCGGTTTTGTGCCAGCGGGATTGCCCCGCGACGGCGGGCTTCTTCCACATTGCCATCGGTTCCCTTGAGCCCTACTGCGCCCCCCATACCGGCAACAGGGTTGATGAGCAATCCGATGCGCTTCATAAAAAAGGTGGGGTTGTTATGAGATTTTGGGGATCCGGGCAATGGCTTCTTTGATCAGCTCGTCCGGGTATTCGTAGTCCACCAGTTTGCCTGCGTGATATGCATCATACGCCGACATATCGAAGTTGCCATGCCCGGAACAGTTAAAGAGGATCGTCTTTGCTTCTCCCGTCTTTTTGCAGGCGAGCGCCTCGTCAATTGCGGATTTTACCGCATGGGACGTCTCTGGAGCGACGATGATCCCTTCAGTCCGGGCAAACGTGTGGGCGGCATCAAAGACTTCGCTCTGGTGGTAGGCAACACCCCGCATCACACCATCATGAACCAGGCGGGAGACTATGGGGGACATCCCATGGTACCGGAGACCGCCTGCGTGGATGGAGGGCGGGACGAAATCATGCCCCAGCGTGAACATCTTGAGGAGCGGGGTAAAGCCGGCTTCATCTGCCAGATCGTAGGTGTACGTTCCCTTGGTCAGGGTGGGACAGGATGCCGGTTCAACACCGATGATATCCACATCTTTGTGTTTCCCATTCAGCTTATCCCCGGCGAACGGGAACGCGATCCCGGCGAAGTTGGATCCGCCGCCCACGCACCCGATCACGACATCCGGGTACTCATCGACCATGGCAAGCTGCTCCCGGCACTCCTGCCCGATCACGGTCTGGTGGAGACAGACATGGTTTAACACCGAGCCCAGCGCGTAGTTGGTATTCGCATGGCTTGCGGCATCCTCCACTGCCTCGGAGATTGCCATGCCGAGACTTCCCGGCGTTTCGGGATCCTTCTCAAGCATTGCACGCCCGCATTTCGTTTTGGTGCTCGGGCTCGGGATGCATTCTGCGCCCCAGACGTTCATCATCGATTTCCGGTAGGGTTTCTGCGTGTAGCTCGACCGGACCATGTAGATGGTGCACTCAAGGTCATAGAGCATCGTCGCGAATGCAAGCGCTGAACCCCATTGCCCGGCACCCGTCTCGGTTGCAATCCTCTCGACACCCGCCTTCATGTTGTAGTACGCCTGCGGGACTGACGTGTTGGGCTTATGACTTCCCGCCGGGCTCACGCCCTCCCACTTGTAGTAAATTTTCGCCGGCGTCGCGAGGAATTTCTCAAGCCTGAAGGCACGGTAGAGCGGGCTTGGTCTCCAGAGCCGCAACACATCCTGCACCTCTTCAGGGATGTCGACATAACGGTCGGTGGTCACTTCCTGCCGGATCAGTTCCATCGGGAATATCGCTTTTAAGTCATCCGGACCGATTGGCTTTTTGGTCTGTGGATGAAGCGGTGGATCGAGCGGTGTCTTTAAGTCCGCCTGAACATTATACCATTTTTTTGGCATCTGCTCCTCATCGAGGAGGATTTTTGTTTGCATACAATGAAGTTGCATTGTATAAATATATACATTGTGGAACAGTTTTGTTTTATTTTGTTTTTTTGTGTACATTTTGGGGTGCGGCACACGTATCCACACCCCACTACTGGGCTGGGGGGACGTACCGGAGTTGGTAAGACCTGCGTGAAACACGCATCGTGCACGATCGATACGGACACCGGATAATTGAACGCCATCAACCGGGGTGAAAAAAATGGTCAAATTGATCTATGAAGGGGACAATTTCAAACGGATGCTGATGGCTGATATGACCGCCCTTCAGCGACTGGTCGATGCACAGAAGTCCGGCATCTTTGAAGTTGCCTACAATGAGCGGAAAATCAAGGTAGAAATTAAACGGAGGGGTGATGACATCATCGTGAAACGGTTCCGTCCGATCTGATCAGATTCCCTGTGTCTTAAAAGGTTACACGCCCTTTTTATCACGTCATAAAAACGTATATAATTCCCTTATTAACACATGTATACCGCAGCATGAAAACGGTGTAAGCAGTTTTCATATTTAAAAACGGGATCTGTTCAGCCTGACCGGTGATAAGCAGAGTGAACGATGGTGCCCTCCATTATGACCTGCAGGGGTTCCCCAAAGATACGCCCGGAAAATTATTCGAAGCAGTAATTGTCAAAAAGAGAGACTGGGTGTCGGGTCGTATCGTTTATTTTTGAATCTTTACAAGTTCGGCAAACACCGTGAGCCACACCCGCTTTGCCTCATAAGAATCCATGCCCATCATCACA
>Ga0208494_1000272_pt1 | contig 12490 bp, 7 predicted proteins | sample CryBogmetaGMA10M_FD_184544 | JGI IMG/M metagenome (GOLD analysis project Ga0208494, IMG submission 184544) | Freshwater microbial communities from Crystal Bog, Wisconsin, USA - MA10M (SPAdes) | ecosystem: Environmental > Aquatic > Freshwater > Lake | place: Crystal Bog, Wisconsin, USA | collected...
TTTTAAATTCAGTTCTTTAAATTCCATTGGTAGTTTCGCTTTTCGCCTTTCGCCATTTCGCTTTTATTCTTATCTTTGCCGTCCAATTTCAAGATGTTCATTATGGAAAAAGTTATGTTGGAAAAGAACGCAAAATATACTGTCGCCGATATTACTCTGGCAGACTGGGGACGCAAGGAAATCGAAATTGCCGAAAAGGAAATGCCCGGACTGATGTCGATCAGGAAAAAGCATTCTGCCGAAAAGCCTTTGAAAGGCGCAAGGATAAGCGGGTCGCTGCATATGACCATCCAGACCGCAGTCCTCATTGAAACTCTTACCGAACTGGGTGCCGAAGTGCGTTGGGCTTCCTGTAATATCTTTTCCACGCAGGATCATGCCGCTGCCGCCATCGCCGCAAAAGGCATTCCCGTTTTCGCATGGAAAGGGGAATCACTTGAAGAATACTGGTGGTGCACTTACCAGGCGCTGACATTTGAGGGCAATAAAGGGCCGAACCTTATTGTTGACGACGGAGGTGATGCAACCCTGATGATCCACAAAGGTTTTGACGCTGAAAAAAATCCTGATATCCTGAAAGCTGCTACAAACAGCCTGGAAGAGAAAGCTTTCATGAAACAGCTGCAGGAAGTGTATGATGAAGACAGCAAACACTGGCATCATGTGGTTAAGGATTGGAAAGGTGTTTCGGAAGAAACCACCACCGGTGTTCACAGGCTTTACCAGATGAAAGAGAAGGGCGCCCTGCTCGTCCCCGCCATCAACGTGAATGATTCGGTCACCAAATCAAAATTTGATAATTTATATGGATGCCGTGAATCACTTGCCGACGGGATTAAACGCGCCACGGATGTGATGATTGCCGGGAAAGTGGTGGTTGTGCTGGGTTACGGAGATGTTGGAAAAGGCTGCGCCCGTTCCATGAAATCATACGGAGCCCGTGTCATTGTTACTGAGATAGATCCGATCTGCGCCCTTCAGGCCGCAATGGAAGGATTTGAAGTATCTACGATTGAAGAAGCCCTGAAAGAAGGGAACATCTACGTTACCACAACCGGGAACAAAGATGTTATAACAGCCGACCACCTTTCGAAAATGAAAGATGAGGCCATCGTTTGCAATATCGGCCATTTCGATAACGAGATCCAGGTAGAGCAGCTGAATCATTGGCCCGGGATCAGGATTGTAAATATCAAGCCACAGGTTGACAAATATATATATCCCGACGGTAAATGCATTTACCTGCTCGCAGAAGGCAGGCTGGTGAACCTCGGCTGCGCAACAGGCCATCCTTCATTTGTCATGTCCAATTCATTCACCAACCAGACTCTGGCCCAGCTCGACCTTTGGAAGAACAACTACGAGATTGATGTGTACCGTCTGCCAAAGAATCTCGACGAGGAAGTTGCCCGCCTGCACCTTGATCAGCTGGGCGTGAAACTGACGAGACTTTCCGATGAACAGGCAGATTACATCGGCGTTCCCAAAGATGGTCCCTACAAGCCCGAGCATTACCGTTATTAGTCGTGAACCGTGATCCGTGAACCGTGATCCGTAGACAGGATGACGATTCACGGATCACGGATCACGATTCACGGATCACGGTTCACGAGTCACGTTCTTTACGTTTCGAACTAGTTCGAAACGTAAAGATAGGTTCCATCGTAATTCGTGCGGTACTGCTTAAGCGACCATTGGGTGGGTCCTCCGTATGGTGAGCCATCAAGAATAATATACTTCGATTTGCATTTTGGGCAGGTCATCGTAAGACCTGATACATCCATCCTGACCTGGGCACTGTCGGCAGTGGGATCATAAGCGCAAGCTCTTTCGTAAGCCTTGAATTCAGTCTCCGAAACACGATAAATAATGATGCCCCTGTACCCTCCGGTCACAGGTACAGACCCCCCTATATGGTTCAGTTCAAGGTACTGGGTCGAATTGGGATTAATTGAAAAATTTACAGTAACATAAGGGATCTCAGGCTGCTGGGTGTCGGTTTTTTTCTTGCAGGCAAATAAAACAGTTGCCAGGCAAAACAATAATAATAAGCCTTTCAGGGCGGATTTTCTCATAATTATGCGATTCAGGATTAAAGAACGGAATTATTTGCCAAATCTTATACGAACACTGCTTTTTATTCCTGACACCGAAAAAAAATGTTAGGTTTTTAAATCCTTGCTTTGCGGGATTTTGTATTTTCGTTGCAGGGAATTCCCCAAAAACAGTAATAAATCAATATAATAATGCCTTCAGGCAGACTTAAACACCTGATTTGCTTATTGTTAATTTTTACTTTATGCCTGCCGGCAGGTTTTGGGCAGGAGCAAAAAGTAAACCAGAAAAAAATCAATAAAGAAAGGGCAAGGAAACAGAAACAGGCCGAAAAAGACTATCACAATGGTGTTAAACAGCACCAGAAGGCACAATCGAAAAACACCAAAGCCATGATGCGTCAAAGCAGGAAAGAATCAGGCTCCCATACACCGGTTAAAAGGTAACGGGATTTATGACTGGAGAATCTACCACTTTAACGATCATTTACAAGGTGTTATCTATTTGACTTCCGGATAATTTAGAATGGTTATATATTTGTACAACGTTTGAACATTTTTGAATTTCATTTTAAAAAATTATTACTTTTACCACCTTTTAAGCGCATCATAATCTAACATAAAATTGTATGGTATGTTAAGAAATTTACTATTAACTCTTGCGTTCGTACTGACAACAAGCTTGTTAGTATTCTCACAGACCGGATCAGGGACCCTCAAGGGAAAAGTTGTTGATAAGGCTACCAAGGAACCTATTCCTTTCGCCAACATTATCATTGAACTTGGAGGCGTCCAGGTGGGCGGTGCCACTACTGACTTCGATGGCAACTATCTGATCAAGCCTATTCCCGGCGGTAAAGTTGACCTTAAAGCATCCTATGTTGGTTACAGGCCGATGCAAATGAAGGGCATCCAGGTAATTGTGGATAAGATCACTTTCCAGGACATTGCCCTTGAGCAGACGGCCACCAACCTTCAGGAAGTACAGGTCGTTGACTACAAAGTGCCTCTGATCTCCAAAGACCAGACCACTTCAGGGGGTACGGTCACCTCTGATGAAATTGCCAAAATGGCCAACCGTTCTGCCGAAGCAGTCGCAACCACGGTCGGTGGTGTTACTACCGACGCCAACGGTAACATCACCAGTATGCGTGGTCAGCGTTCTTCCGGTACTGTTTACTACATCGACGGTATGCGCGTTACAGGTAGCAATTCACTTCCACAGTCGGCTATCGAGCAGGTTGAAGTAATCCTCGGCGGGACCCCCGCAGCCTATGGTGATGCAACTGGTGGTATCATCAGTGTAACCACGAAAGGCCCCTCAAAAGATTTTAACGGAGGCGTCGACCTTCAGACCTCCCAGTTTCTTGATCCATTCGGATATAACCGTCTCGGTTTGAACTTCACAGGCCCCGTATTCTCAAAGAAAGATACCGTCAAAGGCACAAAGACCCCTATCATGGGCTTCTTTATTGCCGGTGACTTCATTTATAACAAAGACGGAGCCCCTGCAGCCTACCCGCTGTATAAAGTCAATGGTTCGACGCTTGACTTTTTGAAAACCAACCCTTTGCGTTTATATGGACAATCCCAGGGCGTTTTCTACAACAATGAATTTCTCACATTTAACGACATGGAAAAGACCAAGTCAACCCTGAATTCCAAGGGTTATAATGTCAACGTGTCGGGCAAACTCGATTTCAGGGTTTCAAAAAGTATCAACCTTTCTTTCGGAGGTACTTTCGCTTATAACAACAACCATAATTTCAGTTATGCAAACTCCCTGTTGAACTGGGAGAACAGCTCGCTGTCGACAGGTTATACCTGGCGTGTCAATGGTCGTTTTACCCAGCGTTTTCTTTCAGGACAGGATTCTAAATCCTTTGTGAAGAACATGTACTACTCGATCGGAGCAGACTTTACCAGGAGTTACAGTGAAACAGAAGACCCGACCCTGCAGAAAGACCTGTTCAAATATGGATATGTGGGAAGTTTCCAGACCCATACCATCCGTCAGTATACCGATCAGCTTGCCTACGACAGCGTTGCTCATAAATGGGCCCACCTGATGAACAATACCCGTGATACCATAGTACTTTACAAACCCTCGGATATCAATCCCGAAGCAGCTGCCTGGACCTCACAATACTACAGTTTCTTCCCGGATGCAACAGGGCATTACGACAACACTGAAAATATTATTTCAGGAAAAGGTCTTATCAATGGCATGCAACCAGGCGGCGCCTATGGTATTTTCGCTGCAACAGGGGACCGTGCATCAGGCTACAACAAAGGAACCTCAGACCAGATCGCAATCAACGCATCGTTTGCTGCCGACCTTGGCAACCATGAAATCCAGATTGGTCTGCAATACCAGCAAAGGACATCCAGGGGCATAGGGTATAACGGTGTAAGCCTTTGGTCATTAATGAGAGGGTTGACGAACTTCCAGTTGTCGCAGCTTGACAAATCAAACCCCCAGATGGTTTACCGTGACGGAGTATTCATGGACACTATCAATTACTTCAGGAAATATGACCAGCCCTCACAACGTAACTTTGACATCAACCTTCGCAAGAAACTCGGGCTCCCTGTTGACGGGACAGACCTGATCGATATCAACTCATATGATTATGCAAACAATAGCATCAATTATTATGATAAGAATATGAAGCTTCACACAACCACCGCCGGCTCGAGTATTTTCTCAATCGACATGTTCAGTGCGGATGAGTTGTTGAACAACGGCGGCAACCTGGTAAGTTATTACGGTTATGATTACACCGGTAATAAAACTTCAGGCCAGCCTGCTTTTGAAGATTTCTTCACTTCAACCGACGCAAGCGGGAACTTCACCCGCCCGATCGGAGCCTACCGTCCGATCTACATGGCAGGCTACATCCAGGATAAATTTGCTTTCAAAGACCTTATCTTCAACATCGGTATCCGCGTTGACCGTTTCGATGCAAACCAGATGGTACTGAAAGATCCTTACCTTTTCTATCCTGCATACACTGTATCGTCTCTTTCAAACACCCCGTTGAAAAATATTTCCATCCCTACAAGTATCGGAAGCAATTACGTGGTTTATGTTGACGACATGTCTAACCCCGGCAACATTACAGGGTTCCGTGACGGAAATAACTGGTACACCAAGGATGGCACCCCGGTGACCGACCCGCGTATCGTCGACCCGACCGGTGTAAAACCTTATCTTATCGACCCGGGTAATCAGACATTAACAGGGGATGTTTTTAAACAATATACACCCCAGACCAATGTGATGCCCCGTATATCGTTCTCGTTCCCGATCTCAGATGATGCTTTGTTCTATGCACATTACGACATTCTGACCCAACGTCCTCTTCAGGGCCAGGTACAGGTGCAGCCTATCCGTTACCTGTTCATTGCAACAACCGGATCAAGCGGAACCATCTCGAATCCTAACCTTAAACCTGAGCAGACCATCGATTATGAAATCGGTTTCCAGCAGAAGATCAATAATGCTTCTTCACTGAAACTCTCTGCTTTCTACCGTGAAATGCGTAACCAGATCCAGCAGTATCGTTTATCAGGTGCTTATCCCAAGACGTATTATTCTTACAATAATATTGACTTCGGAACTGTAAAGGGCTTGACCCTTACCTATGACCTGCGCCGTACCGGAAACGCACGTATCAGGTTCAATTACACCCTGCAGTTTGCAACAGGTACCGGTTCTGATGCTGACGCCGCTTCAGGTATCATCCGTTCCGACCAGCCTAACCTCCGCACCCTGAACCCCCTGAGTTTTGACCGCAGGCACCAGTTCAACATCAGTCTTGACTACCGCTGGGGTAAAGGCAAGGATTATAATGGCCCCGTGATCAACCGTAAAAAGAAAGGCAAACCCCCCGTACAGTTCCTTTCAAACTTCGGAGGTAACCTTACCCTTACCGGTGGTTCCGGTACTCCCTACACCAAATCAAGCAAGATCCTGCCTTTCGGAGCAATGGGTCCTATCCAGGGTTCTATCAACGGCGCACGCTTACCCTGGCAGTTCCTCCTGAACCTCAGGATAGACAAGGAATTTGATTTTGCCCTGAACAAGAAGAAACAGGGAAGTATGGATGTTTACCTTGAAATAAACAACCTCCTGAATACCAAGAATGTTACCTACGTATACCCCGCTACAGGTTCTCCGAAGGACGATGGCTACCTCACAGCCCCTGAATGGCAGACTGTGATCAGCCAGCAGGTAGATCCCCAGGCATACAGGGACCTCTACACGGTCAATATGACAAGCCCGTATAATTACAGCAGTCCGCGTACTATCAGACTTGGATTAATGTTCAATTTCTAAGACGAGGTAATTAAAGGTTAAAGAAGTGACGTATGAAAACAAATAATATAACTATGAAAAATATATTTCGAGTTTCAGTGATTGCACTTGGCTTTTTACTGGTTACCAATGCACTCATCGCACGTGAGCATCCCGTTGAGCACCCCAAGAGCGGCCCTCCACTGAAAGAAGCAGCAGCCGGTTGTACTCCGGGTTCTGCATATAAATTTCTCGATATAAATAACGTAAGGACGCTGATGTATTCCTACGGTAACGGTTGGTTCCTTGAGAATGCCCAGTATGAGATTCCAAAAGGTTCCAAGAAAATGTCGATGTTTTCGACGTCTCTTTGGATCGGGGGTATCGATATGAACAACAACCTCAAGCTGGCTGCATATAAATACGGACAGGGACCAAGCATACAGGCAGCCCATACAAACAATGACTTCTGGCCCGGCCCGCTGACCATCGACGGTACTGCATCCATTACCGACGCAGTCTGCGCCAAGTATGACCAGTTGTTCCCCATGACCAGGGCCGAGGTCAATACTTTCCTCGCCTGGTATGAAGATCCTACTTCTTACCCGGATTATTCGATTCCAAAGAGCATACAGAACTGGCCAGGCAACGGAGAGCCCTCCAAGGGACAATCCCTTTACCTTGCACCCTTCTTTGATCAGAACGGCAACGGAGTATATGAACCTTCCCAGGGTGACTACCCCTATTACGATCTCTCCAATGCACTTTGCCCCAATAAACTTAAAATTGGTGAACGCCAGAAAAGAGCCCATGTGCGTAACGGTGAAACTTCCGATACAGCAGGTATCCTGGTCGACCAGGTTATCAAAGGCGACCAGACCCTCTGGAGTGTTTACAATGACAAAGGAAACTACCACTCTGAAACCCAGGGTGCCCCCATTGGTATGGAAATCCGCGCACAGTACTTCGCTTTTTCCACCAATGATGAAATCAACAACATGACGTTCTACTCCTACGAAATCATTAACCGTTCAACCTATACCTTGTCCGGCACCTACTTTTCACAGTGGGTCGATCCTGACCTTGGTTATGCCAATGACGACTATGTAGGCTGTGACGTATTACGCGGACTCGGTTATTGCTACAACGGGAAACCCATTGATGGTACCGGCCAGACTGAAGCTTACGGCGCACATCCTCCGGCAATCGGAGTTGACTTCTTCCAGGGTCCTTATCTTGATGCTGATGGTTACGACAACCCTTCTTTCAACGGACCCGGCATCAAAGGCCCCTCTTTCAAGAAAATGCCTAACAGGTGCGATATTGTGGCTTACAACAACCAGGTGATCGACATGACCTGGGGTGCCAACAACGAGTATACGGCCCCTGTTCTTGTGAAAACCGAAGCCATCAACGGTATTAATTTCGGTGATGGTATCGTTGATAATGAACGTTTCGGCATGCGCCGCTTTGTATATCACAATAATGCAGGGGTGCCTGCTTATATGCAGGATCCCTCGTATGCCCCTCAATATTATAATTACCTCAAAGGGATTTGGCTTGATAACACCAAGATGGTATACGGTGGTAACGGAAACCTGCTGAATGGCGGCGGTTATGGCCCCGTATGCGATTTCATGTTCCCCGGCGATTCAGACCCCTGCCTCTGGGGAACCAACGGACTTGAGCCCAATAAGCCCGGGACATGGACGGAAGCCACTGCAGGCAATAATCCATCCGACCGTCGTTTCATGGAATCGGCAGGTGAATTTACCCTCCTTCCCGGTGCATGTAACTACATCACTGTTGGTATTCCATGGGCACGTACCATTTCAGGGACCAACCTCGAGTCTGTTGACCTCCTGCGCCAGGTTGACGATAAATGCCAGACCCTGTTCGACAACTGTTTTGCTGTTTTGAACGGGCCCAATGCACCTGATCTCACCATCGAAGAACTTAACCAGGAACTTATAATTTATATTACCAACCGCAGATCAAATGACGCCGGTAATAACTACCAGGAAAAATACCAGGAGTATGACCCTACCATCCAAACCCCGGTTGGGGCCACCAAGCGTTATGACTCAATTTACCATTTTGAGGGATACCAGATTTACCAGCTGAAAGACGCCACGGTATCGGCAGCCGACATCAGTGATGCCACAAAAGCAAGACTGGTTGCACAATGCGATATCAAAAACGGTGTTACCAAACTGGTCAACTGGACCTATGATCCGAACCTCGGTGGTAACGCAGGCACAGTAATGGTTGACGGAGCCGATTTAGGTGTTAAACATTCCTTCGTACTTAACACCGATCTATTCTCACAGGGTGATCCTACCTTCATCAACCATAAGCAGTATTATTATATGGCCGTTGCTTATGCATACAATAACTTTAAAACATACAACCCCATGGACCCCACAGGCCTTGACGGTCAGAAGAAGCCTTATCTCATGGGGAGGAATAACCTGAAGCAGTATACCGCAATCCCACACATCCCGGTTGGAAACGTAATCAACTCCACTTACGGAGAAGGCCCTGAGATCACACGTATCCAGGGACAGGGTAACGGCGGAATGATCCTTGACCTGGCACAGACAACAGTTGATTCCATCATGCTGAAGCCACCTGCTGACTCAGTAAACAATGTCTATGGCAATCCGGATTATCCTATTGCATATAAGGCTAAATACAAAGTGGGTTTCGGGCCTCTCGGTGTTAAAGTCATCGACCCTCTGAATGTGGTGAGCGGCAAATACATGGTGAAGCTTGATTCAATGGTCACAGGACCTGCAGGGAACCCCTTCTATAATAAAAATATCAAATTTGGTCATTGGTCTGCAGTGGACATGACAACCTACAAGACCTACCGCTCAGATACAACCACCATCTACCCGTATGAATCACTTTTCATTGACCTTGGTTTTGCCCTTACCATCAACCAGGTACCTTACCCCGGAGACTCGGTGAGTTCTTCAGGCGTTGCTTCGAATAACGGCCTGCTCTGGGCACCACCTGCCTTTTACCAGGACAGCACGAAAATGTGGCTCAGCGGCGTACCTGATGACGACGTGCCTGCCGATCCTCTTAACTGGATCAGGTCAGGAACTTATTACACTACGAATGCGGCCCTTTCCAAGTACAGTGATTATAATATGAATATCCGTCCCTGGGACCCCAATAAAAACTTTGGCAAGATCCAGGTTCTCACAGTACCTTATACCATTAACGGCGTCGCTTCAACAGCACGCGGAGCTACATGGGCACCTTATGTAATGACTGCAGGTGCAGAACAGACCCAGCACAACGTTGGCCCGGCTTATTCTTTAAGTCAGAAACAGATCTACTGCTCTCTCACTGATATCCCAAGCGTAGATATCGTTTTTACAGCTGACAAGTCGAAATGGACCCGCTGCGCGGTTGTTGAATTATGTCCTGATCCTATGCTTGCACAGGGTAGTGCTCCTGCATTCTCTTTGAGAAGGGCTCCTTCTGTCAATGTTAATGGCGTAGCCGGAAACCCCAGCAGCGATAAGCAGCTTAATTCGAATTATATCAGTGAAACAGGTATGAGCTGGTTCCCGGGATACGCAATCAATATCGAAACCGGGGAACGCCTGAATATTATGTTCGGTGAAAACTCCTGGCTTGGTGCCGATAACGGAAGCGATATGATCTTCAACCCGACCTCGCGCATTTATAACCCGTCAGGTACACCGGTATTCGGAGGTCAGCATTATATCTATGTCATGGGTCATAAGAAGATGGATGTTCCTCCTCTTACCGTCAATTTCCCAGCTTATGATGCCGGCGCTTTTATCGTAACCCAGTTTAACCAGCCTCTCGATATCTATAAAAAGCTCATCTTCGGAACTGCATTGTATACTTCTATCCCGCTTTCGGTAGATGGAATTCCCTGGCTTGATAATCCGGTTACAATTAAAATCCGTGTAAGCAAGCCATACCAGAGGTTCTACTCGACGCCTCTGCCTTCCGGAACAAAGGACACATTGAACAAGAATTACCCTGTTTATCAGTTCAACACATCGGCAATTGCCACTTCTGTAAATAACCAGGATAAAGAAACCACCGATATGGATCTGATAAATGTGGTTCCGAATCCTTACTATGCATATGACGACTATGAACGCAACCAGTTGGATAACCGTATAAAGATTGTCAACCTGCCTCTGCGGTGCACTATTACGATTTTTGACCTGAGTGGCACAGTGATCCGCCAGTTTAAAGTCGATAAATCCAGCATCGTGGAACCCCGTTCTTCTACGATCGGTGTCAATACCGATGCGAAAACTTCCGTTGATTGGGATCTCAAGAATTTTGCCGGTATTCCGATTTCCGGCGGAGTTTACCTGATTCACGTCAAAGCTGATAATTTAGGCGAACGAACCATACGCTGGTTCGGAATGTTGCGACCTGTTGACTTGAACTCATTATAACGGTTTAAATTTTTGAGATGATGATAACAACAAAAAAAATCTGGACTATGAAAAATATATACAGACTTCTGATTGCAATATTCTTCGTCGGTTTGGTTTTCGTTCCAGCCTTTCATGCAAAAGCGGGTAACAAAGACCGCTCAGGGCAGGCCGGTGCATCGGAATTACTGATAAACCCCTGGGCCAGAAGTACGGGTTGGGGATCCGTTGGAACCTCCTGTACACAGGGTCTTGAAGCATTGTACACCAATGTTGCAGGGACGGCCTTTACCAAAGGGACCGAAATCATCTTTTCATATACGAACTGGCTTACCGGTTCGGGTGTGAATGTGATGGCTTTTGGTTTCAGCCAATCCCTGGGAAAAAGTGGTGGAGTATTAAGCGCTGCATTCATGGCGATGAATTTCGGAGAAATCCAGATTACCACTACCAACTCTCCACAGGGAGGCGTAGGGACCTTTAAACCAAGCTACCTGAATATCAACCTGTCTTACGCAAAAGCCTTCTCCAACAGCATCTATGGAGGTTTGAACGTAAAACTTATCAATGAATCGATTGCAGACGCAAGTGGAATGGCAGTTGCCATCGATGCAGGCGTTCTTTATACAACCGGTGAAAAACAACAGGTCAAGTTTGGTGTTGCGTTGAAGAATGTCGGTTCAAACCTGAAATTCCACGGAGATGGTCTTTCGTTCCGTGGCATTATACCCAGCCATGGAAACGACAATGACCTTTTCACCGTTGAGCAACGTTCTGCAACCTATGAACTTCCTGCTACCCTGAGAATCGGTGCATCCTATGACTTTAATATCAACGACCTGAACAAAATCATCCTGGCAGGCAATTTCACTTCCAACTCCTTCACCAAAGACCAGTTCACTCTTGGTCTTGAATACGCCCTCAAGTATTACTTTGCTGTTCGCGCAGCTTATTCCTATCAGGGCGGGATGTGGAGTACCAACGTAGCAGATCGCGGTACCGTGTTTACCGGCCTTAACGCAGGGTTCACTGTATCTGTTCCTTTCAACAAGGAAAAGGGAAGCGGCCTTGCAATCGATTACTCATATGTCTCCTCGAACCCTTATTCAGGAAACCATTGTATAGGCTTAAAACTTAACTTTTAGTCTCTTAGAACAACTCTTTTAAAATTCTTTTTCTGTCAAAGGACCCTTCCACAGGGTCTTTTGGCTTATTATGATCTCAATCTGAATGTTATGACGACTGAAATAAAGTACTATACACCTGAAGGCCTTGAGAAACTTAAAGATGAATTGAACAAGCTGGTCATGGTAGAAAGACCTTCCATTTCAAGGCAGATCGCAGAAGCCAGGGATAAAGGTGATCTTTCGGAAAATGCAGAATATTCTGCAGCCAAAGAAGCACAATCTTTGCTTGAACTCAAGATATCCAAGATGCAGGATACGGTAAGTAATGCCCGTTTGATCGATGAAAAGAAACTGGACAACACTAAAGTTTTGATCTTTTCCACTGTTAAACTGAAAAACACCAGCAACGGCTCAGTCGTCACTTACACCCTGGTTCCAGAGAATGAAGCCAATATCAAGGTTGGAAAATTATCGGTTAGTTCACCTATTGCCAAAGGTCTTCTTGGAAAGATCATAGGGGACAAAGTTGAGATTACGGTTCCGGCAGGTGTTGTTGCTTTTGAAATAATA
>Ga0208494_1000293_pt1 | contig 11638 bp, 9 predicted proteins | sample CryBogmetaGMA10M_FD_184544 | JGI IMG/M metagenome (GOLD analysis project Ga0208494, IMG submission 184544) | Freshwater microbial communities from Crystal Bog, Wisconsin, USA - MA10M (SPAdes) | ecosystem: Environmental > Aquatic > Freshwater > Lake | place: Crystal Bog, Wisconsin, USA | collected...
ACATACAGGTGGGCATGCCCGCAGAGATAGGCAGATACGTTATTGTCGACCATGCTCTTCCAGAATATATCGCGCTGCTGGGGATGAGCATCGATTGAGAAACCATTCTCTTTGGTATCGTTAACAACGTAATAAGCGGGAGAATGCCCGAAGACAAACATGAACGGTCGGGCATCCTGCGTGAGCTGCCCGGTAACCCAACTCTGGTTCACCGTCTCCTTGAGACCATTGTGTTCAATATAATTGTCGTTCATTAAGAATTTTGCACCCTTGTGCGTGAACGAATAAGTCAGCCTCTCTTCACCGGGCGGGCCGTTTGCCGGCATACCGGCAGCTGCCGTAGCGAGATAAGAGTTGAGGAGGGGAGTAACGGTCTGGTTCGGGCCGTCCTCGTGATTACCCCGGATTACATACAGTGGGATTCCGGTGCCGTCAGTATAATTATGGATGGGAGTGACATATTTCATCCAGTTTTCAAACTGCCCCGTGTAATTGCCCGCCATCGGGGACGCGTTTGTTAATTCCCACCCGTTGACCAGATCACCCATGTACAGGGCCAGATCCGGCTTCTCCGCGGCAATTGCTTTGGCAATCTGGATGAGGGCCGGACTGACACCGGTTGTCGTGTTCCCCGCCGGGTCCGGCGAATCTGCGAATACGACAAATTTCCAGTCCCCGGACATGGTGGATGTCGTGGGCCCGGCTGTTACCGGAGTCGTGTGGACCGCAGCTGGAGATGGGCTCGTGCATCCGCACAAGATTACTGCAAGTATCACGATAAGGCATAGTGTTAACGTTAACAATCGCATAAGAGTGTATTCCAATCCGGCTATAAAAAAGGCTGTGATATTTTTTTTGTTTATTTAATGCAAAAAAGAAGATTTAATACCCACTCTTCACAGTCGAGATATTCCCGATATCGAGATACTGACCCTGTTCCCGGCTGTATTGTGGCCAGGTAACATTCATCCCGCCGTTCGGATCGCCCGTCTTCGCGAACCTGACCCAGAGACCCATCATAGTATCCGAGACCGAGCTGCTCATGGGATCCGTAAACGTACCGGGTGGTCTGAACACCATGAAGAGCTCGCTGCTATGGAATGCCCCCAACGGTTGCCCGGGCAGATCATAGGAGAACCGGTACAGGTACGTGCGCTGGTTTGTGTCTGCCATCGATCCCGCTGCAAACTTCGCAGCGCGAGTAAAGTCGTAGTCAGTCATAATATGGCTCAACTGGAGCTGGACCTCATCGGTGGAACTGGCAGGATATTTAGCAAGAACCGCACCTGAATCCTTCCCGAACCGGTTCTGGATGAATGTTTTGTACTCCGGAACGGACATGTGTGCATTCGCAGTAAGCGTGATCCCGTCATTGGCGTTGTTCCCGATGATCAGGGGAACCGGGTTCTCACGGTGGAGAAGGAACAGGGTATCCGGGGAGTCAGGGATTAGCCATCCGTCAATTGTTGGCTTGAACCCCAAGGTGTGTATGCGCCAAAACGTGGATGACGACCAGGGTGTTGCATTGACCAGTTCCTCTGAACTCACCCATCGCATCTGCCGGATTGCTTCCGGGCCCGTGTATCCGAGGCTTTTTGCGTACTCCTCCCCGTACCGTTCGGCTTCGGGTTTTGGAGCGAAGATATTCAAGATAGTCCCGTTCGTCCAGAGAGGGCCACTTTCGACTATTGCCTGCTGGAAAAAACCCCTGCTCTGCGGGCTGACAAGATGTACGAGGATGCTCGATGCTCCTGCCGATTGCCCGAATATGGTCACACGGGATGGGTCTCCACCGAAATTACCGATGTTACGCTGGACCCACTTCATGGCGGCAATCTGGTCTAAAATGCCGTAATTGCCCGAGCTGTTATCCGGGGACTCGTTTGCCAATAGGGGATGGGTAAGGAACCCGAGAGCGCCAAGCCGGTAATTAATCGTGACGACGACCACACCTTTCTCTGCAAGTGCAGTTCCGTTATACAGCGGGAGAGAACCGGCTCCCTCTGCGAATGCCCCGCCATGGATGAAGACCATGACCGGCAGTTTATCGTCGGCACTTTTTGCAGGTGTCCAGACATTGAGGTAAAGGCAGTCTTCACTCATACCTCCAACAGTGGGATTTGAAGTGGAGGGCTGGGGACATATAGCAGAAAATTCGGTTGCGTTTTTCGTGCCGTCCCAAGGTTGTACCGGTACTGGGGGTCTCCACCGCAGGTCTCCGGTCGGAGGAGCCGCATAGGGTATACCACGATACATCCGGAGCCCGTTCTCACTTATCCCTGAAACATACCCATTGTCAGTCTTCACAATACCGGCATCCGGTTCCTTCCGGGTACATCCTGCCAGAAAAGAAAATCCGATGAGGATCAGGCAGATTACCAGAACACAACTTGTTGCCTTACACTTTTGCATACGTTTGCCTCCCCTTTTGCTTTCCGACAAAAAGAGCCAGGTTTCCGAGAGGAGGGGCAAATCTTCGAGAGAACCCGTCTCCTCCGTGTCATCCGGATATAAACGAGAGAACTTTTTTGTGAATATTACGTTACAACATGTTAACGGTATGTATTTGTTAGTATTTGACGACGTTTCTTCATACGTAACAGAGGATCTCATCGCTTCCACATTCCACGACGTTCTCCAACAACAGAACTCACCAATCCCGGCACACTGAAAAAACTGCCCTGCCATCAATTCCGGAAATGCCCGGTCTATTCCCGCTACCGATCGCCTGCCCAAAAGCCCGACAGGAAATTATCGTACACCTGCTTCTCGCGCAGGTTCATGCCGCTCTCCAGGTTGGGGCGGCGCGACAGCTTGTTGGGAGGACGGTTACCGGGTATCTTTACTTCACGGAGACGGGGGAGTTTCACGCGTTGCGTGTTGATGAGGCGAGGGTAAAACAGATAGTAAAAAAACACTTTCAGGGTTCTTATACTGATAACTAAATTAGTTTGGATATCCAATATCCTGATGAGGGTAAATATTGAGCGAAAAAGAGATCTTTTTTCAGGATGATAAAATCCTCATTATCAACGATAGTGTCTTCCAAACCAAAATAATCAAACCCGGGTCTATTGATCTTGTTGTTACTTCGCCGCCCTATAATGTCGATATCAAGTATAATTCAAACAATGATCAGTTGAGCTACGAAGATTACAAAGAATTCAGTGAAAAATGGATGAGCTGCTGCTATGACTGGCTCAAAGATGATGGGAGATTCTGTCTGAATATCCCGCTTGATAAAAATAAAGGCGGTCAGCAAAGTGTAGGAGCCGATTTAACCACAATCGCAAAAAAAATCGGGTTTGCGTATCATTCCACAATAATCTGGAATGAGGGCAATATTTCCCGGAGGACCGCGTGGGGCTCATGGCTAAGTGCGTCAGCACCGTACGTCATTGCGCCGGTGGAATTAATTGTAGTTTTGTACAAAAATACCTGGAAGAAAACCAGTGGATCCCGGGAATCTGATATATCAAAACAAGATTTCATGGACTGGACCAATGGACTCTGGTCATTCAATGGGGAGAGTAAAAAGAAAATCGGACACCCTGCACCGTTCCCTGTTGAATTACCCCGAAGATGTATCAAACTTTTCACTTACAAAGAAGATACCGTTCTCGATCCCTTCCTTGGAAGTGGAACAACCCTTGTTGCATCCTATCTTAATAACCGAAAAGGGATTGGTATTGATATCGATCCACACTATTGTCAGATTGCCCTTGACCGGTTGAAAAAAGAAGGTGGAATGGGTCAGACCAACATCACCCAATACTTTACTTAATGGGAAAGGCTCTGCTGATGGGTTACCTGTAGAGTGCCACAATTTATGCCCGTTTTGTTGACAGAGTTTATATCCATTTTTCAGCTGCAAGCACCAATAAAATCCTCGTAAAAGCGGACAAAAATTGTGTCACTGGTGTTAGGACCGACACTCTGTCACTCTACAACTATAAGATAGAGTTTAATCCGGTTCTTACAGGAGCTTTTTCTTGGCTGCAGCAAACTCTTCATCGGTGAGTACGCCAGACTTGTGCAGTTCTGCCAGTTTTTGTAACTGGGTAGTAATATCAGCCATCTGGCTGGCTGGCGCCGCTGCCTGTGCAGCTTGTTGTTGCAACGCCTCGTGTGCTCCCTGCTCTTTTTGTGCCTGAGCCTGGACCGCCTGTTTAGTTGCCATTTGTTTTCCCATTGCCAACCCGCCAACGAGCATTAAACCTCTTCCTCTCATGTCATGCACCCCCTTGTGATGCTAATACCTGATGTGCCCTGTTAATCGCTTCGGCAGGAACACGCATGTGGTCGACCAGCACGGCATCTGCATTAATGAGGGCTTCCTTGAATGGAACAGCCCATGTGTTTTCAAATAACAGGATGCCTGCCGAGCAATTCTCCGGTAAAGATTCCGCAATCGCCTCAATGTCACCCATTGAGAACCATTCACTCGCGTTTTTTGCAAACTCGGAGAACGCGTCACCAGCAGATCCTCCCAGGTTCTTTGCCTCGAAAATCGCCAGTTTTCCTTTCGCATTCTTCTGGACAAAAACCATGTCGATCACGCGGATAATACCATTTTTTTCCAGTTTGGCAAGTTCAGGGGCAATCTTGCCGGTGAATTTGTTCCCGGGAAACAAGACTACCACATAGTCCACCGGGCCCAGAACCTTTTTAGGCTTTAAAATATCTTTTGCCGTCATAATTTCCCTCGACTTTGTGCAACAAAGTGCAGTGCGGAGTTGTAATAGAGGATTGTATTTATATCTTTTCGTAATTCTTGAACTCGCCCTTCGGGTACCTGCCCTGTATTCACCCCATGCCTTTCTCTTGTTGCACCTGAGATACCTCTCCCTCGCGAGTCTCCTCTTCTTCCTCAAGTTTAATCTCCTGCTCTGCCTGTCCCCGGAAGAAGACATGCTCGATCACCAGAGCGGAAAAGATGCCCACGATAAAGGAATTTGCAAGGACCGGCTCGATCCGGGTATTCATCAGGGTCTTTGTGGTGACGGGAAGGAATGCGATGAGGGTAGCAAAGATGAGGGGGATGCCAATGACGAGCCCTGAGTTATACCCGATCCCACCGCTCCGCTCCTTTGCGAGGTTGAGCGATGCCGCAAACATCCCCCCTAAGAGGTAGATGAAGAGGCACGCGATAACTACTGGGGGAATAGCCATCAGGGTGGAGACGATGACAGGGGAGAATCCGATGATGATAAAGAGGATACCGGCACATGCAAGAGGATACCGGGATCCCTGCCGGCTCGCGAGGACGACGTTCATTGAGAAGTTTGAATTCGCACAGCCGATGACTCCTACAAATCCGGCGACCACGCTGGAGAGCCCCGTCACTGCCATCCCGCGCCGGAACCGGCTGTCCATGCCCTCGGGCTTGAGCGAGAGTTCGATGGACTCAGCCGCGGAAAAATCGATGACTAGGACCGTGAAGTAACAGAACAGGAATGCAACGATGAGCGGGAGGCTGAAATCGAGACCTGTCGGGACGATGCCGGTGAACAGCCCGAACGGAGCGCTGCTGATGGCAGGGGCGTGGAAGGGAAATATTACCATGTATATGACCACACCAAGGATCATGGCTATCGGCAGCAGGAGCTGTTTTGCCATCCCTTTGAGTAAACCGGAGAGACCGAGCATGAAGAGCGTGAAGAGGATGGCAAAGATCAGGTAATCGCTCGGGTTCGTCACCGGGGATTTGGGGATGATAAGGCTGATAATCATCGGGGTGACAGCAAAACATCCCATCAGGAGCACGGTCACGATGATGTTGAAAGTGAAGAGTTTTTTTAAGAAGTGGTGAGCTTTTAAGACCGCAAGCCCGCAGATGGCAAGACCACAGAGGATCATCGATGTGAAGATCGCGTTTGTTGTGTATGCAAGCCCGGCACCCACGCCGATGATTATAATGGCTGTAGGACCCACGCCGATTGGTAGGCGGTGCCCGATGAACACCTGGAGGATCTGGAAGATGCCGCTCACGACAAAGATTGCCTGGATGACCTGCATCTGGAGTGCCGGCTCGGGATACAGCATGGGCGCTACGATCATCCCGTATATCAGGGCTGATGGCATCAGGATAATGAACCACTGGAGGGTGGCAATCACAAGGGTTTTTGCCGGGGGAATCTCATCGATCTGAGAGAGAAGTTTCATTGCTCACCTCGTTCATCTCCGCTGCCGGAGTAACTGCTTATGGGTTTTTTACGGATTTTCCATTCCGGTTTCTTCATTGCATGGATGATGATAGGAATTGCAACAACTCCCAGCGTCCCGATGATCATGAGCGCTTCAAACCCGCCACCCTCCTTGATCTGGCTTGGCGGGATCACTGCCAAAATAAACATAAAGACCATTGCGAGGATTCCGAACCCTGAAACAATCCAGATGCCGGTTTTTCCACCCGGTATCGTGAATGCACGGTGGATATCGGGCTGTGTATACCGGAGGCGGATAGCTGCTGCATACATCAGGAAATACATGACGATATAGACCGCGGTGGTCAGTGCCAGAAGCATCCAGAACGCACTGTCCATCCCGCCGGGTAGTGCCACAAAGACTGCACCCCAGAAGGTAATGAATACAGCCTGAAGGATCAACATGTTTACGGGAATTCCGTTTTTATTCGTTTTCTGTAAAACCGGGGGGAGGGTACCTTCACGGGCAGCAACCGAAAGACCCCGGATCGGTCCGAGGATCCAAGTCGAGACCTGCCCGATCGCACCAAAGGCAATCAGGAATGCGAACACCGGAACAAGCCATGCACATGCAGGGGTACTAAAAATTTCTCCGAATGTCTGCATGATACCCCCAAGCAGGCTAAGATTTGCAACCGGGACAAGCATCGCCACGATGAGCGCACCGACGGTATGGATTAACGTCATCATGAGCGCTACTACCATAATCCCAAGGGGATAATTTCTCCTCACGTTGTCCATTTCACGGGCATGCGTAGCGGTCATCTCGATGCCGATGAACGAAAAGACGAACGTCACTAATAGGACGAGGTTTGCGAAATTTGATAAATCCGGTATGAGATCACCTGCTGTCGGGTGCAGGGTGAGATGGACGGGATTGCCTGCCAGGATGTACCAGAATCCTCCGATAATCATGACGACCGCCGGGATCAATGTACCGATGACAACAGCTACCGAACTTATCCGGGTATATGCTTTTAATCCCCGGAAATTGATAACGGTCATCCCCCACCAGACGAGGATTATGACAAAAAAAACATATAATTTGTTATTGGCGAGTTCGGCGTTGAAAACATAGGCAAATGTGGCGGCAATAAAGGCAAGAATGGTGATAAAACCAATCGTCATCTGGAACCATTGGAGCCAGACTGCGGTAAATCCCCATCTCTCGCCAAACGCCTGCTTTACCCAGATATAGACACCCCCTTCCTGGGGCCACCCGGTCGCCAGCTCTGCGGATACGAGCGAGGCGGGGATGAGGTACAGGATGACGGCAAGAATTGAGAAAATAATAACCTGCCACCCTGCTACGCCCATTGTGGGGAATGTCCGCATACTTATGAGCGCTGCAGAGGTGATGAGAATGAATGCCAGAAGGCTGATTTTAAATCCGGTGGCAGATTTTTCTGGCATACCAAACTCCCGTGTATTTAGCTCCGCGGCTGTCTATAATAAAAATTGTTCCTGATAAGAGGATTCGTCGTCATTACCATATCAGAATCCTGATCAATACCTGACATGCCGGAATTGTCTGACCGCAGTAGTATCACAATCTACCCGAACCACACCTGTCCAACAGCATGGGTCCCGGCTCCGGAGAGTGGATAAGGGGGAATGAGTTGTTCCCCGGTCACCACTATTCCGGTATATGGTGCCGGAAGGGAATCAATTCATCTGCTTTATCGCGGACTCAATCTTCCCTTTCAGGATTTCCATGAAATTCTTCCAGGTCCCCTCAAAGTTATCATAATGGGAAATGAACGGGTTTAAGATACAGAGCCTGAGGACCTGCACCGATTTCACGCGGTCCCAGTCTTTCCCCGGGATACCGAGGCGCCCGACAAATGGTTTTGGCGCATCCCCGTAATCCACAAACTTGAGTTCGGTCTGGGAAGTGATCCAGTCATCCATATACACGGGACCATCCACATACGAACATTCCTGGAAGATAATCTCGTTCAGCTTGTTCATTTTTTCGAGATTTTTGTTGCCTTTCTCGTTGAACGACATGCAAACGATGTTAAAGTCCGGGTTTATCATAAGCGGCTCAACAACAAATTCCCTGCCGGCGACCTTGATGCTTTTAATGGTCTTTAACTGGTTGGTGAACATCTGCGCCGCTTCGATGCTTCGCCCGATGATCTGACCGTAGCCGGTAATATTGAGCGGGATCACCCGGTGGCTTGCCCACACCGCCGCAGCGGTCGCACCGGCTTTCGAACCCTCCATTATATAACTCCCGAGGAGTGTTGGGGTGTCCTCTCCTTTTTCATAGAAATACGAAGCGAGGTATGAGATCAGGTCGAGAATACGCCGGTCTTTCACGACGATGCCTCCGGCTGCATAGGGAATATATCCCATTTTATGCGGGTCTATCGTGATAGAATCCGCCGCGGGAATTGCCTTGTAGGCTTCATAGATCTCTTTTGAGGGACCGTTCTTGGGATTGACAAAAATACCGTCGGCAATAAGGCGCTTTCTGAGCTGGTCATACTCCATGAACCGACTGTTCTCGTCAAGGAAGAGGGATCGGGAATAGCCACCGTATGCCGCATCGACATGGAAATAGAACGAGATTCCTTTCTTTTCATAGTCCTCCCTGAGTTTTACTATGTTTGCTATCTCGTCAATTGCACCCTCCTCGGTCGTGCCCACCACGGCGACAAGGGCAATGATGGGGATCTTCTTCGACACATGGTCATCAATGATCTTCTTTAAGATCTTAATGTCCATGTGGAAGTTGTCGTTCACCTGGACTTCGATTCGGTTGTTGTTCCCGATCCCGAGAACATCGGTTGCCTTTACCCACGAGTAGTGCTTGGACTGGGGGACGAGGACAACCCCGAGTTTTCCTTCCCCTACGCCAGTCCCCCGGACTGATTCATTGCGGACATCTTCAAATACCCCTGCTTTTTTCACACGATCGATCAGGTCAAGCACCTTTTTGACCGGCATGTTCAGCAGCTGCCAGTCGTCCATGCCCTTGACCAGATCAGGTCTGACTTTCTTTACGGCAAGCGGGAACGATTTGAGGTTGCGGGCCATCCATAGCCCCTCATAATTGGCAATAGTACCGTCCGTGGTAATATGTCCCCATGAGGTTGCCGGGTCAAACCCGAGCATGGTGGCCATATCTTTTCCCGCCTCGATCTCCATGGGCGTGGTTGCCGTGGATGCCTCATATGCCACATTATTAGGATTATACAGGATTGTCGCCATGTAGGCAAGGTTGGCTACCATGAGGGTATCCGTGTTCATCTGACCAAGATACCGGGCAGAAAACCAGGGCATTGACGTTGCTTTCAGTTTTGCAGATAGGTCTAAGAGGACTTCAGTAGTCCGGTCAAGGGTTGCCTGGAAATGGTCGCTCCGCATCTCTTTTAAGTCCATTATATTGCGGTCTTCGGGATGGAAGTCCCTGCGCCAGTGCATGTGTTCATCCATGAGAAAACCGAGTGTTTCCTTGAAATAATCACGGTTTTCTGATTTTGGCCCGAGGAACAGAGCATTCACTTCTACACTTTCCTTTGCAGGCTGTTTCTTAACTTCCGGGTTATTTTTTGTTTTTTGTGCCATTTTTTTCATCTCTTAATTATCACTTATTTTCTGTAGCCGTTCCGTCCTGAAGCTTCCATGACGGTTTTTTGAACGCGTAGATGACAAGGGGAATTGCCGTTACAAGAAGGGTCCCTATGATCATAAACGCGACAAAGATGCTACCTTCCTTGATCTGGCTTGGCGGGAACATGGCAAGGACGAACAGGAATGCCATCATTAAAAAACCAAACCCTGCCACTGCCCACATGCCGGCTTTTCCCCCCGGGATCGAAAACGCCCGCGGGACATCGGGACGGGTATACCTGAGGCGGATCGCCGCGGCATACATCAGGAAATACATGACGATATAGACGGTTGTCGTAAGGGCAAAGAGCATCCAGAACGAACTGTTCACCCCGCCGGGCAGGAGAACATAGACCGCTCCCCAGAAGGTGATGAGCACCGCCTGGAGGATTAGCATGTTAACCGGGATATCGTTCTTGTTTTTCTTCTGTAATATAGGGGGAAGGGTGCCCTCATGGGCTGTTGCAAAAAGACCCCTGACAGGACCAAGGATCCAGGTCGATACCTGCCCGATCGCACCGATTGCGATGAGAAATGCAAACACCATGACAAGCCAGGAGAGGGCTGGGCTGCTGAAAATAACCCCGAATGTCTGCATAATCCCTGCAAGGAGGTTGAGATTGCCAACCGGGACGAGCATAGCAACGATGAGTGCCCCGATAATGCTCACGATCGCCATAACGACACCCACTACGAGGATACCGAGGGGGTAATTTTTCTGGACGTCTTTGATTTCCTTTGCATGCGTTGCGGTCATCTCGATCCCGATGAATACGAAAACAAAGGTGACAAGCAGAACGAGGTTCGATGCCGAGGATAAATTGGGTATGAAATCGTTAAAGGTCGGGTGAAGGGTGAGCTGGACCGGGTTTCCTGCGAGGATATACCACAGACCGCCGATGATGAGCACCGCTGCCGGAATGAACGTCCCGAGGATAACTGAGAAGGAGCTGATCTTTGTGTACGCCTTCAACCCCCGGAAGTTCAAAAACGTCAGACCCCACCAGACGATGACGATAATGATGAACATGTAGAGCTTGTTGTTCGCAAGCACCGGGTTAATGAGGAAGGCGAGGGTTGCTGCAATGAACGTGAGGACACTGATAAACCCAATCGTCATCTGGAACCACTGCAGCCAGACTGCAGTAAATCCCCATTTTTCCCCGAATGCCTCCTTGACCCAGACATAGACACCCCCTTCCTGGGGCCAACCCGTGGCAAGCTCTGCGGATACGAGCGACGCCGGGATGAGGTACATGATAATAGCAAGGAGGCAGAAGATGATCGACTGCCACCCGACTACTCCCTGTGTCGGGAATGTACGGATACTCATAAGAGCTGCACAGGTGATAAGAACAAAAGCCAGAAGACTTAATTTAAATAATCCATTTGTTGGTTTTTCTGCCATAGGAAAGCACTTTAATATGTGCAATAGTGTGGCTTTCTATAAATATTGTCTGCCAACCGGGGATTTCGAGCCCTCTAAAAACATGGCTCTTCTCCCGATTTAGGATTTTTAGTCATATATAAAGGATTGCACAAAATCGAGCGGGAAAAATCATACACAGCAGGGATCTATCCAATGTGAGTTGTGGGACTTTATCATCTCCCATAAACCGCCTTGCCCAGGCGCGACCCGAAGAGGCGTCGCGCCGACCCCCATCAGGGGGTGGGAATTCTCACAATGCCGGGGTTTTGAGGCGGCAGTCCCATTTACTATGTTTGCCAAGACCGTGATTTACAAACATAAATGATGATTACCCGAATAATTTATATCACTGGAACAAAAAATTGAGACCAAATACGCGTTA
>Ga0208494_1000306_pt1 | contig 11144 bp, 9 predicted proteins | sample CryBogmetaGMA10M_FD_184544 | JGI IMG/M metagenome (GOLD analysis project Ga0208494, IMG submission 184544) | Freshwater microbial communities from Crystal Bog, Wisconsin, USA - MA10M (SPAdes) | ecosystem: Environmental > Aquatic > Freshwater > Lake | place: Crystal Bog, Wisconsin, USA | collected...
GATCCGGAACGGTTCATAGGTGGTTTCAATGAAAGTCGTCTTCGACGATTTTCAAGTTTCAGGACTGTTCTCACAGGTTTCGTTGGAGTTTTTTTTGGCTCAGGACCGGGAATGAACTGCAACTCTGTGTATGAGTGCCCCATACGAAACCATTATTAAAGAACAAACTATATTGTCGTTCAAACGGAGGTCAAAGATGTTATCAAAATCCATGGAAGAAGCCCTGAACCGGCAGGTCAACCGCGAACTCTATTCTGCATATCTCTACATGAGCATGTCAGCATACTTCTCGTCCGCGAACCTGTCAGGATTTGCCAAATGGATGAGGATCCAGGCAAAAGAAGAGCGGGCTCACGCGACGAAGCTCTATGATTATATCCTCGCACGGGGCGGAAAGATCGCCCTGCTTGACATCGAGGCACCCAAAACAAAGTGGGCGTCTGCCACAAAGGTCTTCGAAGAGGTCTACGCCCACGAGCAGAAAGTTACCGGCATGATCAATACCCTTGTCGAACTTGCTACAAAGGAGAAAGACCATGCCAGCTTCGAGATGCTCCAGTGGTTTGTGAAAGAGCAGGTGGAAGAAGAGGAACACGCAAGCGAGATCCTCGCAAAGGTCAGGACAATCGGGGATGTGCCGGGTCACTTGTTCTATCTCGACCACCAGCTCGCAAAGCGGGAATAAACTCCCAATATTTCTCTCTTTTATGACGGCGGACGCAGCATTATTCCGCGACCATACTCTTCGGTTTCATTATCAACAATACGGGTATAAAGCCACGCATTTCTATAAGTCCGATCACAGTGACGGGTTGGACCAGACGGTTTAATTACGAGCGTGCAGGGACTAAAAACCCTGGCACACTGCTCTGATCCGGGGGTGGGCTATACATACTTCCCGTGATAATTATCGATCCGGGAAGGTTTATAGTATGAAAAGTCCGGTCTATTTTGCGAGCCTGAGGGTACAGGCGGATTTGGAGAGCACGGTTACGAAGGTGCAGCGACTCTTTGATACTGCGGGATTTGCCGCACGCATAAAAAAACACGATCGCACCGCCATTAAATTGCACTTCGGAGAAATGGGCAACGATTCCTACATCAGCCCGGTCTACGTGCGGCAGATTGTCGATAAGGTAAAAGCGGCAGGAGCCCTGCCGTTTGTCACCGACACGAACACGCTGTATCTCGGCAGCCGGTCAAATGCGGTAGATCACATCACGACCGCGGTGCTTCACGGGTTTGATTACGCGGTAGTGGGAGCCCCGGTGATCATTGCTGACGGGTTGTGCGGGAAGAATGTGGCGCGGGTGCAGATCGATAAGAAGCATTTTAAAACAGTATCGATAGCGGGGGATATTGTCGCAGCAGACAGCATGATCGTGATGAGCCATTTCAAAGGACATGAGGTTGCCGGTTTTGGGGGTGCAATCAAGAACCTCGCGATGGGGTGTGCGCCCCCGGAGGGGAAACGGGCACAGCACCAGGCGCTCCCGTTCACTAAAAAAGACCTGTGCATCGGTTGCGGGAAGTGCGTGAAGGTCTGCCCAAAGGCAGCGATCTCGCTCGTAAAGAAAAGATCACGCATTAACCTCGACCTCTGCATCGGCTGCTTTGAATGCATGACGGTCTGCCCGGAGCACGCGATCGACATCGACTGGGAGACCGAGATCCCGCTCTTTGTCGAGCGGCTGGTGGAGTACGCGTACGGGGCTTGGCAGGGCAAGCAGGGAAAAATCGGGTTTGTCAGTTTTCTCACCCGGATTACACCCGATTGTGATTGCGTTCCCTGGAGCGATGCATCGATCGTGCCTGATATCGGCATTCTTGCGTCAATCGATCCGGTAGCGATCGATGCGGCAAGCTACGATCTCGTGAATCAACAGACGGGTTTCGCCGATTCACGCCTCAAGACGCACCACCACAAGGGTGAGGACAAGTTTACCGGCATGCGGGCAAACACGGACAGTTACCTTCAAGTACGGTACGCGGAACAGCTTGGCATGGGAAACAGCAATTACGATCTGATCCGCATCTGATCAAATTGAGTATGAAAACAGACGTCAGAGAACGCAGTCGTTTAATGTGAGCAGGAAAACGAACGATTGTGAGAAAATATTTTTTAAAAATCTCTCTAAAAAAACAGAATAGAAGATTAATAATCTCCCATGCCACCGGGGGGCATCCCGCCAGCCGGTGCGGCTGCCTTTGACGAAGCAATGATATCATCTATGCGCAGGATCATGACTGCCGCCTCTGCCGCGCTTGAGATTGCCTGTGTCTTCACCCGCAGAGGTTCAACGACACCTGCCTTGAGCATATCTACGGGTTTGCCCTCGTAGACATCAAGCCCGAAATTCTTTTTTCCTGCTTCATGTGCAGCACGGATTGCAACAAGCATATCGATGGCATCAAGCCCCGCGTTCTCGGCAAGAGCGCGGGGGATGACCTCCAGTGCCGCAGCAAATGCTTCAATCGCGAGCTGGATACGCCCGCCTTCCTGCGATGCATATTTTCGCAGCTGGAGTGAGAGCTCGGTTTCGGGTGCTCCGCCGCCGGCGACGATCTTTTTCCCTTCAACAACTACGCTCACAACCATAAGTGCATCGTGAATGGCACGTTCGAGTTCGTCGACCACATGCTCCGTGCCGCCCCTGACTATGATAGAAACTGCCTTGGGGTTCTTGCACTTCGAGACATAGATCATCTCGTCTCCAGAAACCTTGCGCTCCTCAACAAGCCCGGCAGTGCCGAGATCCTTTGACGAGATGGCATCGAAACTGTTGACGAGATTTGCCCCGGTGGCGCGTGCAAGGTTCTCGATATCGCTCTTCTTTACCCTGCGGATGGCGAGGATGCCGGCTTTTGCAAGGTAGTGCTGCGCAACATCATCGATACCCTTCTGGCAGAATAAGACGGTAGCACCGCTTTTGACTACCTTGTCCACCATTATATGGACCATGTGCTCTTCCTCGTCAAGGAACGCTTGCGCCTCTCCCGGTGTGGAGATATTGATCTTCGCGTTCACTTCGGTCTTTTTGAATTCGAGTGCCGCGTTGAGGAGCAGGATCTTTGCACTCTTCACGGATTTGGGCATGCCCGGGTGCGTACGTTCCTTGTCAATGACCATGCCTTCGATAAGGTTTGTATCGTCCACTGCACCGCCGACTTTCTTCTCCACATTGATGTGCCCGATATCCACCTTGCCATCAGGATCGGTCACGAACGTGATCGCCTTCACGATGATGTCGCAGAGCCGGTCCTTCGATACTTCTGCATTTTTGCCGGTCAGTGCGGTCTCTGCGATCTTTTTGAGCATCGCGGTATCGGTTGGCTTTACCGTAATGGCGAACCCATCGAGCATCACGAGCGCCTTCGCGGCAGCCATCCGGTAGCCTTCCGCGATAACAGTCGGGTGGACACTCTGGGCAAGGAGCCCCTCCGCGTTCTTTAACAGTTCTCCGGCAATGACAACAGCGGTGGTTGTCCCGTCGCCTACTTCATCGTCCTGCGTCTTTGCGATCTCGACCATCATCTTTGCGGCAGGATGCTCGATGTCCATTTCCTTTAAGATGGTGACGCCGTCATTCGTTATGGTGATGTCGCCCATCCCATCGATAAGCATCTTATCCATTCCTTTAGGACCAAGGGTCGACCGGACAGCGCCCGCCACTGCCCGTGCAGCGGCAAAATTATTGTTCTGGGCTTCCTGTCCCCGGCTCCTCGTCGCTCCTTGCCTGAGAATAATAATGGGTTGTCCCCCGAGTTGTTGTGACATGGTATACCTCATCAAATTTTTTTTATGTATTGATAATCCGCTGGATCCGGTTTCGTCCTTTCTGCATAATCCTTTCAGATGATCACTTTGGGATGCACCACAAGGGTGATCAGTGATCGGCAATGGCAGAAGCCATCAGCAGGACATCGCTGGTTATTGCGGATTACATCTCCATAAAACAGAAGTCATCATCCCCGCAGGGCAGTTAACGGTGGACCTCATCACCAGATGATATGAAAAATGGTTTTGCATCTGTATTATGTATATCCATCGCAGCAACCCCCGGTACTCCCCAATCAGGACACTTGAGATTCCGAGCGGTTTTTTGTCTTTTGAATAGCATAAATCTCATCCGGGGGCAGGGCAGGTCCCCCGAAAGATCGATCTGCCTGTGCCCGGTATCGCTCGGCATATGTCTCAAATCGTTGACCCAGCTGGCATGTTTTTCGTTTTTTCATTTATGACCAGCATTTTTACAAAAATCTGAGTGAAATTGTATTGCTACCACCAGTTTAAACCGAAATGTTTAATAGGGGATGGAAAGCAAGCGCTTATTTATGATGGGATTTTAAATTAACTGAGTTTGAGATCAGTTCGCTCAAACGATTCCTTCAAAAAAAACCTGATGAATCATGCCAGTTCTGGTAGCAAAGATGAAAGTCGGTTTGCCGACGTTCATACCAAAGAAGGCAGACCGTCATCACAAACGAAGGAGATTACCCTATCTGGAGTGTATTTATGAATCTTAGACAGCCAAATGCAAACGAGGCAACGGGAACGGTAAACCGTTCACGGAGCGTCGCTCCGTGTTCAGGTATCTGTACCCGGTGCATGGATGGATGCAAAGGCAGCTGTGAGATCTGGTTATCATCGTTCCGGGGCAGAGAAGTCCTTTATCCTGGTCCGTTTGGCGAGATCACGGCAGGTGCCGACAAGAATTACCCGATTGACTATTCGCATCTCAACATTCAGGGATATGCAGTCGGTGCACACGGACTTCCTGATGGTGTCGAAGCCAGCCCGGACACTGCGATCTTCTCGGATGTGAACACAGAGACCGAGTACGGCTGGGATAAAAAAGTGAAGATGCGCCTCCCGATCTTTACGGGGGCGCTCGGTTCAACCGATATAGCACGGATTAACTGGGAACACTTCGCAGTCGGTGCAGCGATATCCGGCATCACGTGCGTCTGCGGGGAGAACGTCTGCGGTATCGACCCAGGCTTAAAGCTCGACAACAAGGGCAAGGTCTCAGCATCTCCCGAGATGGACCGCCGTATCAACACGTTCAAAAAGTTCAACGATGGCTATGGTGAGATCCTCGTCCAGATGAATGTTGAAGATACCCGGCTTGGAACCGCGGAGTATGTCGCAAGCAAACACAACCTGGACACGATCGAGCTCAAGTGGGGTCAGGGTGCCAAGTGTATCGGTGGCGAGATCAAGGTCAAGTCGCTCGAACGCGCGATCGAACTGAAGCGGCGCGGGTACATCGTCCTTCCGGATCCGACATTAAAAGAGAACCAGGCAGCATTCAAGGCAGGCGCAATAAAAGAGTTCGAGCGCCACTCACGCCTCGGCTTTGTGACAAAAGAAGGATTTATGGAAGAGATCGACCGGCTGCGTGACATCGGTTTCAAGCGTGTCACATTAAAGACCGGTGCGTACTCCATGGTAGAACTTGCCATGGCGCTCCGCTACTGCTCTGAAGCCAAGATTGACCTCTTGACGATTGACGGTGCTCCCGGCGGTACCGGTATGAGCCCGTGGCCGATGATGAACGAATGGGGCATCCCGTCATTCTACCTTCATTCACTTTCATACGAGTTTGCCGAAAAACTTTCAAAGAAAGGCATGCGGGTTCCGGATCTCGCATTCGCTGGTGGTTTCTCCGATGAGCCCGGCGTCTTTAAGGCACTTGCGATGGGCAGCCCGTACGTTAAGGCGGTCTGCATGGGTCGCGGTCTCATGATCCCCGGCTTTGTTGGTAAGAACATTGAGAAGTGGATCAAGGAAGGAGATCTGCCAAAGTCCGTCTCCAAGTACGGGAATAACATCGAAGAGATCTTTGTCTGCTATGAAGAACTCAAGGAGAAATTCGGCTCGCGGATGAAAGAGATCCCGATGGGTGCAGTCGGTATCTACACATACACGCAGAAGTTCAAGACCGGTCTCCAGCAGCTTATGGCAGGCAGCAGGAATTTCCGGCTCTCGACCGTGTCGCGCGATGACCTGATGGCACTCACACCCGAAGCGGCTGAGGTCTCGGGCATTGACTATGTCATGAGTGCCCGGTATGACGAAGCAATGGGTGCGCTGCTCGACTGAGCATACTACACGTCAACGGTACATCTGCTTTCGGGATTATCTCCCGAACCTTTTTTAAAAAATGGGTAAATGAACTTCTCTACCGTGTCATCTCTTTACCGGATCCTTTACGGTAAATGCCTCTAATATCTGGAGTGTAACCCCGACCCCGAGCGTTGGCTGGAGCGCTTCAAGCCAGAAGAAAAACCCCACCTTGGATGGCGTCGGGCGCTCGAACCTGAAATGTTTGTCCTTTACCTGCACCATCTTGAGGTACTCCTTTTTCTGGCGGGATCTGAGGTAGATGATCAGCTCATACCCCGGAAGGTCAGTGGCAATGATTGCTTTTGAGAAATACTGCCCGAATTCTGCATATTCGATCCGTTTGCCTTTTACTGAAAATCCATATTTATCGCAGATGGCTTTGACTGCATGAGGGAAGAGGGCACCGTAGAGCACTTTTTTTACGAGCGCTTCGGTCTCATTGGTTGGCGCCAGGTTTTTTGTTCCGGAATTACGGGAGATCTCTGTGAAGATATGTGTCTTCATCTCCTCGTGATACTTTTTGTAGTCAAACGATCGTTTCAAGGGGATTTCCGTGGCGGCGATAAGTTTCGTGTGATTGTCGGGATTGTTATAGAGGATCCGTGACCGGTAGTGCTTGACAAGCGATTTGATCTGTTCGCACGAACTCGTGTGGATGATCGCGTTGTCAGGATCTTTTGCGAGCCGTTTTACGACTGAATAGTTCGAGATGTCAAAGGATGAGATGAGAATGAATGGGACATGCTTCTGGTTGAACAAATAGCCAAGCAGCCGTTTTTTAAATGCAATCTCCTGTTCAAATTCCTTTAAGTCTGAAGGAGAGGTAACCACTTCGCCAAACGCGACATGGTTACGGGAATCCACGAGCAACAGGTCAAACTCTGCGAGGTCCTGCCCGTTACCCCGGATCGTGATATCGCCGGATCTGGAATAAAAGATCCCGTTTTGACCCAGTCGCACCGGCTCATAGTAATTCGGTGCATCTGCACCTTTTCTCGCGAGATATTTGATCCTATCCAGTTTTTGGGAGATATCGAGAAACATCTCGTATACAATCGACTCAAACCACCGCCCCTCAGCGGTGCGCATCGGTTCAATGTCCAACGAGAAGATCTTTTTCCTCTCAATTTTGTTCATGTGCCGCGTGGCGTTGAGCGCGATGGCTGCGGTTGGTTTAAAATTTTTGAAATTGGAATTGAGCCACGGGATCATGTGCGTCGATAAAATTCTGTCGGCATAGTAAATAACAATCTGCTTTTCTTAATGGGAAAAACCTGCGTGCTCTTCTTGGATTTGAAGGGATATAATCCCCATGCGACCCAAGGTTACATGCCTTACGCAGGAAAATTTCGAGTTTTTAATTTGATCCTATCCGGCGCACCTGTATCGGATTGATCGCGAATTATCACGCCAGATGAGTTCTCCCGTGAAACTAAAGAGGATTTCGAAAAACCCCGTTATTTAATGAAGTGATAATTAAACTTCGTCGTGAATAAGTGTGCGAATCCAAAATTAATGCAGTTATTCGAAATCCTCTAAAAGATGAAGGATTTGGTCGAAACGTTTTGTGAGCGAAAAAAACGAGCAGGGTGATTACCCCCGCCATGTGTGAAAGAGAATACGCCATCTGGTGCCCGGTTAATCTGCCGGTGTAATTTATGACTCCACTTCCCCGGTCCGTATCCGGATGGATTTTTCCACGGGCAATACAAAGATTTTCCCGTCACCAATCTTTCCGGTGTGGGCTGCGCCAGTGAGAGTTGCAACCAGCTCATCGACATCCTTGTCCCGCACCACAATCTCGAGTTTGATCTTTGGCAGGACGTCAACGACCATCTTGCCGCCGCGGTACTCAAGCGTGATACCCTTCTGTTCCCCGCGACCTTTGACTTCGCTGATCGTCATGCTGACGAAGCCCTTGTCCTCAAGTGCTTTTTTTACGAATTCGAATCGTTCTGGTTTGATTATCGCCATTACCATTTTCATGTTGATCACCGGATCTCAGGCACGCTCTCCATGCTGGGAGATGTCAAGCCCGACATATTCTTCTTCTTCTGTCACGCGCAGCCCAATCGTTTTGTCAACGACTACTGCGAGTATGTAGGTCACGACAAATGCGTAGATGAGCGCCGCGAATGCACCTGCTGCGTTTGCAACAAACTGGTGGACGTTTCCTTCGAGAAGTCCCGAAGCACCGTTCACTGCTGCTGCCGCAAATATTCCGGTTGCAAGCGCTCCCCAGAGACCCCCCATCCCATGGATTGACCATGCATCAAGACTCTCGTCGAGACCTTTTTTGATCCGGAAGAGCATTATGCTGTAGCAGAGTACACCCCCGATTGCACCGATTACGATCGCTGCCATGGGGGTGACATACCCTGCCCCGGGAGTGATCGCAACCAGACCTGCGATGGCGCCACTGACAAACCCGAGCGAGCTCGGTTTACCGTGGACCCAGCTAACGAGAAGCCACGCCATTGCACCGGCTGCGGCAGCCGTGTTTGTTGTCACAAATGCATTTACAGCAAGCCCGTTTGCCGCAAGGGCACTACCTGCGTTAAATCCGAACCAGCCGAACCAGAGAAGGGCTGCACCAAGGATGGTCATCGGGATGTTCGCCGGTTCCAGTGCGTACGTACCAAATCCGACCCGTTTACCGATGACGAATGCGAGCGCGAGTGCAGCAAATCCCGAACTTATGTGGACGACAGTCCCTCCGGCAAAGTCAAGCGCTCCGAACTGCGCTGCCCAGCCCCCTCCCCAGACCCAGTGGGCAAGCGGGTCGTACACAATCGACGTCCAGAGTAATGCAAAGATAATGTATGCGCTGAACTTGACACGTTCAGCAATACCAGAGGTTACAATTGCCATGGTCACAGTCGCGAACATGAGCTGGAATGCCATGAACAACAGTCCCGGTATTGCGGGGCTGTATGGACCCGGTTCCATACCCACATTGTTCAGTCCGAGGTACTGCAGGTTGCCGATAAACCCGTTGAGGGAGTTGGCAGGATCATTTCCAAACGCCAGCGAGTACCCGACAACCACCCACTGGATACTGACAAGTGCGAATGCAACGAAACACAGGGTAATCATAGAGATGAAATTTTTCCTGCGTACAAGTCCACCGTAGAAGAACCCCACGGCGGGTGTCATAAGCATGACTAATGCCGTTGAGGCAAGAATCCACGCTGTTGCTCCAGAATCTATAGCCATTGAAATTCTCCTGAGTTAGTCATTTTTGCATTGAAGGCAGCGGAATATAATGACTTGTTGTCTTTCCCGCTACAATCGATCATTTACAGACCTTGCAATGATCTGTTCCCGCAACCAATGCCGGATGGAAAGTCCGGGGAATTGTTTCTTATCGGGCGTGATCTTTTCATCTGCATATCTTATAGATAATGATCGCGTTTGAGTGTTTTTGTAGGAAGGAAGCTCTATTCCTACATTTATAAATATTGTGTAATAGGAAAACAGTTCGCCCGTTAATTCGAAAGCTATTTCCCATTTTTTTGACAGTATGAAAAAACGCGCAGGATAACCTTGCGCCACCATTTTACGAGATCACCGGAGGGAATTTTAAAAAATTTTCCCGTATCCGGATCGAGAGGATGCTATTAAAACCTGTAGCGGAAATCCTCACGGCTCAGTGGGTTTCAGCAATTTTCACAAATTCGTCAAAGTGCCGGCTTTTCTTGAACAGCCACCACGTAAAGCGTTCGATCACGGTAAAGTTAAAACTCCCGCCCGCCGCGTTCGGGTGTCCGCCACCGCCGAATTCACGGGCAACGAGGTGGCTCACCGGGGGAACTGAGCGGAGCGAAAACTTTCCGTCCTTCCCGATGATTACCTCGATATCTGTCTTTATCTCTTTACGCAGGAAATGCGCCGTCTCGCTCGGGTACCCGTAGAGAGGGGCAAATGCGATCCGGTATTTTTTGCCAAGGATGGTGGTATGCCTGAGACTCTTGTGCATCATCGCATCCATCTCGGCTGTAATCTGTGCATTTTCCGATTCGATCAGTGCATCGGTGAAGATACCGGAAACGAGGCAGTCGCGGACATGCTCACGGTTCTTCATTCTCTGGAGCACCTGCCCGAGTACTGCGGAACGGGGATCGGTATGTTTCCAGAGATCGTAGTCGCAGACGACGTGGGCAACTTCTTTTGCCACTGGATTTTCAGGTGCAAGATCGCAGGCGACAATCCCCGTTGCACAGACTGTGGTATCGATATGGAGCAGTGTCACCGTTTTTTCGATCCGTGCAATCTCGTCATCACGCCAGCGGTGATGGTCCCGCCACTCCACCATCCACCCGTTTGCCCGTGCCTTGCCTGCGATCGTTTCAGTTCCACTGTGATAGCCGAGATCCGAGATCGAGAGCAGGTCACCGTGTCCTTTGCAGCCAGCGACAGTGGAAAAAAGTGCAGAGAATTTTCCGACCGAGCTCCAGATGGTAAACACACCGTCAGTCCCGTATTTCATCCGGTGAATCGCATCCGCTCCGACAGCGTCGAGATCATTATGCGTGAGGTGGATGACATGAGTGCTGCGGGAGGAGACTGCACTCGCGAGGCTTGAGATATCTCCATGCGGATTCTTCGGGAGCGGCATTGGTTAATACTGACATCGCGGCACATAAAAAAGAGCGGTCATCGGAACCAGCGGCTAAAGATGCGAACCGATCATTTATTAGTTACGAGGAATAACATTTGTACTCCTGCCCTAGTAGCTCAGCCTGGGAGAGCGCTAGACTGAAGATCTAGTTGTCCCCGGTTCAAATCCGGGCTGGGGCATTCGGACAACGGGTTACATTTTAATTTCTTTTTTTTGCTAAATTTGCCCGTATTTTTCCTTTTGACTTTTACGCTTAAAAAAAGATCATTACAGCATGAGTCACAACTAAAAATAATGGTTCTTCTCCAATTTTAGGATTTTTAGTCATATATAAAGGATTGCTCAAAACCGGGCGGGAAAAATCACACACAGCGGAGAGCTATCCAATGTGAG
>Ga0208494_1000309_pt1 | contig 10999 bp, 4 predicted proteins | sample CryBogmetaGMA10M_FD_184544 | JGI IMG/M metagenome (GOLD analysis project Ga0208494, IMG submission 184544) | Freshwater microbial communities from Crystal Bog, Wisconsin, USA - MA10M (SPAdes) | ecosystem: Environmental > Aquatic > Freshwater > Lake | place: Crystal Bog, Wisconsin, USA | collected...
TAGTATATGCATGGGTGGATACCTGGATCTTTGATGATATCTCTCCGTTGATTTGGTGCCCAACAATAATTTCACCAGGATCGAGAGGGTGTTTTAAGGGTTGTCGCACCCAGGGCTGGATAGTAAAATCCGTAGTCGGGTCAATACCGAATACGTCAACTGGTGATGATGACAACGCCGGTAAATTCAGAGTCGATACATAGAGTTGCGGGCTCATTTTGGAAACGCCCTGCACGTTCCCGATTACATCCATAATAGTATTGTTTACCCGCCAGACCGACGGGAAAGCTGTGACAATCGCAAACGTGTTTTCTGGTCCGGATCCTCTCAAAAATACCGAGTACTGAACAGGGGCTACGATGTAGTCAGCCCCCATCCGGGTGATTCCCTGGTTAATACTTCCCATTGCACCAGCGATAAGGTACTGACCGGAAAAGATATTTGCCGCGATAAAGGCAAAACAGAAAACGGTTGCCAGGTTGCGACCAGGTTTATTCCGAATGCCAGCCACAATAAAGGTCAGGTAATTTATCTCCTTTTTCATGGCACATCCTTTGGTTTCAGATGGGTATCCGGTCCCGGCTCCCATTTATTAAAAGAAGAAGATTCAGGTCTTTTTACCATTTTTCCCCGGTCCATACAGTACGTTTGTGTCCCGTAATGTATGAGATCCGGGTTATGGGTGACCATCACGATTGTTGTCCCTTCGCAGTTCAGTTGCCTGAATAATTCCATGATCTCAATCTCGGTATCAACATCCAGGTCTCCAGTCGGCTCATCTGCGATCAGAAGGGAAGGACCGTTTATAAGCGCTCGTGCGATAGCAACCCGTTTCATTTCCCCGCTTGAGAGAGTGCGGGGATACGCATCCGCCCGGTCTGAAACTCCCACTTTTTTTAAGAGTTCAAGAGCCCGGGACCGGGAACCGGGACTATTTTTGCAAAAAAGCGTAGGCACCAGTACGTTCTCAAGGACGGTTACCGTGGGGAGAAGCCCTGAGAACTGGAAGACAAATCCTATTTCTTTCGCACGCAGCTCAGATATTTTATCATCAGAAAGATTACCGATATCCACTCCATTTATCCGGATCTCCCCATTAGTCGGACGGATAAGACCAGCGAGCATACCAAGAAGCGTGGATTTCCCACTCCCGGACCGTCCAAAAATCAGGATAAATTCCCCGGGCTGTACCGCAAGATGTACATCATCCACAGCCTGTATCTCCGAACTGCCTGTCCGGAATGTTTTAGTTACACCAGAAACTTTAATCACGATTATCCCCCCCTGATGGTCTCGTAAGGCGCTGAACGGGTGATAAGAAACACGGGATAGAGTGAGGCTATCCCTCCAATCACGATTGAAAGGAGGAGAGCACTACCCCCCTGGACAAGCATCGCTGTTGGTGATGGGATTATAAATGGAATTTTAAGGGTAATCCTGATAAAATCCTGGTAAATCATAAGGATACCAGCAGATGCTCCGATCCCGATAAATCCGCCAATGATCGCAAGTGAAAAAGATTCTGCAAGCATGAGCCGTACCACAAATGACTTTGATGCACCAAGCGCCCGAAGAATGGACACTTCTTTTTTGCGTTCATGTGCGACCATTACAGATATTAATCCAAGGAGCGGGATCGACACAATAGTTACCGCCAGAGATGCACTATAGAGAATACGCGTGGTTGCACCCAACTGTCCGCTTACTGCATTGAGAAGACCATTGGACATTATTACTTTTGTTCCCGGAACCTGTGTCATTATTTCACTTGCAACCGCAGCGGGAGAAGTTCCGGGATCAACCTTCACAAGTACTGCAGAAACCATACCTTCAGGAATCGTGAGTTTCTTTACTGCTTTTTCCCCGGACTCAGCCGCCATTACATACGCGTCTTCGAACCGTGTAAAAACCGCGTTGTCAACACCCATGCCGGTCTGCTCAAGAACACCGACAACATGAAAGGTGTGTCCATAAAACATGAGATCCTTACCTACATCCTGGATAATTGCGCTGCCGATAATAATATCGTCCTTTCCAATCTTTACCTCAGGATTCTTCTTGAGCCACGTGGATATGGTAAAGTCCCGCTCCGGGTCTATTGCTATCATCTGAACGGGTGCTGCACAGCATGATGCAAATAATGTCGCAATATATATCTGGGGACTGGCTTTTGCAACCCCGTGAATCCGGGAGATTTTTTCAAAACCGGAGTCCGCAAAGAAAAAACTGGACGGTGTGCCAGAAAGTATGACGGTCTGTCCGGCTCCGGCGTAATCTTCTGGTACAACAAGGATATCGGCACCCATCCGTGATATGCCGGTGTCAAGGCTCTGTTGTGCCCCGCTCATCAGGTACTGCGACGAAAAAAACGTTCCTGCGATGATTGCAAACGCGAATACTGTGGCGATGTTCCGATACGGGCGGTTTGTGAGGTTTCTCACAATAAGACTGAAAAACCGGAAATCAGGGGGTTTGCTCATTTACTCCCTTTTCCATAGCAGGTATCCACCGATGATAATTACAATTATACCAAGTATCTCCAGTCCGGGAAGGGTTAACTGCCGGCACGGATGATCTGCAAGTTTACACATCCCGATAAGGAATGTCGGGAACAGGATTACGAGCACCCCAGTAGCAACGCTGAATACACCAACAGCCTGCCGTGTTTCCCGGGTGCCTCTTGCAAGGAGAAGTCCACCGGCAACAACGATTAGTGCTCCGATTCCGGTTTCTGCCCGGGCAGTATACCCACAGGGCATAGGTAACTTGGTCCCGGTTTTTGTTTCAACATATAAACCGTGCATCTCGCAGACTGGGAAAATGATCCAGCTTGTTAATGCGACAACAACACCGAGGAGAACGAGCAGAGCACCGATTCCGTTTACCATCTTATCGGAATTCATTGTAACCAGTAATTGCCAGATTGTTATATTTAAATATTTATTATCCAACATTCAGGATCCTCATGATTTCATTTGTTTCAAAAAAAGTAACAAAGAGCTAGATATATATACAAAAAAGACAATGTTCAGTTCCCGTGGAATGATAGCAATTTCGGAATAATTGATTCTTGATATTGCTATTTAGGATGACATTCCACAATCGTAACTGCTTAAGAGTTTGACGGATTTCACCGTTTTAGTTTTACATATAGCAACCGATCAGGAGTATGTCAGGAGTTGTTGATAATGTCAGGAGATAGGAATGCAAGAGAAGTGTTGCAATTACATGGAAAATTCAACTGGTCAAGTTCAAAGGGAAAATTGATCACCGCAGGATTGCTGCTGATAATTCTCATGTTGTTCATCAGCGCCGGTAGTGCGGACAGTAGCACGGATCTCAATAAATCAAACATTACTACAGTAAATCCCGATCCGTCTCTGACAGTTACCCCATTACCTACCACGCAGATTCTGTATACCACTATAATACCCACGATTCAAACTCAGATTACCACAACGGTTCCAACTACTCCAACTCAGAATCCAACCACAATACCAACCACTCTGACTCAGGATTTCGCTACAGCAACGACAACGCCGATTTTAAGAGCAGGTTCTGCAGTTAATGATCAGTTCAATATCAGAGCGGGAAAACGTGTGTCACAGGCTGAAAGAGATGCTGCCGCAGACCGATTTAAAGCGATTTATAAGCCAACTCCGACTACAACGCGGGTCATTGACACGATTGCAATGGATCCCGGTGGAATACCTCATTATTTCGGTCCGTATGCAAACTATGCTAATAGTCCGATGCCAAAGGGCAACATCACGAGTATCACGCTTGTAAGCGGAGGAAGTGGCTATTCCGCTAATACAACTGCTGCTATTAGTGATGTTTACGCAACAGGATCAGGTGCTACAGCTAATATAACCGTAACTGCCGGGGTTGTGACAGGTATCACGATTCAAAACCCGGGAACGGGATATACCGCTCCCATTGTCACCATCACTGATCCGGATGCCACTGGAACAGGAGCGGTTGCAACGGCATCGTTAGGAGGAACTTTAACCGGGGGGATCAGGAAATTTGTCGACACATTGCCGGGACTGAATGTTGCGGGTGCAAATAATCTCGGAAATTATATTCCGATCGCGATTCCCGACACTACTTCATATCCCCCGGGAGGAATAGGTTATACCTCTGCACCTGGCGTTACTATCAGCGATTCAACTGGATCAGGAGCGAATGCCACCGCAACGGTAGCAGGTGGGATTGTCACAGGGGTCACCGTCATCAGCCCCGGGAGTGGTTATTCAGCCAACCCGGTCGTGTCCTTTTCCGGGGGTGGAGCCACAACAAACGCCATTGGAAAGGCGACTGTAGTTGGTGGTACAATAACCGGAATTTCTCTCGTTGGATGCGACTATTATGTCATTGAACTCGGTGAATTCAACCAGACAATGCATTCTGACCTGTCCAGTACCACATTCCGGGGTTACCGGCAGGTCAACACGGTTGATCCAACGGTAAGCCGTTTCCACTATATGGGGCCATTGATCATTTCTAATACTAACCGACCGGTGCGCATCAAGTTCATCAATAGTCTCCCAACCGGGGCCGGTGGCAACCTCTTTATCCCTGTTGATAAGACCGTGATGGGCGCTGGGATGGGACCGCAAAAAATGAATGCATCCCCTCCCTATTACACCGAGAACCGGGCCGTCATTCATCTCCATGGTGGAGCAACCCCTTGGATCAGTGATGGTACACCTTTCCAGTGGATAACACCTGCAGGAGAAAACACCCCGTACCCCAAGGGAGTCAGCGTGTATAATGTTCCCGACATGCCTGACCCCGGCAACGGGGCTGTAACTCTCTTCTATACCAACCAGCAGAGCGCCAGGCTTATGTTCTACCATGACCATGCTATTGGCCTTACCCGTCTCAATGTCTATGCGGGAGAAGCCGGTGGTTACCTGTTGACAGACGAAACAGAGCAGGATATGATTGCCGGTACCGATGTGACCGGAATCAATCCAACCCTCGCCAAAGTCCTGCCTGATATCGGGCTCCCCCTTATTATCCAGGATAAGTCTTTCGTCGATGCCTCAACAATCGCTATGCAGGATCCAACCTGGAACTGGGGAACAGGAACCCTAAATCCAGATGGAACGAGACAGCCACGCACCGGTGATCTATGGTATCCCCACGTCTACATGCCGGCGCAGAACCCTGCTGATTTAACTGGTGTAAATGCATTCGGTCGGTGGCACTATGGTCCCTGGTTCTGGCCACCTACTGCTATTCCATTTGGACCTGTTGCAAATCCGTATTACACTGGAGGTGAGGGAACTGCAGCTCCATGGGAACCGCCTATGATGCCAGGAGTATCTAACCCCTCCATGACAATGGAAGCCTACATGGACACTCCAATTGTCAATGGGGCGGCTTATCCCAACCTGACGGTAGAGCCCAGAGCCTACCGGTTCCGCATATTGAACGCCGGTAATGACCGTTTCGTCAACCTGCAACTTTACGTAGCCAACAGCACTCTCACTACAGCAGATGGCAGGACAAACACCGAGGTTGATATGGTGCCGGCGATCGCGACTCCGGGTTTCCCGGCGGGATGGCCGAGCGATGGAAGAGAAGGTGGAGTGCCGGATCCAGCCAAAATCGGCCCATCGTTTATCCAGATCGGTACGGAAGGCGGCTTCCTGCCCGCGCCGGTAGTAGTACCGAACCAGCCGGTAACCTGGGTTTCTGACCCGACCCGGTTCGATTTCGGGAATGTCGATAAGCACGCACTCCTCATAGGCGCCGCAGAGAGGGTGGATGTCATCGTGGACTTCTCCCAGTATGCCGGTAAGACTCTTATCCTCTACAATGACGCCCCGGCAGCGTTCCCTGCCGGCATTACTACATATGATTATTACACTGGCGATCCGGATCTGACCGATACTGGTGGAGCTCCTACTACACAACCAGGATATGGTCCAAACACCCGCACTATTATGCAGATCAAGGTAGGACCGTCAGTCGGAGCCAGCCCCTACAACTTTGCGGCATTACAGGGGGTATTTGCCAAGACTGCCTCAAAGAGGGGTGTCTTTGAAGTGTCACAAGACCCGGTCATTATACCTCAGGCCAGTTACAACAGCGCATACAACAAGGTTTTCCTGACTGACACATACGTGAGAATCTTCGATAGTTTCAAGAATTTTACAACAGTGTCTGGTGCGAAGGTGAATGTCACGTTCCAGCCAAAAGCTCTCCATGATGAGATGGGTGCAGCATTCGACCAATATGGGCGGATGAGCGGAATCCTTGGGCTCGAAAATGTCGTCACCACTGGCAGAGTCCAGAACTTCATCCTTTACAATTATGCCAGCCCACCGGTTGATCTCATCAGGGATTCCATGACACCGATGTCAGAACCTGCACCCGGAGACGGAACCCAGATTTGGAAGATCACACACAATGGTGTAGATACACACCCCCTTCACTGGCATCTGTTTAACGTACAGGTGATCAACCGTGTGACATGGGATGGAAGGATATTAGCACCAGACGCAACCGAGCTTGGCTGGAAAGAGACGGTCAGGACAAGTCCGCTTGAGGACACAATCGTGGCAATGAGACCTGTTGCACCTACTTTGCCATTCGAGGTTCCAAACAGCATCCACATGATTGACCCGACAATGCCTGAAGGTGCGGTCTTAGACGGACCGGCATTAAATGGAATAGTAGATCCTAAAAGTCAACCTGTAACGGTACTTAACCATCTGGTCAACTATGGGTGGGAATATGTCTGGCACTGCCACATTCTTTCCCACGAAGAGATGGACATGATGCACTCGATGTTGTTCGCGGTTGCACCTAAGCCTCCGGTGAGCCTGACCGCAATCAATGTTAGTCTCAACCGAACTTACAAAGTAAATCTGAGCTGGACTGACAACTCCCTGAGTGAAACGAGTTTTTACCTCTTGAGATCTACCACCATGACGGGTCCATGGACCACTATCGCATCGATACCTTCGACAACGGGACCCCAAAAAGGCGCGAGAATTATTAATTACACTGATTCAACGGGGACATCCGGTACGAAATATAACTATGTCGTGCTTGCCTCCAACTTAGTCGGTGACAATGCAACGTACGCAGCTCCATCGGTTGGATTCCCCCGCATGGAAGTCAATTCCACGCCATCGAATGTGGCGAATGTAACGGCAATCCTCCCGGTTGCAAACTTCACAGCAACCCCACGGAGCGGCACCATGCCGTTAACCGTCAAATTCACGGACAGCTCAACGAACACGCCAACAAGCTGGATCTGGTCATTCGGTGATGGATCATCAGTGAATGCCACGATGCAGAACCCGGTTCATACCTATGTAATCGCCGGAAACTACACGGTTTCACTGACCACAACCAATTCTGGTGGCAGCAGTTCATTCACACGGACGAATTACATCACGGTGACAGTCCCGGCACCGGTCGCGAACTTCACAGCCACCCCACGGAATGGCACCATGCCGTTAACCGTCACATTCACTGATAACTCAACGAACACGCCAACAAGCTGGATCTGGTCGTTCGGTGACGGATCAACTGTGAATTCCACGCAGCAGAACCCGGTACACACCTATGCAAACGCCGGTATCTACACGGTCTCACTGAACGCAACGAATGCAGGAGGATCGAATACCAAGACGGTTGCAAACTATATCACCGTGACAGTCCCGGTACCGGTCGCGAACTTCACAGCAACCCCACGGATTGGCACTGCACCGTTAACCGTCACATTCACTGACAACTCAACGAACACGCCGACAAGCTGGAACTGGAGCTTCGGGGACAGTTCATTAGTGAATGCCACGCAGCGGAACCCGGTACACACCTATGCCAGCGCTGGCAACTACACGGTTTCGCTGACCGCAACGAATGCCGGCGGATCGAATACCACGACGGTTGCAAACTACATCACGGTAAATGTCACGGCACCGGTTGCCAACTTCGTCGGAACTCCCACCTCCGGTTCCTTACCGTTAACTGTCACATTCACGGACAGCTCAACGAACACACCGACATCATGGTTCTGGGTCTTCGGAGACGGGGTTACCAGTACACTCCAGAACCCCACTCACACGTATGCCAGCACCGGTACCTATACAGTTTCACTTAACGCAACCAACGCGGCAGGCAGCAATACATTCACGCGGACGAATTACATCACGGTTAGTTCTGTAACTCCGGTTGCCAACTTCGTCGGAACTCCCACCTCCGGTTCCGTACCGTTAACGGTCACATTCACGGACAGCTCGACCAACATACCGACATCATGGTTGTGGGTCTTCGGAGACGGGGTTACCAGTACACTCCAGAACCCCACTCACACGTATGCCAGCGCCGGTACCTACACGGTTTCGCTGACCGCAACCAACGCGGCTGGCAGCAATACAATCACCCGGACAAGTTACATCACGGTTAGTTCTGTAATTCCGGTTGCCAACTTTGTGGGAACTCCCCTCTCAGGCGCGGCTCCATTAACTGTCATATTCACTGACAGCTCGACCAACACACCGACATCATGGTTCTGGGTCTTCGGAGACGGGGCTACCAGTACACTCCAGAACCCCACTCACACGTACGCAAGCGCTGGTACTTACAACGTGGCACATACTGCAACCAACTCTGCGGGAAGTAATACCCGCACACGATTGAATTACATCACAGTTAGTTCTGTAATTCCGGTTGCCAACTTTGTGGGAACTCCCACATCCGGCGGCGCACCGTTAACGGTCACATTCACGGACAGCTCGACCAACACGCCGACATCATGGTTGTGGGTCTTCGGAGACGGGGTTACCAGTACACTCCAGAACCCCACTCACACGTACGTAAGCGCCGGTACCTATACGGTTTCACTGACTGCAACCAACGCGGCTGGCAGCAATTCAATCACCCGGACGAGTTACATCACGGTTAGTTCTGTAATTCCGGTTGCTAACTTTGTGGGAACTCCCCTCTCAGGCGCGGCTCCATTAACGGTCACATTCACGGACAACTCGACCAACACGCCGACATCCTGGAGCTGGTCGTTCGGTGACGGATCATCAGTGAATGCCACGCAGCGGAACCCGGTACACACCTATGCAATAGCCGGAACCTACACGGTTTCACTGACCGCAACGAATGCAGCCGGGTCGAATACCAAGACGGTTGCAAACTACATCACGGTGAATGCGGCGCCAGCTGGTGATAATGTCGGAGTGTGGCGAAGCAGCACTACTACGTTCAATCTCAGGAACAGCGCTGGTGCCACTACCACGACTGTCTTTGGTTCACCAACTGATACACCTGTAATTGGCGACTGGGACAAAAATGGCTTATCAGAACCAGGTGTGTGGCGAAGCAGCACTACCGCGTTCTATCTCAGGAACAGCAATGGTACTATTACCACGATTGTGTATGGTTCACCAACTGATACACCGGTAATCGGCGATTGGGACAAAAATGGCGTATCAGACGTAGGTGTGTGGCGAAGCAGCACTACCGCGTTCTATCTCAGGAACGGCAATGGTACTACTACCACGATTGTGTATGGTTCACCAACTGATAAACCAGTAATCGGTGATTGGAACGGAGATGGCATATCAGACGTAGGTGTGTGGCGCAGCAGCACTACTGCGTTCTATCTCAGGAACAGCGCTGGTGCTACTACCACGACTGTGTATGGTTTATCAACTGATACACCTATAATCGGAGACTGGAACGGAGATCTCATATCCGAGGTAGGTGCGTGGCGCAACAGCGCTGGTAGTGTGTTCTATCGCAATGGTGCTACCAGCATTGCGTATGGTCTGCCAACAGATAGACCTATAATCGGCAAATGGGTCTGAACTGTAAAAATGATGTGGGGAAAAATCTCCACGAATATTTTTTTTGAGGACTCGCAATCCAACGATTCAACCTCATGTGAAAGTTGCAGCTCTCACGTATGAACCTGGTTGAATCGCGGTTGTTCTCGTGTTTTCGCAAGGAATCTCCTTAAATTACCGGTGTCGTTACCAGACCACGGGGAACATCATGTTGGTGCAGAGGTTCCTATTTAAAAACACACCTCATTCTGCCTGATGACAGAATTTTCTCGCAGAAATCTCTTCAAAAAATAAAAAATACGCCGTTCATTACGAAATTATTATAAGGCATCGGTATCTATGCCTTCTCAGTAACCGGTAGTCTCAGGTCTGAAGATTGTTTTTCTCATCTGACGTGAACAGGAGCGGGAACTCACAACATGTAACACAATGATCGTGAAGGTGGGCGCATGGATTTCGGATCGACCTTTTTTTATAAATACCGGCGATTTGTCAAGACACTCAAAATTTATCTTCTCCTGTCCGGGCCCGGACTCATCGTCATGCTCGCTGATAACGACGCCGGCGGCATTACCACTTACACGGTCACCGGGGCAAAGTTCGGGTACGGGCTCATCTGGTTTTTACTGCTGCTCCTGCCCGTCGCATATATCGTGCAGGAGATGACCGTACGGCTGGGCGCAGTAACAAAACGGGGGCATGCAGAAGCGATCTTTGACGCATTCGGTTCGTTCTGGGGCTGGTTCTCGTTTTTAGATCTCGCGCTCGTCAACTGGCTCACACTCGTCACCGAGTTCATCGGCATGACGGCAGCGCTCATGATCTTCCATATCCCCCCGCTCATCACGGTTGCCATCGTCTCTGTCATCATGATGCTGATGGTGCTGCAGGGCAGGTACTGGACATGGGAGAAGATTGCAATCGTTTTTGCTGTCTTAAACCTGATCTATATTCCTGCGGCATTCATGGTTCACCCGTCGGTTAGTGAAGTTCTTTCGGTGGGTCTTATCCCGCACTTCCCGGGAGGATTGAACGGCACGCTCTTCTTCTTTTTAATGGCAAACATCGGCACCACCATCGCACCGTGGATGATCTTCTTCCAGCAGAGTGCGGTGGTCGATAAAGGGATGAAAGAGAAAGACATTCCCTGGGGACAACTCGACACCCTTATCGGA
>Ga0208494_1000312_pt1 | contig 10945 bp, 10 predicted proteins | sample CryBogmetaGMA10M_FD_184544 | JGI IMG/M metagenome (GOLD analysis project Ga0208494, IMG submission 184544) | Freshwater microbial communities from Crystal Bog, Wisconsin, USA - MA10M (SPAdes) | ecosystem: Environmental > Aquatic > Freshwater > Lake | place: Crystal Bog, Wisconsin, USA...
CACATCCTGAAAATTTATTTTGCAAACGAAAGCAAAAAAAAGAAAGAAAAAGCTATATTTGTTAGGCAAATCGTTAGGCAAATAACCCATGAAAACAATAACAAAAATCATTCTGGATAAACGCCGTGCAAAGAACGACGGCACATATCCTTTGTCCCTGCGAATCACTAATAAGTGTTATCAGGTCAAACGAAATGTCTGAACCGGTTTTTTAGTTCTTCCATCCGTTCAATCAGTTTCTCAAATTGAAGAGATTTTCCATAGATCATGCTCTCCTGCATGGTTTCATAATCCTTCTTCCAGTCGTTCATTAATTCTTTTGGAGGAAGAAAATCAATTTTATCAGGGCTGTGGTTGTCATAATCAATCCCTCTGATGCGGGTTATTGTTTTCCGGTGTTCAACAATGGTATGGTATAGCTGTTTGTCTTCCATTACGACTTTCCCATAGGGAGTATCCATTATCTTTTCCAGATCATACAAATGCCGGCTAAGGCGGACTACTCTGATTTTTTCCACAGGTTTCTGGAATTCTTCGTGTAATAAAAACACTTTTTCTAAAAAAGTCCTTTCCGGATTTACTGTCGGTATTTCAATGGGTTCATCTGCAAAAGGCTTTCCTTTTGAATGTTCACCTATTATTGAGCATATGCTTCGTAATGTGAATGGCTCACGTAACGACCGGCTGCCAATCTCCACCAAAACTCTGGGCTGAACGTATTGGTCTGGTTTTACTATCGAAGGATAATAAATTTCAATCATTAAAGGATCCTGGTCGTGATCTTTGATTTCCCCAAGTGTGAGGCTTGCACCCTTAAGTCCGGTTTTTGTAAACTCCGATGTGAGTTGTGGGTAGAAACCTTCTGAAATATAACTGAATGATTTTTCCCGGAGTTTCCTAACTTGTGATTGCGTCATTTCCGAATCAAAGCCAAGAAAGGTACGGTCCAACGCCAGGTCAATATCTTCCGAAAATCGTTCTATCAGTCCCCATGCTTTACTTAATGAGGTTCCACCTTTAAATACCAGAGACTTCGCGACGTCCATGGCAAATATAATTCTGAGGGTTTGTGTTACCCACCAGTCTTTTTCGATAACAGCCACACTCATTCCTGTTGCCGAACGAATCTGCTCAAAAACTAATAACTGGTCTTCTTTTGATAAGCTTAATAAACCCTTCATTCCTTTGTCTTTATTGCCATTTTCATAATTTCAGCAATCCATAATGGGGCAAGTTGCATATCATGCAAAATGTTTTTACGTTTTTCCTTCTGCAGATGTTCAATTATTTTATTCAATTCGATTTCGCTTACTTTCCCTTTCCCAATCATTTTGAGTGCCTGAATGATTAAACTGCTGATCGGCCCTATTGTCGTCAGGTTTTTGGGTGCGGCCTTTTTGAATTTGATGGTTTGTTTCCCGACTTTTACAATTCTGGCTGCTCCATCGGTAAGGTATACAATCTTCATAGGTACTTGAGTGCTTAATCCCAAAAGATTAAGCGCTTGTGCACCGGTAGGTATAATCCGTGCCCTATCCCTCTTGGCTATTGCCTCCGCTACTTCTTCGGCTCCTGGCAAGATTTTACCCAACAGCAAGCTTTCTTTTGGGATCACATACATGCCCTGGGTCACCCGTGTTATTTTCCCATTCTGTGAAAGACGTTGAAATGCCTTGCGTATTGCTGTACTTTCCCCAAGGTCTCTGAATTGTTCAGGAAAGAATAATGTCCCGGGTTCTGCCCGTTTCATCCTTTTAAGTATCTGTTCTTCAATCTTCAAGATTCAGTATATTAAATATTCTGGTCACAAATATAGTAAATATATGTGACTGTAAATTCTTAATCTTTCTTCACAATCTTCATATTCACCCGGCTTTTATAAGCATTTCTAAACTCCTCCGCCCGTTGATACACTTTCTCCATCTCTCCATACGCAATATATCGCCCTACATCCCTTCCGCAGATAGTACATTTTCCCTTTAAATGAACATCATTCAGGTCATTCAGCGTAATGGTGTATTCCTTTATGCCAACATTCAAATGCTCACGTTTACAATGCGAGCAATAAACGCCAGTGGCCACGATTCCTCTGAAATCCTGGTAATTGGTCTGTAGAATGGTCTGGACATCATTCTCAGTTATTTCTATGTTTGGTTTTTCCTTCATCAATGGCTATGATTTAGTCCTATGCGAAATTAGTAAATAGTATTGCTTCTGCCAGTGCTTCAATGCAAATCTTACGCAAGCTAGCTTCATAAATTTTAATTCTCAAGGCCATGCCCTTCGGGTGCCGTCATTTTTTTTACTCTCTTATTTTTTATGGGTAAAAAAATGACCGGCAGCCTTGCGTATTAAAATTTACTCCGCTGTTTAGTTGCTTACGATTTGCATTTTATGCATTAAACCATTTGTAAAACTTAAAAGCGGAGGTTCACATGAAATCAAAAACAAATTCAAGCAAAAACGCCAAATCAGGCAAGCATTACCCAATCAATCGCCAATACCGGCCGGCATTTGAAACCAATGAGGCCAGCCTGGCCATGGAACAGGCCATCAACTCATTCGGCCCAGGCGAAAAGCCCAGCGCCATCTTCAAACTCAACATCTATGCACCCAACGGCAAAACTGCAGCCATGTATAAGTTTGCCACCGCCCGGGAACTTCGCAACTTCATCCTGTTAAACGATATTCCCCGTTATCAAATCTGGGGGTAGCAGTAAATGGGGCCTTTGGCCCTTTGAACCAGAGACCTCATTTTTCTTGAAACACTTGATTTTACTAAGCAATCCGAAGCAAACCAGGAAAGACTGAATAAATATATGTTATGCGCAAAGTAAGATGAATCTTTAAAACATCAGTAAATACAGATGATACAGAACATGCAGATTAGCTTCCCAAGCTGGGGGTCGTGGGTTCGAGTCCCATTTACCGCTCACAGCAGATTGTGCCCATCTGATTTCCTGTCCCACGCTGGTCATTGATTCCGATGCAGAACAGTTTTTTGGCGGACAGCCAAAACAACTTTATGATGCCCTTAAATGCCCTAAAAACTATATGGTCTTTAAAACAGGGGAAGGCAGCGAACTTCACTGCCAGGCAGGAGGCCAGCTTCTCGCCAATCAGAAAATTTTTGACTGGATTGACGAGAAATTTCGTTTTCGTCATTAAACACCGGTTTCGGAAATGCCGGGAGTGTTTTTGGAAACAGAATCTTTTATCGTGACAAAAGTAATTCCAACAGGGAATTTGCTCCTTTTTACCTGCGGATGATCACCTTCCTGTTAATCAAACCCGAAGCAGTCGTGACTTTGAGGATATAAAACCCTGTATTTAATTCCGAGGTGTTAATGGCGCATTCAGGGACCGGGACGAGCAACGTTATTTTCACAATCTCCCGGCCTTCAATATCGCTCATCCGGTACCCTGAAATATACCCCTGACTGTCGCTGGATTTAACGATCAGTCTTTCCGATGCAGGGTTTGGGTATACTGCGATATCATCATGTGGATCCGTTTCACCAATCCCCAGCGGATTTCTCGCAATACTTAATTTGAGCCTGTATGTCCCGGGCTCCTCTGTGAATCCCGGGCAGAGATGCAGCAGAAATGTCCCTCCGTTATTCATAACAATATTGGAAGGTATTGTATCTTCAGGCAGATCTGACCACGTAGTTCCATCAGAAGAGTAAGAACAAAGCCCGTCAAGCGTGCAGGTATGTGATGTGTCGCTCCAGGCATCATAGAGAATGCAGGATAGCACATAAGTGTAACCTCCCGGCAGGGTGATTTTGTAAAAATCATTATCTGTGCCGGTATGACAATTTGCACCGTCTGTTATGATTACCGCAGGATTTGATACGAAGCTGACCGGAAGAACATAAGCAGAATCCTTTGTATTGTTTGGCTCATAACGGTCGGCTGTCAGCGGGGCAGACATAACGATAATTTCCACAGGGTTCTCATACGAACCTGATCCTGTCAATTGCCATCCACCTGTACCTTCAGGCAGATACCGCAGTGCCAGCTGGTATGAGGCGGGCTGTGTATTCAGGCCTGGATTGCTGAAGATGAGCCCGTTTGTATGCTGTTTGGAGAGGAGAGTGAAATTCGTTTTTTCATCGATAACCTTTATGGAATCTCCATCGGCATCGTACAGGGTAAGGGCCAGAGTCCCATGCAGGTCGGTGAGCCCCAGGTTGTTTATGTCAAGCTGAACGCTTACAGGACTGCCCTGAAGAATGTACGTTCCTCCATTGATATTCATTGCAGAATACAGCTCTATATCATTCTTATAAACCACTTCGATATGCTTCCTGTTCAGATATGAATTTGTATCGTTGACACCTATCCAGACGGAGTCTCCCAGGCTGTACATTATTCCAACATAATAGGTCCCGGGCAGCATTTTTGTGATCCGCGGATTGGTAAAGCTGATACCGGAAGGGAATTGAGCTCCCGGTTGAAGCGAGGTCCCTTTTATGATCCTGACATAATCGATAAAAATATCGTTGGTGTCAAAGATGACGGCGCAGATGTCGCCGTTGAATGCCACCTGGTCATTATTGATGATGTTGGTATGAAAGGAGAGTGTGTCTTTGTAACTGATCGTGTCGGATTTACTGCTGATGGGTGCATTCATACAGAGGTTGTAAAACTCTTTACTTCCATCCTTTGCACCGGCGGGCTTTTTTATTCCGATGATGGCCTCGTGATGGGTATAGACCCCTTGCCCGTCAGGGTTCATGTTGTCGATTAGAAAGTCACCATTATATTTGCCATCCCATCCCCAGTTGAAATGAAATAGTACACCATAAATGTTGCTTTGGTAACCATCCAAAACAAAGCAGTGTCCTCCGAGCGGGAAATTGTTATATCCTCCATAAATAACGGGCCTTCCGGCATCCAGTTCTCTCTTGAGCATGCCCGACCATGCCGTGTCGGCGAAGTTGACCTGCTCAAGACCCCTGACAGAGGCCTGATCATAACCGAAATAAGTTTTAAGTGCATATTCGGCGCAATGAATGCCAGGTGGAGGGCATTTGGCGCTGATCATTTGTGACCCACTGAATGTCACACCATAGTTCATTTCGACGCTTACCCCGCAATGATACATCAATCTTGCAACATTGTCATTCCGTGATATTACCATATCCGGCATGGAATTCAAGAAATATTTGTTTAGTCCGAAATTGGCCGCCCTTGTCCCGTAAATCCCCGGATTATATTGATGCATGCCGCGTCCTCGGAGAGGCCAGTTGTTATACTTCATAACCATAGCCATGGCCGTTGCGACACATCCGGTGAGTGTAAATGCACTTGGAGGTGGATAAAATCTGATAGGGCAAAATGCATTATAATAATCACCTTGTCCCCATTTTGTGGTCATAAGGGGATTGACTCCCTTTTGTGATCCCGGATCAGTTACAGGCCGGTTAACGCCTGAAAGTGAAGTCCATTCCAACCTGATTTTCTCAGTGGCTTCCAGCCCTTCGTTAATTGCATAGCTGATCTGTTCCCCGTAACCCTCCAGCCAGGAGACAACAGGCGGTGGTATTTTATCGGGGAAAAATTTTCCTTCTGATGAACAGGCCAGAACCGGAATTACCGCGTCATCTCCTGAAATAATGATAAAGCCCCCGGAGCCATTGATATTATATATATAATACAAGGGAGCCTGCTCCGCCTTTGACTTTGTGCCGGCAGCTTCCACAGGGGCATAGCACAATTCAAGGAGTGTTGTTTTTCCCTGCAGGGAAAATGCAGAATATGAAGCCAGATAATTGGTTGCAACAATTCGGGCATGCTGTTCGTTAACCGTTTTTCCCTGGGAATAGCCAAAGAGCAGGAAACCCGATAGTAATGTCAATACCAGTTTTTTCATGTGTTAATAATTATTTTTTCAAAAATTCATTGAACCATGGTTTTGCATGAATAAGTGAGTAAACATAGCCGGCTCTGTGATCAGCTATCGCTCCAGCCGAAATCGCAATGGTATTGCTGCCCAATTGATTCTGATAAGCTGCCGGCAGCGTGGAGAGATATAAGGGGATGATATCATCGGCCTCGCCATAATACATCCTGAGCGGGGTTTGACATCGCCAGCGGTAAGCCTGGGCCTGATCAAGGATCTGCCAGAATGGAGCGCTTGCGGTATTTCCGGTCAGCATGAAATCAGGCTGCAGTAAATCCCTGACATGGATTGTCGTTTGTGAAAGGAAGGTACCCAGATCCATCTTCCACTCGAAAAGATCTTTGGAAGCTTGTAAATATTCAGGCCTGATTGCTGAGGAAGGAAAGCTTGTCAGCCCGTTGTAATATGCATACGCGAAAAGACAATTGGCAACCACAGCCGGCAGAGCCGGAGAATCGCCGGGCTGGGGATTGTTGATCCAGCGATCCATCAGGGCTAAAAAGTCAGCTGCGGCGCAGGCTGTTGATGCAGCCGTCACGCGGATGTTCATATCTTCCAGTTTCCTCAGGAAGGTCATGGTTGCCCATCCTCCCTGCGACCAGCCATGCAGGAACAGGGGTCCCTTCCTGATTTTCTGATCTTTAAGAATTTTATCGGCTGCATTCAGCATGTCGATGCAGGCTTGTTCTGTGCTGAGTCTCACGAAATCTGCATGGGGTTGATCTGAAACTCCGAGACCAATGAAATCAGCTGCGATCACGATATAGCCCTGGGAAGCAAATTGCGCGAGCATCAGCCTGGTTTCCAGCGATGAATCGGGGTAGGAAGGGCATGCAGTCTTGACCGCAAGAGTTCCATGCTGATACGAGACGACGGGCATGGAATCCAACCCGTTGTCGGGAATGGCCACCAGACCTGAAGCCACCGTGGGTATGCCGAGTTCAGGAACTACCGTGGGATAGGTTACCCGGTATAATTTTACAGGGTATGCCGGTACTGCAAACTGTCCTTCAAAATCGGCCAGATGCATGGTTGAAGTCGCCAGGAACTCCTCAAGTTCCGCGTTCAGGATATGATTCAGTTTCGGCAAATCGTAAGTTTCGATATACTGCCAGGTAACTCCCGGCTGAGCGGGAGCGGGCTCCTCCTTTTTGCATCCCGAAAGCAGGAAAAGAAAACCTGCAAATAATACAATCGCCAATAAATGAGACGAAAAGTTCTTGTTTGTTTTCATCTTTTTTATTTTAGGTTATTCTGCGGATGACAATTCGTTATCTGAAACAATTAAACAGTACTTAATGATTACATTTTAAAACCGATTGATAATAATGATCTTAAAGGCTTAATACGGAAGCATTTTCCTATTAATCCCTTCAGTGGACGATAGAATCGGTTTCTTCAGTCAACAAATTAAAAGAAAATTCTTAATACTATTTCCTCAAGGCATACTTTGACCTTATTTCTTCTTCCCTGCTTTTATCGGTGACATAAATAATCGTCCTGCCTCCATCGAGTATTATCGGATATTTGCCTGTTAAGGAACCTGTTGAAAGATTGGATTTTGGAACTCTTCTGTGATGATTTGACAAGCTCAGCCTGTTATCAATGACATCATTTTCCGGTATATGCTGAATAGCTTTCATTGTATCTGAATTTAGCGGATGGTTTGTTTTAGAATAAATAACCTCTCTTTACTTAATACAACCACAATTTCCGTGAAATATTCTCCGGGGTTCGCATTCTTAACATTTAATTAACGTCATTTCCAACGTGCTTCAAGTACCCGGTATGGAAATCGAGCAATCAGCTGACGTGCATTCGAACATGATGTCCTGTGAATTTTAATACCCTGCGTTACGCTTACAAAAGCAAAGATAGTATGCCCCAGTTCAGGCTCACAACAGGAAGCGAACTGGTAATGCAATGAATTTATCCCGGAATCTATAATAACATAATTTTCTTTCCCGGCTTTAATCCTTGAAATGCTCTCAGGGAAAGACTTTGCTGATTCCGGCATCCGTGGCGAAGGTTTTTCCTTTTCATGATTCACATCTATTTTCAGCGCTTCCCTGATCATGAAAATGCTTAGAGGACTTTTTGCTATTTCAAGCCAGTCTTTATGTGGTTTCTGGGTTTTTGATGACACTATTTTTACTGTGTCACCATTAATTAAAACATATTTAAGTGAAACTATTTTTCCGTTTATAATCGCGCCCGTACAAGTTGATCCAAGTTCACTACTTACGGCATAGGCAAAATCAAGTACAGTGCACCCCTTTTTTAACTTTTTAAGATCGCCTTTCGGAGTGAAAATAAAAACATCATCAGAATTTAATTCTTGTTTGCCTTGCGAAATTATTTTGTCGAGCGAAACCTGCAATGGCTTTACCAGCAGTTCCCTGTATATGCTAAAGATGTCCTCCTTTGAAATTTCTTTTCCTGTATTTTTGTATTTCCAATGTGCAGCATACCCTTCCTCGTCAATGTCATCCATTCTCCGGCTGCGTATTTGAACCTCTACCCATCTTCCGCCAGGGCCGATAACTGTAATGTGAAGTGATTCATATCCATTTGGTTTCGGGAGAGATATCCAGTCACGTAACCGGCCAGGATCAGGAGCGTAGATATCTGTCGTCAGGGAATATGCTTTCCAGCAGTCAGCTACTTCATTTTCGATCGTTTTATTTATTATAATCCTGATGGCAAAAATATCATAAACCGATTCAAAATCTACCTTTTGAATGATCATTTTGCGGTAAATCGAAGGGATCGATTTAACCCGGCTTTTAATTTCGAAATCAAATCCGTTTTCAGTTAGTTTCTCAGCGATCGGAATTACAAAATGAGAAGTATACTGGTCACGGTTTGATTTTGTTTGCCGGAGTTTCTCTTCAATCTGTTTATAGGTTTTGGGATATATATAACGCATGAGCCGGTCTTCCAACTCGTTTTTAATCCGGTAAAGACCAAGCCGGTGTGCAATTGGCAGGTAAAGCATCCTGGTTTCTCCGATTATAAGTTTTTGTTTTTCAGTGGGATAATCTGTAACATGCCGTATATCATACAGGCGCATAGCCAGCCTGATGAGCAGTACCCTGATATCTTCGTTCAGGGTAATCAGCAATCCGATTAAGTTTTCTTTATTGGTTAAAAATTTGCTTGTATCAAGTTTTTCAAGTTTATGAATTCCGTCAATAAGGCAACTGACTGGTTTACCGAATTCATTTTCTATTGCATCCGTTGCAAGTTTCCCGCCATCAGCTACATTTTTAAGAATGCAGCATAGTACGGATTCAAGACCCAGGTTCATTTCAAAAAGGATGATCCCCAAAGTCTCCAAAACCATTTGTGCATATTCAGGCTCTTCGCTTTTTGATGAAGTGTTCAGCATCAGGCCGAATGCCTTTCTCAGGAAGTATTTTGCCTCGCTTTGTTCCCAGTGTCCAAGCAAACTATCGAACGTCAATATCCCGGAATGTTCCGGAGCAAACCCGTTAAGCATATAGTACGACCAGATTCTTATATAGTACAATGAGTAACGGGCTTACCAATGTCTTATTTCCCCATCCTAATTTCTTTTATAACATCTTTATAATTAGCAATATAGTAAAGCATAACTTTCTGCAGCTTTTACACCAGATGATTGTGTACAGTGGGGAGTGATGAATGGAAGAAATCAATGGCTGAAACGGGGATCCACTGGTAATGTAAAATAAAAAGTGCTTCCTTTACTCTCCTCGCTCACAACCCAAAACCTGCCGCCGTGCTTTTCAATGAACTCCTTGCAGATATTTAATCCTAATCCTGTGCCGGGTTCATTATTGGTACCTAAGCGATTGGATTTTTCATTTTGGTGCAAAAGATTCTCTGCCATTTCCCTGCTTATTCCGACTCCCGTATCCTTAACTGAAACCTCAACCCGGTTTTCCTGACCTGGTTTTGCGGCAACGGTGATCATTCCGCCTTTCGGAGTAAACTTCACTGCATTTGTAGACAGGTTGCGGAGGATGCTGTCAAACATTTTTTCATCTGCAAAAACCGAAAGGTCAGGAGGTATATCAATAATTATTTGTATATCCTTTGTTGTTGCCAGTTCCCTGGTCATTGCCAGACTTGAATTAATATTCGGCAATAATAAAAATAACTCAGGGCTGAATGTGGTTAAACCCCTTTGCAGCCGTGACCATTCCAAAAGATTTTCGAGTAGGCTGTAAAGGTTTGTAGTTGAGTTTCTTATTGAACGCACAACCTTCTGAATCTCCTCCGTGGACATTGTCGATAGTTCTTCATCCATTAATTGAGTAAACCCAAGAAGGCTGTTAAACGGGTTGCGCAAATCGTGAGCAAGGATGGAGAAGAATTTGTCTTTTGTTGCAATAGTCTCCCTGAGTTCCGACTCTCTCTCTCGAAGGGCTTCATCGGCTAGTTTTCGATCGCTTATATCACGCATGAAACAAAAAAGCTCAGGTTTTTCCTTTACTAAAAGATTCACGCTGGCTTCGACATCAATGACCCTGCCATCCTTGCGCCTGTGCCTGGTTTCAAAACGTTCATACCCATTCTTTAAAATTCGCAGGATCCGGCTATTAATTATTTCCTGTGTGTCTATCACGTCAATATCTTTCACGCCCATCCTAAGAATTTCATCACGGGTATAGCCGATCATTTTGCAATACGAATCATTAGTATCTAGAAACCGCCCTTCCATATCGACAAGATAAAACCCATCCATCGTGGTTTTAAGGATTGTCTTAATTTCAGCTTCCTTCAGTTTGCTCTCAGTGATGTCGACAAGGTGAACAAGGCATTGTTCCCCATTATCGATTGTGATTCCGGTAAGGTTTATAAAAGCTGAAGAATTCCCGTTTGCCGAAATTGTAATCTCACATGTTTCTTCTACATTGCCGGAGAATGTTTTCTCAAGAAAAGTGTTAAATATTGGCCTGGTGTTATCGGAAACAAAAATGCCAAAATATGCACCTTGCAGATGCAGGCGTTGTTTCCCAAGCACTTTTGCTGCATAGATATTTATCT